>CAJDXA010000080.1_pt1 | contig 16233 bp, 14 predicted proteins | sample 7391711 | NCBI WGS metagenome assembly CAJDXA01 (sample SAMEA7055748, study PRJEB34461) | soil metagenome | biome: terrestrial ecosystem; feature: Peninsula; material: soil | place: Antarctica | collected 2016
AGGCAAGTTGGTAACGATGATCGAGAGACATCAGATTGAAGGACGTTCAGCCTATCAGATAGCTGATGACCTTAAGAACAGTTTTGATGAATACTGTTCTTAAGTAACTTCTAAAAGTAATCCATAAAAAAGGCTGAAGAGAATTCTTCAGCCTTTTTCGTTTATTATGTACCTTCTCACACTACACAGGTTCCATTCACAGCCGTATAATCTTAATTTCTCCCGCAGCAGTGAAACGATCATTTGAGCGATTCTCTCAAACCTGTCATGCCTTATTTCCATTTACATAACGTTTAAAATCCTGACATTAGAAATTTGAGTCCACTCCGGAAAGTCATTTCTATAAATCTGTAGCCCCGGTGTTCCGATAGCTATCGTGGCGCGGGGTGGTAATCGTATCGAATACATTGGCTTTAGCCCTTAAAATAGGTGGCATTAAGGGCTAAAGCCCAATATTAATTCGATACCAAATCCCCGTCCGCTAAAGGCGCGGGGCTACTCATGCGTAAATTTGACTTTTCGGAGCAGACTCAAATTTGAAGAATGAAATTAGGATAGTAGCGTAACAAACTTCGTTTTTGATACCATAGCACTCTTCTTCCCACTGCAAATGCCTTCCTCCTCGATCACATTCATCTTCAGCCTGTAGACACGAGGCTGAATTCTTTCAAGTATAATATCCTCTCTAGTCGTTACACAGGAACATACCTAAAAAAAAGGGCCTGCCTACTGTGCAACAGCAAAGGCAAGCCCTGTCAGATTTCTTTAGATAATTATTAATGCAGTATCGTAATCTTCTCCGTCCTCATTCCATCTGCTGATGTCACATTCAGAAAGTACGTACCAGCCGGTACGGACTGCACATCGACCTCTATGGTTCCGCTAATAAATTGGGATCGGTTAGTCATCTTTAAAATTTTACCGGATACATCGGTCAGATATACATTCACCCCTTGAGGTCGGTCCAGATTCATCTGCACCCTGATATAGTCACTGGTAGGATTTGGAAAGACTCGAACTTCTTCTTTCGTCAGTAAGTTCTCTGTAGCGGTCATTTCAATTTTTACATCCATTCCCAAAACGGCTACATATTTACTTCCGAATCCACCGGTATACCAATGTTTTATATTAGAATCATAATACATTGTACTAAATTGTTCCGAACCAAACGGATCCTGATAATAGGTAATACGCTCGCCCATCTCATGAAGAATCTGCAGCGCACTACCCGTGTATTCTATCGCTGCGATGTAACGAGAACCTGGTTCCAGAACAATAGGATCGGTTTGCTTATTCCCAGCGAAATTGATAAATTCAGTAGTTTCAAACCTGTGATTGAGGTCTTTATCATTCTTGTCATCACCCGGCGTAAAAGTATAGGATCCAATAGCAACGATTGACTTTTTATTGGATGTAGGTTCGGTAAGATTCCAGTCAGACAAGTCATCAGCTACATTATCATCTATCTTAAGAAGATAAACAATGACCTCTTTCCCGGCCAGAGTATTATCCCCAAGAGCGAAAGCAGTAAAATTAATTTTATCCAACAGAATGCGTTCCTGGAAATTTTCATTGATCTCATAGTAGTTCCCGATAATCACATCCTGGTCAAACCGAAATCCAATCCCATCACCTCGATCTGTCTTCCGAAAGCGTGTTTCTGAAATCAGGAAAACATCAGCTCGTATGTTATTTGCCAGATTCACTTCTGCAGGTCTCTTCGTATTTCTTAGCCGATAAATAAAGGCATAAGCACCAGGTTTCAGGTTTTCCGGAGTGAAATAATTTGGAATCTCGAGTTCCAGCGTATCATTGGGAGCCATATTTTCAATCAACAGGCTATCCCGGAAGTATTCACCTCGGTTGTCATCCTCATTGCCTCGGATAAGAATATAGAGATAGGCACTGTCCACCATTTGATTTCCCAGATTCACGACGTCTGCAAAAAACCGCAAAGTATCAAGTTTCATTTCACCTTCAGGTGTCTCAAAATTGGAGGCAGGATATTTGAACGCCACAATATCCAGGTCATCTATACGTCCACCGTATAAACGAACATCATCTATCGCCCAAAAGTAATAATCACCCTTCCATAAAAATTTAACCAGGACATCTGGTTGTCCGGCGGCTACTTCGGATATATCCAAAGTCAATTCACTATGATAATTCTGGGTAGTTCTAAATGCACGTGTTTCTTCATTAACAGCGAATTCAGTCCAATTCGCACCACCATCATTTGATACTAATACAAAAGTAGCTGTTAAGCTTTTTTCATCTATTTCTTTCCCTTTGTAATAACCAATGAATCTGGAATATAATTGATTAAATGATAAATAGACACTGTCCTCTCCTGAAAAATCCAAAGAGGGAGATATCAGTTCTGCAATCTGTGGTGCAGGACATTTCCCTTTCCCCAGGTTTTTATCCAGTCCCTGATTGTCGAGGAAATCGGAATTGAGGACTACAATGCCACTATCCGGTGTTCGACTATCCATTAATCCATAATCCGAATAGGCACCTTGATCGATGATTCCATCATCTACCCACATCCACTGCGCTTCTTCTGAAGCTTGCCCGCCACATTCGATGCTTTTCGTGGTCCAGCCCTGGAATCCTCCGGTAAATGTAAAATTGTAAATAGGTTCCTGTGCATTTACGGCTGTGGCAATGCCCAGAAATAAGTAAATTAAGTAATTAAATCGCATGTTTCATTTATTTTAAAGGTATAAAGCTTCTACAAACTTACAAAATCAGTCAAATTATCAATCAATACATCTCAGCTTTTAACTGTTTCAGACTGACGGGTACCACTCCTGGATACCGGCAGGCTAAATGACCTGCAATATTAGATATTTTTGCTATCATTTCATCATTTGCACCAGACAAATAACACATTGCCAGCACACTGATCACAGAGTCGCCCGCTCCACACACATCTGCCACTTCCTGCGGAATAGGTGGAACGTAAATGCCCTTACTTCCCTTTCTTTTAAGAAAGAGTCCTTTGTCGCTCAACGTAATTAGTGAAATCGTATGATCGACCAAATCCTGTAGCTCGATTACCGCATTCTCCAGATCACTCTCATTTACATCGATTTGTCGACCTATGATAGTGGAAGCTTCATGGAGATTTGGCTTAAAAACCGTACATCCTGCATAAGCAGAGATCAATTCCGTTTTGGGGTCAACAAAAACAGGTATTTGTTGATTTTTTGCTATACCAATCGTCTGTTCGACAATGCGACGGGTCAGCATTCCTTTATTGTAATCTTGTAGAATAATACCTTCGGGTTTATCCTCTCCGATAGATTGATGGATAAAATTCAATACGGCATCCTCCACTTCAGGTAGAGGAGCAGAACGGTCTTCTCTGTCCACTCTGAGTAAATGTTGTCCACGTGACATCACTCTGGTTTTTAGCGTAGTACTACGAGAAGAATGGGAACACAGCCACTGATCCGGTATAGAAGCATTCCGAAGGAGTCGTCTGAATATTTCGTTCTCCTCATCTTCTCCGGTCATTCCTATCAAACTCACCTTTCCGCCCATGGCCAGGATGTTAAGCGCGACATTAGCCGCACCACCTAGACGGTTATCCGTACTTTCATAGTCCAATACAGGAACAGGCGCCTCAGGAGATATTCTATTCACCGATCCGTAAAGATATCTATCCAGCATAACATCTCCGATTATCAGGATATGCTTATCCTGAAACTGCTGAAATAAGTCAGAATTCATTCTATAGATATTAGATTTTTTATAGTGCTAATAATTTTTTGTGTGGCACCAGAATATTCGTTAAAATAGTCCTGGAGTATGAGACCAATGTCATGACGTCGTTCCGGATCGCCATAATAATTAAAAGCTGCAATCATCTCATTCTCATTATTAACCACTCTCGCTACCCCGAGTTGATAAAAATCGACAGCTTCCTGAAACTTTGTATACTTTGGTCCGAAAATAAGGGGAAGCCCGTAAACTGCAGGTTCCAGTGTATTGTGAATTCCGGACCCCATGCCGCCGCCAATATAGGCAATATCTCCATATCTGTATAATACGGACAATAAGCCGATCCGGTCAATTACAAGTACATTTTTCTCATTGGGTATGAGATCTTCTAAATTTCCAAGATCAGATAAAAACACAGCTTGATTACCCAGCAAACCTCTCAGTTTATCCAAATGATCCTTCGCAATCTCATGGGGTGCTATAATCCATTTCCACTCGGGAAAAGATCCAAAAGAATTTACCAGCATCTTTTCATCTTCCGGCCAGGTACTCCCTGCTATAACGCATAATGCATCGCCTTTCCATGTCTCCAAAGATCCCCATGAAAAATTCTGATTTCTAAGTTCAATGACCCGGTCTATCCGCGTATCTCCCGCCACCGTAACAGCATTATAGCCAACCTCAGATAGCAATTCCCTGGACGTACTATTCTGCACAAAGATATGGTTGGCTTTCAGAATCCGGTCAAGTAACGACTTGAAACCACGTTTAAAAAAATACTGATCCTGCCTGAATATAGACGAAACAAAAACAAAAGGAATCTCCCTTTTAATAAGTCCATCTAACAGCGTAAACCAGAATTCATACTTGACGAAGATGACCAGTTCCGGACGCAGATTATCCATCAACGTTGCCATTTTTACAGGTACATCATAAGGTAGATAAAGCACACTATCCACCTTCTCATAGTCTTTTATCTTTTCATAGCCACTGGCGGAGTAAAATGTTAGCACCAATTTTTTCTCTGGGTACTGATTTCGCAACGCATCTACCAGCATTTTCCCCTGCTCAAACTCACCCAGGGAAGCGCAGTGCACCCATATAGAACTGCGGAAGTCAGGAATGATCTGTCTTCTTAATCCTTGATTCCTGCGATTAAGCTTATCATTCAGACTCCCTGATTTCCCGGCGACAAATGCCACAAGTTGCATCACATATCGGTAAATGAAGTAGGTCATGAGAATAGTATGAATAGCTTAAGTCAATAAAATCACAAAAATATGTAATAAATTTTATACTCAAAAGTTTTAATACATACAGAGATAAACAGTCTGAATAGCCTATATTTGCGCCATGTTGAAAAAGAATTTATTACTGATCTTACTTTTTCTGATCGTTGTCTTTCTGGTTGTAAAACTTGGCCTGAGATGGTATAGTCATCATGGAGAAAAACTGGTTTTGCCAGATTACATCGGTCTAAATATCGCTCAGGCGGAAGCAGCCGCATATGATCAATCGTTTCAACTGGTCGTGATAGATTCTATTTTCCGGGTAGACGAACAAGGAGGTATCATCCTCGATCAGAATCCGGTGGAAAATGCTAAGGTCAAGCGGGGTCGTAAAATATATGTAACCGTTACGAAATACTTGCCGGAAAAAGTAAAGGTATTACAGATTCCTGAACTTTATGGCAAAGACTTTAACCGCAAGAAAAAGGAGCTTGAAAATGCGTTTGATATTCGCAGTGAGATAATGGGTTATGAATTCGATCAGGGAGCACCGGACCAGATTTTAAAAGTGATTTATCACGATGAGATGATTATTAATTCTGATTTTCGGAAAGATGATACTGAAATCAACAAAGGTGATACCCTTAAATTCATATTATCTAAAAATATTGGAGGTGCTATCAGCATGCCTAATCTGATCTGCAAAACCTACAATGAAGCAATTTTTTATGTGGAAAATTTGAATTTATTTATTGGTGAGATCACCAAAGATGGCCTCCTGGAAGACGAAGAAGGTGCTTTTATTTATGATCAGGAACCCAGGGCTGGTGAAAACATCCTGACGGGTGATACCATCCATCTCTATCTATCCTCGACAAAACCCTATAACTGTGAAGATTAGGATTTCTACTATTTTATCAGGTATACTGATGATGCTTTATATCGTGCTGCCCTCTGGTGCACAAATCATAGAACACAGCCTTCAGTCAAATCCGGACCTTAAACCTGGACCGCGCGCACATATAGATGTCAGGTCAGATAAACCTCTAACATTACCCTTCGTTGATGATTTTTCAGAGGCAACGGGTTACCCAGACAGCAGGTACTGGGAGGATAACCAAGCTTATATCAACAATACGCTGGGATTGAATCCACCAAGCATTGGTGTAGCCACGCTCGACGGCCTGAATGCTGAAGGGCTTCCTTATGGTGGTGGTTATGGAGGATCCGACACCCTTACATCCCGGAGGATCGATCTTTCAAAAGAGAACTCACCCTACCTTAGTTTTTTTATCCAGCCGAAGGGAATTGGCTATTTACCGCAGACAAAGGATTCACTTATTATAGAAGGGAAAAACAAGGACGGAGAATGGCAAAAGCTGGAATCATTTGAAGGATTGGACAACTCTTACGTAAATAAAGAGGCCCCGGAATTTCAGCGTGTTTCCATTGTACTCCCCACCCGTTTCCTTCATTCGGAGTTCCAATTCCGGTTTCGGAATTACAGTAATAACAGAGGACTGGAAGCTCTGTGGCACCTGGATTATGTGATGGTAACCCGTGAGCCACAGGATCGGTATATCAATGATATTGCCTTTACTGCTGCACCCGCATTCCTCCTTAATCGATATTCAGCTTACCCCCTTTCGCAAATAAAAAATGACTTGGAGCGTCTCAACAATAAGTTTCCGATCCATCTTCGCAATAATTCACGAGACCGACTCACTATCGATACCAGTCGTGCAGAAATATATGATGCAGAAACCAATCACACCATCTTCATAGATGAATCGCTGTTGGAGATTCCTCCTATAGTTTCTGAAAATCAGCGGAATATCAATCCCGGGCCAGCTTCTTTTATCAACACATTTAACCTGAAAAATGTGTCATCTTATCTTGCTCAACCAGGCTTAGAACATGCTATTCTGGCCACTGAATACGAATATGTGATGCGGGCTGAAGCTCAGCTACCTGCATTTAAAAGTAATAACCGGGTAGTCCGGAAAACACATTTTGATAATTATCTGGCTTATGATGATAACAGCGTGGAAGGAGCAGTGGCTGCCTACAATGGTAACGGTATCAAAACCCGGATCGCGGTAGAATATGATCTGGTCATGTCTGATTCGCTTCATTCCATCCGGATCTTATTCCCCTATATGATAAATGATTATGAATACAAGCAGTTCAATTTACTGGTTTTCATAGGGGAGCTCAAGGAAAATGCTGATTTCACTCTTTATAATCTTCAACCCAAACGAGGCAACCACTTTCAGCCATTCACGGAATACATCATAAAGGATTATATCCCCGACGGAATCGAGTTGCCGGCCGGCAAATTTTACATCGGTTGGGAACATCCCAGGGGAACGGCCACCGATTATATCCCATTTGGTTTGGATAAGAACTATCCGGATGCTAACCAATATATGTATTTTAACTTGGGAGGCGAGTGGCTAAATGTCGCCACCAGTTCACCCGATATTCAAGGCGCAGTTGCCATGAGAGCTGTAGTTGGCAAAAATGATTTATTGACTGGAACGGGAGGAAATATAGAAGATATTTCTCACGAGATTTATCCCAATCCAGCCACTTCGAAACTGTATTTCCGCTCTGGAATAACGCAACTTGAGACGAATTATCACATTTATCGGATGACAGGACAACTATGCCAGTCAGGAACTATTTTTACGGGACAAAATGATCTGGACGTAAGTTCTTTATTACCGGGTTCCTATTTTATCCTACTAACTGAAAGAGACAAAACCATTGTTGGAAATATCCGTTTCATCAAACAATAAAAGCATTTAAAAGACCATATGGAAGAGATTAATGTACAGGAACTTAAGGCTAAGATGAACAATAATGAAGATTTTCATCTCATTGATGTCCGCGAAGAGTATGAATATGAAGAAACTAACAACGGAGCGCAATTAATTCCCCTTGGTGAGTTGGTTGACCACCTGGATGAGCTGGAAGCCTGGAAGGGTGATGAGATTATATTGATGTGCCGATCAGGTCAACGGAGTGGAAATGCACAACAGTTTCTGCAGTCGCAGGGTTTCACGAATGTATTCAACCTGACAGGTGGGATTCTGGCGTGGAACGAAATGGAAGAGGAGTAAGGGTTAAAGGTATTAGATGTTAGGGAATCAGTCTCTCAGAAAATATAATGGATACCAATAAAAGATTAAATTTCAATTACTCAAGCTGAAAGGAGTTATAGGTTGTGCGTTATAAGTTTATGATTGGAATTATGAGTTTAAAAGGTCCCTAACGCCTAAAAGTGCAGCGTCCTAAATCCTACTGCGTCGATTAAAATTTGTTCTTCCACATCATTGATTCCACAGGTTTTACAGTACGCTCGGTATATTTAGCTGATGCTTTTTTATTATAGTAAGTCTCGATGTCCCCTTCCACCATAAAGTAAATCAATTGACCTATCGGCATGCCTTCATACACCCGTACAGGGTGCGTGCAAGATATCTCGAGTGTCCATGTATTACAAAAACCAACATCACCTTTTCCTGCTGTTGCGTGAATGTCAATCCCAAGACGACCTACGCTACTTTTCCCTTCCAGAAAAGGAACGGTCCGATGCGTTTCAGTATATTCCTGAGTGACACCCAGATACAACGTATTGGGATGAAGCAGAAAGCCTTCTTCCGGGATTTCAAAATGTTCGATGGGATTGTGTTTCCTGGCATCCAGAATATGATCCTTATAATAAGCCAGTCTCTTGCTCAAATGCACATCATAGGAATTGGTTCCCAGGTTTTTACGGTCAAAAGGTTCAATCACGATATCCCCCGATTCAATGGATTCCAATATTTTTTTGTCGCTTAGTATCATATGACCTCTGTTTTTCTTAGAATTCTTCTGTGCAAATAACGATGTTTTCTAAGGATTCTTCAACTAAACCGATAAGTTTCTGTTTACATCAAAAATATTCCACTTCTAAATTCCAAATAATATATTATATTTCATTTGTACTAAAATCTCAGAGCAAAAGCGGTGTTTGCCCATTTGACTAAATGCGACGAGCCTTGAAAAATAAAAAAACAGTTTGATGAGTTTGATATTTAGATTAGTTTTAGTCTATAAAGGATGTTGATTCACACAGGGAGTACCATTAAATAAGAGATATAATGATGAATTCACATAAATGAGTTGTGAGTCATCTTCTTATAGAATGAATGTCCTAACATAAAACAACCAGGCATTGCAACAGATATTTCTTATCATCATTACTTTCGGGCTGTTTGCCTGTAACCAGTCAACAGACAAAATTCAAATTTTGCAAAACCGAGTTGATAGTTTGGAGAGCAAACTTGAGAAAACATACAAACCGGGTTTAGGCGAGTTTATGAGCATTCAGGTGCATCACAATAAGCTTTGGTTTGCAGGAATAAACCAAAACTGGAAGTTGGCTGACTTTGAAGTTCACGAAATTGTGGAAGCCATTGATGATATTAAAAAATATCAGAACGAGCGAAAGGAAACCGAAATGATAGACATGATCGAGCCTCCTCTGGACAGCATTAATATTGCAATTCAACAAAAAAATCCTGTTTTATTTAAAAGCAGTTTTAATTTACTAACAACCACTTGCAATAACTGCCACCGTGAAACCAAATTTGAATTTAATGTTGTAAAAATACCGGACCATCCACCTTTTAGTAATCAGGATTTCAAACAATAGAATGAGAAACAAAATTATGAATAAATCAGCAATCGTTATCATTTCGCTTCTTGCGACCGCAATGTTCGTCTTTACATTTCAGAGTTGTTCAGAGCAACAAGGCACGACACAACAAGCCGCAGCAGAACAAAGTACGCTGCGACAAAACCCACAACAAAAAAGTACAGAGCCGTGGACAGAAAAGCAATTAATGCCTCCTTCCGAGTTGGCAACAATCCTGAATGACGCTGATAGTAAAAAACCAATCTTACTTAGCATCGGATTTGGAGGAGGAATACTAAGTTCGAAGGAATTAGGCCCGGCCACCGAGGCAAAAGGAATCGACAACCTGAAAAAGGAATTAAGTCAACTTCCTAAAGACGCCGATATAGTGATTTATTGTGGCTGTTGTCCGTTCAAGGATTGCCCCAACGTTCGTCCTGCTTTCAAGCTTCTGAATGAGATGAAATTTACCAATCACAAACTTCTAAACATCGCTGATAATTTAAAGGTCGATTGGATTGATAAGGGGTATCCCATGATCGAATAAAGAAGTAGTCATTGTGGAATACAATTTGTAAACAGACAATCAAAAGTCCCAAGTCCGTATCGTACGGTCCTCACTTCCCGAATACAAAAGGTGTTTTTCCGGGTCATATGCCAGCGTATTGACAGAATGAACATGAGCTTCCATCACATCACCCCATTTAATGGTTGCCACAGGTTCCAGGGTTTGGCGGTTCCACCACCTTATCGACTTATCCCTGCTGCTGCTGATGAGGAATTCGGGTGTCAAAACCATATCATAGATGGCATACCAATGCGCATTAACAGTCTGAACTAACTCATAATCCTTCTGGACATCCCATGACTTCATTAACGCATCTCTTCCTCCTGAAATCAATTTACCGTCGACCCAGGCCAGCGTGAACACGGATGGATCATGAGCCGACTCGATCTGCTTCCTTAAATACAGATCCGGAAAGCTCAGTATATAAATACTGCCATCTGAACTTCCGACAGCCAGCAAGTCTCCTTGTGGATTAACAGCCTGAGCGCGGACAGATTTATTGGACAACGGCAGGACTTTGCTTTTCTCATAGGTTTCGGCGTTCCATTGTATGATGTGACCATCTCCGCCAAAGGTATAAATGTCATTGCCGACAGCCAGTATAGAAAATACGCCGTGTTTATGCACTCTTTCCTGATGCAGGATAGTTTTACTTTCGCGGTCAAGTATATAAAAATTCCCCTGGAAAGAACCCATCAGAAAATGATTCTGCGTTACTGCCAGTGAGAATACCTGGTCCGGTACCCGTGCCAGCAAAACGCCGTTATCCGAGTGGTCAACATCCCACTCGACCAGCCAACCATCTCCCCCTACGGAATACAATTTTCGATTTTGCTGATCAAATATTATCTTATATATCGCACCTTCGTGCCCTTGTAGTACCTTTACGTTTCGTATCAAGACCGGATATTATTTCGTTATCAAATCGCCACTTTTGCCAATTGTAAAAATAGAACAGATCAATGAGGATACCAAGATCTTAATCTGGTATCTTATAGAAGATAGCTCTTTTTTCGAAAACCACCTGAAGCATCTGTATGATCATCCATCTCCATGGTCCGAAATGATCCCGAAAAGAAAAAAAGAATTCTTAGCTACCCGCTACCTTATCCAGCTAGGTTTGCCATCTGGTGAGCAAATCAGCGAATTGGTTAAGGATGAATACGGGTGTCCGATGCTCCCCAATCCATTGCGTTACTTTGGGATAACACATACAGAAAGCCATGTGGCGTGCGTAATCAGTAAATCAAGGGCCGGATGTGACATTGAGAGGTTACAGGAAAGAATCCTATCCATGGCACACCGTTTTATGACCGAAGATGAAAGAGAATGGGCTTTGGGTGACAATCATCTCGCAAAGACTCATCTTATCTGGGGCATAAAAGAGAGTGCGTTCAAGACTTGGGGCAGAAAGCAAATCGACTGGAAAAAGCACATTCGATTGGATTCCTTGGAGTGGCAGGACACGAAAGGGACCTTTACAGGTACGATCGGAAACCAAACCGGTTCATTATTCTTTCATGGAGGATATGAATACTTTTCAGATTTCCTGTTCGTTTGGTCCATAGAGTCGTAGATTATTATGAAATCATCTTATTTCACGTCATCACCCGGAATCTTTAGGTTCAGAAAACTCCTGGGATACAGTGAAAACAACTACCTAGCTCACTCACAGAAAACGAGGCAAATCAAGCATTTTGTATATGCTTTTGTGCTACTCACAGGATGTTTTTTGGGAAGTTGTAAAAACAATCCGGAGCCGACAGATATTTACAACGAGGGAGTTCCTGAGGATTTTTCAGAATTTTACATCCTATTCCACACGGATTCTGCATATCAAATGGATCATATCCTATTTCCATTAGAAGGTCGTCCTGCCACAGATACCCGCCAATTTCATGATGAATTCAAGTGGGAAAAAGATGCCTGGAAAATACATAACTTTGATCATTTTGACCAAGATAAATACGAGGTTTCCCGAAAAGTAACCGATAGTACACTGATCACTGAAATCATACGTGATAAGCAAAGCGGCTTTGGTATTAAAAGAAGGTTTGCCCGTTTCAATGACAAATGGTATTTAATATATTACGATGCCATGAATCCCCCGCAATAAAAGGGAATATACTCCCATATACCACCATATTGTGCGATTTGACCGCAAATTAAAATTTTAAAAAAAGTTATTTTTTCATTAAAATGTATATCTTAGGATTTGGATCCCCAAATTATGAGACTCTTAACAACATTAAATAAATGAACTAATGGCAATAAAAAACTTCAAGCAAAAAGAAATTGATGAACATCCACCTATGAAGAAAAAGAAAGTGAAAGATTATATGACAGTAAGTTTAATCACTTTCAAACCCGATACCAATGTGCTCGAAATCGCAAATACTTTATTGGAAAAGAGGATTACGGGAGCGCCAGTATTAGATGACGATGGTAATCTGGTAGGACTCATCGATGATAAAGATTGCCTGAGAATTATTATAGATACATTATATCACAATCAACCGATCATCTCCCATACCGCCCGGGAATATATGACCAATGTAATGAAAACGGTAGATATCAATACAGAGATTCTCGAGGTGGCCAATATCTTCCTTACCACACGCTATAAACGCCTTTTGGTCACAGATAAGAAAGGCAAATTACGTGGCAATATCAGCCGGCGTGATATTCTGAGAGCCATACATGATATGTCGTAAACAGGAATTTAGGAGTTAGGACGCTGCGCTATTAGGAAATAAGGATAGGAAGTAAGGAGGAGAAAGTGGGCAGTAGGAAGTACACTGATCGTGATAATTTTAATAATCATTTATATTTTTGATAGAGACAATGACAAAAAACACCAACCCATCCACAGCAGCAAATTCCCGTCGGGAATTCTGTAAAAACTCTGCTTTACTCACAGGTGCTGCCCTATTTCCATGGAGCGTGGCCTCGGCGACAAAATCAAAACAAGTAATGGCATCAACTGAAAATTTCCCCTTTATGACCAAAAACACTTCCAAGAGCATTATAGGACCTTATGGTCCGTGGTTGGCGGAGCGTAGAGAAAACCCAGGCAAACTGTCTTTTCGGCATAAGCAATATTCCAATGTAAAAACCTGGAAAAAGAAAGTACTCCCCCAGGTTAAGAATTACCTCGGCCAGCCTGATCTTAAGCAGACTCCTACGCCCAAAGTAACCGCCTCATACCAATACGATGGCCTGGATATCGAAGAACTGGAATGGGACTGGCCATACGGACATCCCACGAAAGCCATCCTGCTAAAACCGAAAGGAGCGAAAGGACCTTTACCAGCCATTGTCGGTCTTCATGATCATGGAGCCAACAAGTACTTCGGCCGGCGTAAGATCACCAAAACCAGTGATGATCAACATCCGCTCATGGTGGAGCATCAGAAGGAATACTACGAAGGTCATGCCTGGGCCAATGAAATCGCAAAAAGAGGGTACGTTGTACTGGTTCATGATGTTTTCACTTTTGCCAGCCGCCGTGTCAGATTCGATGAAATGGAAGAAATCGTGGGAGGCGACACGAGTACGAAAAATAAATCGGATAAGAACCCCGAGGATCCCGAAAACATCCGAATATACAACACATGGGCAGCTGCCCATGAGCACGTCATGGCCAAATCTTTACTCTCAGGTGGCACTACCTGGCCGGCCATGACCCTGCTGGAAGATCAGGTAGCTGTCAGTATTTTGGCTGACCGCGCAGATGTCGATGAAAAACGGATCGGTTGTGCCGGATTGTCCGGAGGAGGATTGCGTACAGATTTTTTAGCCGGATTGGATTCACGAATTAAATGTGCCGTGAGCGTAGGTTTCATGACTACCTGGGATGATTTCATGCTGCATAAATCCTTTACGCACACATGGATGACTTATGTCCCGTTACTTCCTGCCTATCTGGATTTTCCTGAAATCCTGGGGATGCGTATGCCATTGCCGACCATGGTACTCAATGATAACGAAGATGGTCTTTATACCCTGCCCGAGATGAAGAGAGCTGTAAGTATACTGGAGGATAACTTTGCCAAAGCCGGTGCATCTGATAAGCTATCATGCCGCTTCTACCCAGGTCCACACAAATTTGATGCAGAGATGCAAAAAGACGCCTTTGACTGGTTTGACCGGTGGCTTAAATGAAGATGAAAGTTCAAAGCAAAGAAGCCTTCTGTTGATGGCAGGAACTTGCCAGGGAACTGGTTCGTACCGCATAAAGCGGCACGAGTTATGGGCAGCGCATAGGCTGAGCAGATAGCAGAACTTTTCATCTGAAATCTCAAAATATGATATTGATATCGTATGTGGATTAAGGTGAAAGGCATTACGCCAACGCACTCCCTCTCCCGGCAAATTCCATCCACCAGTACCCCTTGATGGGACCGAGGGTAAGCGCATGGATACTCCAAACCCAACCCACCCGGAACAGTCATGTTCCGGTTCACTCATCCAAGACCCACTGGGTCTTGTGCCTTATGGCTTCATTCGATCATCTTTCATCTAAAATCACTTGACTTAATTGGTTGACTTAATCAGGTGAGAATGCTTACTTTAAAAATGGACTTTACCCCTTAATAAATTGCAGGTTAAGGGCTAAAGCCCTATAAAATATTGTCTTTCTGACCCCGCCATGAATGGCGGGGCAAAATCCTTCTGCTGAAACTCCTGAATTACTACTAAAGAATTGCTAGCATAAATGTGAGGGGAGAATAAAAACATCGTTTTCACACAGCCTGTTTAGTCCGGGGATTTGGTGTCGAATTAATATTGGGCTCTAGCTCCTAATACAGGTTATTTTAATGGCTAAAGCCAATCTATTCGATACGATTACCACCTCAGACCCCGATAGCTATCGGCGCCCGGGGCTACAGATTTATAGAAATGACTTTCCGGAGTGGATTCAATATTGAATAATCTACTCAAAAATGTTGATGTCATAAAATTAGCTAATAATAATCAATTCATACCGTTATGAAATTGAAGTGGTATTACATAACTCTAAATCACTATTAAAAAATTAGTGCTCATGAAGTAACGATGAGCGAACCTTGAATCCAGTCAAAATGAAACTGCATTTAATATTGGTATTTGCTCTCCTTTTGGCTCAGGGATATGGCCAAAACCTAATCTCCAATCCTTATTTCAACGAGGTGAAGGATTGTTCCATCCCCTCATATTTGGACTTTTTTACGAACTGGTTTAATCCTACCTCCAGTAAAAGGAACAGAGCATTTCATCCATGTTTGGGTAATATACCTTATAGTCCTTTTGGAGTGGATCATTTCAAAAATCCGAAAGTAGGTGAAGGGATGCAAAATATTCTAATATATAATGACGAAGGAGTTAATGAAAGATCTTACATAACTAATAGGTTAAAATCTGCACTGACAGAGAACACCTCCTATTACATCCAGTTTTTTGTAAGTCCTAAAAAGCATCAAAATGGCTCTCGTAACATTGTGGCGGATGCGGTAGGACTTTATTTGTCAGAAAATTATACACCCCAGGATATTATAACAGTATTACCCTATCAACCACAAATCGAACGAGTTGGTCAATTTTTTGATGATTATGATCGGTGGTACCGTGTTCAGGGAAAGTACATTTCTAAAGGAGGTGAGAATATTGCAATAATTGGAAATTTCCGGAATAATAAAAATACCCGATTTAAATATAACAGCCTCTCTTCAGGATCAGTGGGGAATATTGCTGAAATATTCCTAGACGACGTATTAATCGAAGCCTTTGATCCCCTGCCGGACACCATGATATTTTGTGATACCCAAACAACACGCTTGAATGCCGGGTTTCACGACGCTACCTATGGGTGGAGCACAGGGGAGCGGGATTCGTTTATCAGCGTCACCCGGTCCGGTAAATACAAGGTACTGGCTATGATCGACACTTTGGAATTTCAAGATTCTACCCAGGTGATCTTCATGGATGATTTTACACCAGAAAACACCATCGATACTTTTTTTTGTCAGGATGGAGAGCTCGTA
>CAJDXA010000024.1_pt1 | contig 15698 bp, 10 predicted proteins | sample 7391711 | NCBI WGS metagenome assembly CAJDXA01 (sample SAMEA7055748, study PRJEB34461) | soil metagenome | biome: terrestrial ecosystem; feature: Peninsula; material: soil | place: Antarctica | collected 2016
TCGGCTCTGCCCTCTTCATAAGCGCCTACTATCGGACGTTTTAACCCGAGACGCTGCGCCAGATTTGATTGTGTAAATCCCAGTTGCTTACGCAGATAGCGAATGTTTTGACTTAAATACATGTTCTTTGATTTAAGTCGCTAATTTACGAATCATTCTAATTATATTAGCAAATACCATAAAAAAGCTTCAGGCCATAATTTGAAACACACAGTAGAGATTATAGGCACTTAGGAAGAGTTGATTTAAGAATTTGCCATGTAGTGTACAATTCACGTCGAGCCATCCATTTAAATCTTAGAACATTTCTGAGATTTACACTTTTCCAATCCGACAAATGTCGTATATTTACATGAAAATGTCGGTATGATAGAAAAAACTAAATCTGAAAAAAGTACCATTCTCAAATGGTTGAATATTCCAGAAAAAGGAACAAGCGAGAATTCGCAACATGCGTACATTTCTATCGCAAAGCGAAAACTACCAGCTCGATCAGTAAAGGCATTTATGCAAATTTCAAAGCTACCAAAATCTCAAATCTCAAAAATCATACACATTTCAGAACGAACTTTGGAAAGGAATAGCCCGGATAAAAAACTCTCTACCACAGCCTCTGAAAAGTTACTGGAATTATCAAAATTGTTCTTTAAAGGGTATGAAATATTTGAAAATGAGGAGAAATTTAGGAATTGGCTGCAGGAAGAAAGTATTGCTTTAGGCAGACAAAAACCAATTGATTTACTTCAGACATCTATCGGAATAGAATTAGTTTCTGACGAACTTATCCGAATAGAACATGGTGTTTTTTCATGACAGTCTATAGAATAGCTCAAGAAAAATGGATCTATGATCTTTCAGGAAAAGGTGCTAAGTTAGCAGGAGGCCGTTGGAATCCGAAAGGATATTCTGTCTTGTATTGTGCATCAAACTCCTCGCTTGCCATTCTTGAAAAAATTGCTCAAACCAGTCTAAAGAATTGGCTTCGAGATTTATGCATTATCGAAATACTCATCGAAAATTCCTCCAGCGTTAAAGAATTAAATCCCACAGAGCTCCCGCACAATTGGAAAATGCACCCCTCTCCTGATATTTTAAAACTACTCGGGAAAGATTGGCTGAAATCAAATCAAACTCTCATACTCGAAGTTCCCTCTGCTGTTAATGAAATAGATAAAAATATCCTTATCAACCCTTTCCATCCAGAATTTCAAAATGTAAAGGTCGGTAAATCGTATCCTTATATAGTTGATGATCGGTTAATAACTTAACAAGCTGTAAGGTTTTAGCCTAAAACTGCAATTGAAACACATAGATTCTGTGTTAGTATCCAAGCATTTTTTTAATTAATTTTGCACTTCAAGGCGGCAAAAGTCAGCCTGTGTAGGGAATGGTTTTTAAAGCTGTTCCCTACTTTCTTTTTCACGCCAATCCTACGATCGCAGTAAGGCCGCAAGGTTCGGTATCCTCAACTCGCGACCTGCAACTCGAAACCCGCGACTTTTAGCTTGCGGCTTGTAGCTAACACCTTGAAGCTAAAAAAGCTCCCTCTCAATCTCTCCCAGCGATTCAAAAAGCTGGTCAAAACTATCGATCACAAAGTACTTATCCTGAATGCGCATATTGTCGTAAGTGGTATTGAGAATAGTGCGCACATCAAAAGGAAGATGAGTGGGTTCGCTGCTCACGCTGTACTTCGTCTCTCCGTGCGATGACATAATTCCAGCGCCGTATATTTTTAGGTTTCCGCTTTCGCGAATGAGACCGAATTCGATTGTAAACCAGTACATGCGTCCCAATCTCTCGATGGCTTCATGATTGTCAATATGTTTCATAGCAATAGTTGACAGACCATGGAAGAAAGCACAAAACGTAGGATGGCTGAGCAGCGGCACATGTCCGAAAACATCGTGAAACATATCCGGCTCCTCAAGATAGTCGAGTTGGCTCATCTTGCGCAGCCAAGTAGTAGCCCCAAACGTACGGCGCGCCAATTTCGGAAAAAACTCTTCATTGGGAATAATATGTGGAACTACATCAATTTGCCATCCCGTATGTTCTTCCAAAAGTTTGTTTACATCTTCAAAATGTGGAATACGATCTGCCGTAAAATTCACTTTTTCGATGGCTTCGAGATATTCGCGCGCCGCCAGATTTGGCAATATTGCCATTTGTCTTTCGTAGAGTGTTTTCCAAACGGCAAAATCTTCACTCGTGTAATTGCTGTAATTCTGTATCATCATAGTCTTAATTTTTTTGCATAAAAAAACCCGGGTCAAAAGAACCGGGCAGCAGATTGGATTATATGTATATACCTATCTCGTCCCGAAATAATCAGAATAATAATAAGTATATGTGTTATTGAGTATCATTTGAGTAGCAAACATAGAGAAGTTAGATGACAAAAGCAATATTCAAAATAAAAAAATCTTAAAAACCAAGAAAGGAAGCCAAGGCTCCCCTTCTTGATACTACTTCACTATTTAACTAACCTATCAACCAAGAACCGATTGATAGCTTAATAACTCATCAGGACGGAAAAGGTTTAAGGGAAGATTTGAAAATCGAGTAATTTGTATAATTTTAAGGGATCTAATTAAATACTCATCTACTTTGAAATCGCTAAAGTATTCGATGCCCTTTATTCTTCCTTTGCTTTTTCTGGTTGGTATTGCAAAAGGAGATTGGTTTAATTTTGGAGTCTTACTTTTTGCTTTTGGGGTAATTCCACTTCTTGAGATTTTTATAAAACCAAACCCTTCCAATCTGGAATCTGCCGAATTGGAGATACGCCGCAATGACCGTTGGTACGATTTTGTACTTTATATGATCGTCCCGATAATTTACGGAAGTATAGCCCTATATTTTTACAATCTGATCTCTCTCAATCCCTCCAGCATCGAGATTGCAGGAGCTACAATCTCCCTGGGAGTAATTCTGGGCGGAATTGGTATAAATGTAGCGCACGAACTCGGACATAGGAATACACGTTTTGAACAAACTCTGGCCAAATTTCTGCTCTTGCCTTGTGCTTACCTACACTTTTTTATCGAACACAATCAAGGGCATCACAAAAACGTAAGCACCCACGACGATCCTGCTTCTGCCCGATTTGGCGAAAGCCTTTATCACTTCTGGCTCCGTTCTGTCTTTTACAGCTATATCTCTGCATGGAATATTGAGCTAAAACGACTGGAAAGACAAAATAAAAACCCGTGGAGCCTGCGTAATGAAATGCTTCGTTTTCAAATCTATCAACTCATTTTCTGGGCTTTTCTCATTCTCATCGGAGGTTGGAAGAATACTGCACTTTTCACAACTGCATCGATTATTGGTTTCCTGCTTCTTGAGACCGTAAATTATATTGAACATTATGGATTGCATCGAAAAAAGCTAAATGAATTCCGTTACGAAAAAGTACAACCGATTCACTCCTGGAATAGCAACCATGTCGTAGGACGTCTTATGCTTTTCGAATTATCGCGCCATAGCGACCATCATTTCCAACCACAGAAAAAATATCAGGTTCTGGAACATCATGATCAATCCAACCAAATGCCAACCGGCTATCCCGGAATGATGCTTCTTAGCCTTTTTCCGCCGATGTGGTTCACTGTGATGAATCCAAAAATTAAAAAGAAAATAGGTGTGGTTTCTGCAACCACCATATAATCTTTGACCAGCCTTTGGGTTGTAAAACAGGATAAAAAACTTAGATTCGCCCCCTATTCAATACATTTATCTTCTTTACGAAGCCGACACTGAGAATTACCTATGCCATTTGAGGAAAAGAAATATGCCGGCCACCATGACCGACTAGAGCATCAGCCATTAAAGCAGAAACTCTTTGTTATTATTTTTGGCACCCATACACCTGCCGGAAAGCTTTTTGATCTCATCTTATTGGTCCTTATTCTTATAAGCGTTTTTGCAGTAATGCTGGAAACGGTACCATCTATCCATGATAAATACGGCCATTTCCTTCGGATTATCGAATGGGTGGTTACAATTTTCTTTTCTTTGGAATACGCGGCACGAGTGATGATCGTTAAAAAACCCGGTAAATATATTTTTAGTCCTTTAGGGATAATCGATCTGCTTTCCATATTGCCTACATATCTCAGTTTAATAATCGTAGGATCACAAAGTCTGGCAATTATTCGGGCGGTACGCTTGTTGAGAGTATTTCGGATTTTAAAACTTATGCGTTTTGTTTCTGAATCACAGGTATTAGTAAGAGCTCTGATTTCAAGCCGTCATAAAATCACGGTTTTCTTTCTTTTTCTGATGATATTGGTATTCATTCTCGGCAGTATCATGTATCTCGTTGAAGGACCGCATGGCGGATTCAACAGTATTCCTTCGAGTATCTATTGGGCCATCGTGACCCTCACGACTGTAGGCTTTGGAGATATTACTCCGGTCACAATTTTCGGCAAGACTATTGCCTCCTTTATTATGCTTTTGGGATATTCCATTATTGCCATCCCTACAGGCATAATAGGTGCGGAGATATACAGAAGTGTTGATAGGAGAAGAGAATCCGACAGTATCAAACTTTGTCCTGAATGCGGTGCAGAAGGTCATCTCATTGATGCAAAGTTTTGTAGAAATTGTGGTGAAAAACTATAACCCTTTTTGAACCCAACCCCTCTGTTTACCGGTAAGCAAGCTAATAAACATCTTAAGAATATTTTCTTAATAAGTTTATAGACTGTCCCCTCATTTGTAATACATGCTTTCTATATCTTTGAATGACAGGGAAGTTCTAAATGTTTTACAAATGAATAAACTACTACGCACTTTATTTTCTCGAGGATATCTTCTGGGCACCGCACTCCTATTAATGGCATTTTCCTCAGGCTATGCGCAGGTCTCAATCATCTGCCCCGGCGACATCGAAGTTGGAAATGATCCCGGAGAATGTGCTGCAATTGTAAACTTTACCGCTCCCATAGGAACGGGAAGCGGCACCGGAATAACCACCACCCTAACAGATGGATTGCCCAGTGGTTCAAGCTTTGATGTAGGCACTACGGCAGTAACCTATACCGTGACCAATAATGAAGGCGATTCAAACGAGTGTACTTTTTACGTTACCGTAAATGACACCGAAGTGCCGACAATAACCTGCTCGGCAGATATATTAATAGACGCCCCCGCAGGTGCTTGTTCAACGATTGTTAATTTTAATATGCCCACCGCGGTCGATAATTGTGGTATTTATTCGGTTTTTCAATTCGGAGGACCTGCCAGTGGCTCCAATTTTCCTGTGGGATTGACTACTCTGGACTTTCAAGCAGTTGATATCAATGGAAATTCGGCCTTCTGCCGAATAAAAGTTATTGTTAAAGACATTACTAAACCCACCATTAGCTGCCCTGGTCCAATGACTTTCTATGTGTATAATACTTGCGATACGGTCATCAATTATACAGCACCTGTCGGGGTAGATGGATGTACTATCTCAAACACTTTTCTCACTTCAGGAATTGGATCCGGAGGCACATTTGGTGTGGGCACTTCATATGAAAACTATACCGTAATCGATTTGGCAGGCAATATGGCTTCCTGCGGATTTAACATTAAAGTAATCGATGGATCAGCTCCGGAAATATCATGTCCTTCAGATATTACAGTGGATGCCACTCCCGGAAATTGCAACGAAATTGTAACATATGCACTCCCCCTTATTTCAGACAACTGTCCGGTTGTGACACTTGTACGCACCTCCGGCCTGGCCAGTGGCGCTTCCTTTCCATCCGGTACCACTACCGTCGAATACACCGCAACCGATATATCAGGAAATCAATCGTCGTGCAGCTTCAATGTTACTGTTATCGAACATGAAGACCCTGAAATTACCTGTATTTCAGATATCTCTGTGAATAATGATCCGGGAGTTTGCGGAGCAATCGTAACGTATACCGCTCCTGAAGGCACCGACAATTGTTCAGGATCAACAACTTCCCTTACCTCGGGTATAGGAAGTGGAAACCTTTTCCCGCTTGGTACCACGATCGAAACCTATACGGTAACGGATGCATCAGGCAATTCTGCAACTTGTAGCTTTGAAGTAGAAGTAATTGATACAGAAGCGCCCGTGATCACTTGTCCTGAAGATATTACGGTTTCGAATGATCCCGGCGAATGCAATGCAACAGTCACTTTCCCGGATGCCACCGCAACTGATAATTGCTCAGTAGCTTCGATCGTTCAAACCGGCGGTCCGGTAAGCGGAAGCATTTTTCCGATGGGTTCCACCTCAGTGGAATTTACAGCTACTGACGACGCAGGAAATTCGGAATCTTGTACTTATAATATAATTGTAGAAGATACCGAAGCTCCACAAATAACTTGTCCGGGAGATTTCACTTATACCATTCCGGACGGAGATTGCAGCGGCATAATCACTTATGGCGATCCCACTCTCAGCGATAATTGCCCAGGAACAACCTTTACAGTTATCAGCGGCCCTGCGAGTGGCGACATAGTTCAGGCAGGTGTCTATACCATTGAACTTCAAGCCGAAGATGCTGCAGGAAATACATCCGATTGTTCTTTTATTGCAACAATTGCAGAAACATCCGTTCCCGAAATCGATTGCCCCGGTGATATATCCGTAGCTGCTGATCCCGGACTGTGTACCGCTGTGGTTACTTTTACTTTGCCAACAGCCACTGACTCTTGTTCGACTGTGACCGTAACCCAAACCGATGGCCCAACAAGTGGTTCAACTTTTCCGGAAGGAACAACTTCTGTTGAATTCACCGCTACCGACCCTTTCGGAAATTCGGCAACCTGCTCGTATAACATTACTGTAAATGACGAGGAAGCTCCTGAAATAACGTGCCCCGGCGACATAACCGTTTCAAACGATCCGGACGAATGTAGTGCAGTAGTTACTTTTGCCGATGCCACTGCAACCGATAATTGTTCACTCGCTACAGTCATTCAAACCGATGGACCGGCAAGTGGAAGTACTTTTCCGGTTGGTTCCACTTCCGTGGAATATACAGCGACAGACGATGAAGGAAATTCGGTAACATGTACCTTTAATGTAATTGTAAACGATACAGAAGATCCCATTATAACTTGTCCGGCAGATGTTAACTACACTATTCCAGACGGCGCATGTAGCGGAGTATTAAACTATCCGGATCCTGTAATTAGCGATAATTGTCCCGATGTTACTTTTACTGCAATTAGCGGTCCTGCAAGCGGAGATATGGTTTCTGCAGGAGTCTATACCATCGAACTACAAGCCGAAGATGCGGCTGGAAATACGTCAACCTGTTCCTTTGTAGCCACAGTTTCTGAAACATCTCTACCTGTAATCGATTGTCCGGATGATCTTTCCGTCTCTGCCGATCCGGGAACATGTGGGGCTGTTGTGACTTTCTCTATGCCGTCAGCCACTGATTCTTGTTCTTCGGTAACCGTTGCCCAAACGGGTGGGCCGACCAGCGGTTCAACTTTCCCGGCAGGTCCAACAACCGTGGAATTCACAGCCATGGATGCATTTGGAAATACGGCAACTTGTAGTTATGTGATAACTGTAGTTGATGAATTAGATCCTGAAATTACCTGTCCGGGCAATATTGCAATTGATACCGATCCGGGAGTATGTGAAGCGATCGTACTATATGATGCACCCATAACTTCTGATAATTGTGCTGTCGCTTCAGTGGTCATGACCGAAGGATTGGCGAGCGGTAGTGCTTTCGAGCCCGGTGAAACGACAGTGACTTATGTAGTAACTGATATTTCAGGAAATACCGCTTCCTGCAGCTTTACAGTAACGGTTACAGATAATGAAAATCCGGAAATCACTTGTCCGACCGATATTACAATGAATATCCCGGATGGCGATTGCGATGCAGTGGTCAATTACTCGCTGCCTACAGCTACAGACAATTGTGGAATTGATACACTAATTCTAATCAACGGATTTGCACCGGGAGAAACTTTTCCCACAGGAATTACTGCCGTAACATATGAAGCTATAGATCCTTCCGGAAATATTGCCACATGTTCGTTTACGGTAAGTGTAATCGAAACTGTACCACCCGAAATCACCTGTCCTGCTGATATTGCGCTCCCTGCCGATCATGGAATATGTGGAGCAGTGGTGAATTATACAGCTCCTGAAGGAACAGATGCATGTCCCGGAGCAACTACTATTCTTGATAGCGGCTTAGGAAGTGGAGCAACATTCCCTGTGGGAGTGACCACCGAAACCTATACCGTGACCGATGCCAGCGGAAACAGTGTGAGCTGCTCATTTACGGTTACAATTAGCGACGAACAGGCACCAATTATAACATGCCCTGCCGATATCTCCGTCGATGCCGATGCGGGTCTTTGCACCACTATCGTGAATTTTGACGCTCCTGAAGTTGCAGACAATTGTGATGCAACTGTTATTCCTGTTCAAACAGTTGGCCCGGCTTCAGGCTCAGCTTTCCCCGTAGGCACGACTACCATTACTTTCACAGCGACCGATATTGCCGGGAATGAATCAAGTTGTTCATTTGATGTGATCGTTGCCGACACAGAAGTACCCGAAATTACCTGTTCCGGAGATATTGTGATCGACGCTCCTTCCGGCGATTGTGAAACTATAGTAACCTATGCAGATCCAATTGCTACTGACAATTGTAGCGGAGTTACCTTTTCACTTATCGACGGTTTGACATCCGGAAGTGAATTTCCTGTAGGAATTACTACAGTCACATATCAAGCAGAAGACGGAGCGGGCAATACAGCTCAGTGTAGCTTTACCGTTACCGTAAATGAAGATGTGCCCCCAACAATTGATTGTCCTGATAATATTTCAGTCGGTAATGACGAAGGAGAATGCGGCGCCACAGTGAATTATACAGCGCCCGTTGGTTTGGATAATTGCGGAGATGCCACCACCGTGCTTATTAGCGGACCTGCTCCAGGAAGTTTATTTCCAATAGGAACAACCACTGTAACCTATCAGGTAACGGATTTATCAGGAAATCAGACTTCCTGCTCATTCGATGTTACGGTTTCCGATACCGAACTGCCCATAATAGATTGTCCCGATGATGAAACACTCGAAGCTGCTAATGGTCTTTGTGGAATTATGTTTGATTTTGAACTTCCGACAGCTACCGATAATTGCACCGCTAATCTGAGTGTCACTCAGACAGTAGGCCCGGCTTCAGGTAGTATTCTACCTTTGGGCGACACTACATTTGAATTTACTACGACCGATGACGCCGGAAATATTGCAACATGTAGTTATACTATCACTGTTCAGGATACCCAAGTTCCGATCTTCGAAATCTGTCCCGGAGATACTACTATTGCAGTGGGTATAGATAACTGTTTGGCTTTGATTTCATTTACAGAACCTCAGGCAACTGACAATTGCGACTTCACATTGGAACAAACCAGTGGACCGGTAAATAATGAGTCACAAGCTCCCGGAACCTATACTTTTGAATATATAGCCACAGACGATTCGAATAATAATTCAACCTGTAGTTTTACGGTAACAGTTGTTGATACTATTGCGCCGGTTATTGATTGTCCGGACGATTTTGAAACGTGTTCAGACAAACCCGAATTTGAACTTCCAACCGCGAGCGATAATTGCTCAATCGCAGAGATTGTTCAAACCGGAGGGCCAGCAAGCGGCTCCAATTTCCCGGAAGGCATAACGATCATCGAATTTACTGCTACTGATATTAATGGAAACAGCACCGTATGCTCAGTGCAAATAACTGTATTGGAAAATGCACCGCGTGTGGATCTCGGTCCGGATCAGAATATTTGTGCCGAAACTTCTACGACACTTCGGGGAATTGAAGGAGGAAGTTCAAATCCTTTATGGACACAAATTTCAGGTAACGGTACGATAGCCAGTCCAAACAGCGTACAAACCGAGGTGAGCAATCTGTCAACGGGTGAAAACACTTTTGTATACAGCCTTGATCCAGGGAATGGGTGTGAGATAAAAGTAGATACCATTAAAGTAATTGTCGAACCCGGCGTAACTGTCGATGCCGGCGCTGATCAATTGATTTTCAATGGCGGAAATGCTATGCTCAATGCACAAGCAACTCCACCGGGTGGCGACTTCTTATGGTCGCCCGATACAGGATTGAGCTGTATTACTTGTTCCAATCCGGTAGCAAGTCCGGGGGTCAACACGCTCTACTTCGTTACCTACACCAGCGAATTGGGATGTGAAGTAAGCGATTCGGTTACGGTAAGGGTATTCGACAAATTGCCCAACACAATTACTCCCGACGGCGACGGAATCAATGATGTATGGAATATACCCGAAATCGGAAAATACCCGAATGCATTGGTCATTATATACAACCGCTGGGGAAATGAGGTATACCAGTCTACCGGATATCATGATCCGTGGGATGGAACGAACGGAGGCAAGGAATTGCCAACAGGTTCCTACTTCTACTTGATTGATTACAAGACTTCGGGTAAAGAGAATTTGAATGGAACCGTAAACATTATACGCTAAGGTATGAGACTTAAAAAATACATAATCGCAGGTATTTTGCTCCTTTCCGGCCAATGGGTTTTCGGCCAGCAATTGCCACAGTTCAGTCAGTACATGCAAAATATGTATGTACTCAACCCGGCAGCATCGAGTCTTGATAAGGATATCGATATCAATCTGGGATTCAGACAGCAATGGGCAGGGTTTGACGGTGCTCCGCAGACGTATTATGTTAGCGGAAGCGTAAACCTCGGCAAGAAACCACAAGCATCCGGATATTTATACTCCATCCCGATCAGTCACCGCGAAAAATTGAACCGCCAGATAACCGAGCGCAAGGCAAAACACGTAGTTGGCGGAATGGCGGCAATTGATGAATATGGAGTTTTCAAGCGATCTTCGATCATGGCGAGCTATTCCTATCACATGCCTATAAACGATAAATATTGGTTGGCCATAGGAACAAGCTTAGGTTGGTATGGTCTGAATTTTGGACAAAACGACATCGTACTCGAAAATCCAACAGACAATACCTACAACGATTTTATTGCCAATGGGAGCCAGTCAAATCTATTTGATATCAATGGTGGAATATACATATACAGCGATCGGGCTTTTCTGGGATATTCGGTTTATCAAATCGGTCAAAACGAAATAGACCTTGGAAATAAGGATACTCCTTTAAATCTGAGTCATGCAAAATTGAAAATTCACCAATTTGCCACCGTAGGTTATAAAATTCCAGTATCCGAAAATCTGGATCTTACTCCGAGTATGATGTTCAAAATAGTAGGTGCCGCTCCCCTCTCCTATGATGTAAATCTGAAAGCAGATTTTTATCAAAAGTTCTGGCTTGGATTCTCGTACCGTAATGAAGATGCAGTTTCTCTACTGGTGGGATTGCACATCAATGACTGGATGAAATTCGGCTATGCCTACGACTATGTCACATCTGAGATCAATAATGTAAGCAGCGGCAGCCACGAATTGGTATTGGGATTTCAGTTCAACCGTAAACAGCATTCGAAATGAGATATTTAAAAACACTTCTGACCTTTTTTGCCCTGGCGGTGTTCGTTTACACAAATGCACAGGTCGATACCATTTCCTTTTCGAAACCTCAAAAACTCGGCGATGCAGTGAATAGTGGCGCTGAAGAGAGTATTCCGATTATTAGTCCGGATGGAAAAGCACTTTATTTTGCGCGGACTTTTCATAAGCAAAATATTGGTGGAATGTATTCCGGCCAAGATATCTGGAAAAGTTTAAAATCAGAAGACACTTTTGAGGCTGCTGCCAATGTAGCAAAACTGAATAATAAAGGAAGCAACGTAGTGGTCGGTGTAGCCCGAAACGGTAACCGGCTTTACTTGCTCAACCAATTTTCTGAAAAAGGAAAACCTACAGCCGGAGTTTCAGTAAGTGATTTTAATCAGACCTTGAATGCCTGGAGTGATCCGCGGGTTGTTGTGGTTCCCGATTTGAATATTAAGGGAGATTTTTACAGTGCTTTGGTAGGTACGAATGAAGATTACATTCTCTGGTCAATTCCTATTCCGGACGATACGCTGGGTAATGATTTGTATGTGAGTCTATCGAGTGACCGGGGAACAAGCTGGACAGCTCCGATGTCTCTGGGAAGTACCATCAATACTATGAGCGATGAAATAAGTCCTTTTTTCGATACAAAAAACGGACTTCTCTTTTTTGCAAAAAATAGAGCCGGAGATACCGACGATTATGACATTTATTATGCAAAGCGTCTTGACGATTCCTGGACAAAATGGAGCGAACCTGTAAAAGCAGGTGACGGAATAAACTCTACAAAATTTGATGCTTACTATTATTCTGATAAAGACGGAACTGCATATTTTAGCAGCAATAGAAATGATTCATTATCCAATATTTACCTGAGTGATATCAAAGTAACTCACACTTATTTAGACAGTATTACACCCATTGATAGCACCGCGATAGTTGAGGTATCAAACGAAAAGCTGGTTATGCCAGATCCTGTATTGATAATCGAAACAAAAGAAGGTGGCGAATCACGTGAAAGACTGTTGAGCAGCCTTACCAAAGAAGAATTGCTTGATCAGTCAACGCGTATCCGATTTGTATATTTCGATTATGACAAGTATAACATTACTGCCAAGTATATCGAAGTACTCGATGATGCGGCACGTATTCTGGATGATTTTCCCAAGATGACACTGCTGATCGAGGGTCATACCGATGCGATTGGAAGCGATGCGTATAATCAGGTATTGAGCGATAACCGTGCGGCTGCAGCCAAAGAATTTTTGGTAATTAATGGAGTAATACCGGATAGAATTACCACCAAAGGAATGGGTAAAAAGGAACCTTATGCCACCAACCTTACAGAAGATGGTCGCGCACTAAACCGAAGAGTAGAGATGTTCTTTAAGGAGGGGAAATAGCGCTGGGTGCGGTTTTTGGTTTTTCGTAATCCATACTGACTTTCTTGTGGTCTACGGTGATTGGCAGTCTCTGTCAGAATCGCGGAACTCGTAACCTGCGACTCGCGGTCTTACATCTCCTTCTTTGCCGTTATTGCTTTTTGCATCCAGTTCGATAATCGCCCTATTTTTAATCCAATTCAGGCATCCGCATCTTGCGCGGTCTGCGACTTGGGACTTGCGACTATTTACGGCTCCCTTTCAATCTTCACCCGTGTTAAATCCAGCACATTCATCGGATTGTGATCCAGGCCGCTAACCCGATTGGATACGAATCGCATAACCACATCGTAATAAAGTGGCACAATTGGAGCCTGCGCCATTACGAGGCTGTCCATTTTCAGATAGTAATTCTTTCGCACCGTTTCGTCGGTTGTTGCGAGTGCCATTCGGTAAAGGACATCAAATTCCGGATTGCTGAAGTGGGTATAATTTGGGCCTTTTGGAGCTTTGTTTGGCGAATAAAATAAGGCCATAAAATTCTCATCATCGGGATAATCGGCGAGCCACGACTTTCGGAAAAATTCGAGTTCGCCGCGTGCTGAAAGTTCGCGATGCACCGATGCCGGAAGGACGTCGACTTTTACCTGAATTCCAAATTCACCGAGCTGGTGTTGGACGAATTCACAGATATCCACATAATCGCTGGTCGTGCTGAGCCGCAAGTCTGGAAGCCCCTTCCCGGAAGGGTAACCTGCACGGTTGAGAAGGGCCCGCACTGAATCTGGCTGGTAGCGGTATCCCGCATTTTCGGAATATCCCGGCATTCCTTTGGGAATAAAACCGCCATTGCCGGGAGTGTATACATTGTTGCGCAAGTAGCGCACCATCGCTTCACGATTCACAGCGTAGTTTACAGCTTTTCGTACCAGTACATTTTTCCACGGATCGGAATCCGGCAGACTGTCATCAACCATAAAGCCGAGGTAATCGGTTTTGAGGAACGGATGGCGCTGGAGATAAAGCTTGTCTTCGTAAATAGGGTTGAGCTGGCCGTCGGGAGTGAGCAACTCATCGCTGTAGCTGGAGTGGAGCCCCGACATAAAATCGAAATTGCCTTTGAGCAGATCGAGGTAGGCGGCACCTTTGTCGGGAATAAACGACACCGAAACCGCATCGAGGTATGGAAGTGAATCACCCTGAGCATCTTGCTCGAAATAATGTGGGTTTTTGAGCATTACGAGACGCGTATTCTCAATCCAAAAATGAAAAGCAAAGGGCCCTGTACCAACCGGATGTTTACGAAAGTCGTCGCCGTATTTGTCAATAGCTTCTTTTGGAATCACGGAGCAATACTTCATTCCGAGCAATCCCAGAAATGGCGGAAAAGATTCTTTCAGATGGATTTCTACCACCGAATCATTGACTGTGGTGAAAGGCGACTGATCAGCAATCGCGCTAAAAACCCAAATTCCAGGACTCGATACTTTGGGGTTCAGAATGCGGTTGAAACTATACACCACATCGGAGGCTACTACCCTCCTGCCCTTCCCGTTTGGAAAAACTTCACTGTCGGAGAGAATCGATTTCCCAACGGCTGGCAATGGCGGGTGCAATGCTCAGGTCATCTTCGATTTTCACAAGCCCGTTGAAGAGCATATTGCAAGCCCAGATATTTTCCAGATTGCGGCTGTACGCCGGATCGAGCGACGATATTCCCGCCGACTCATTGTACCGAAAAATCATCTTGTCGGGATGTCGGCTTGGATTGCCACAAGATGCCGCAACCAGAGCAATAAAGAAAAGCCAAAAATATTTTTGCACGGAGCGAATTTAGGAAGGTTCTTTGGAAGAAAATCAGGGTTGAATGGAGGATTTTCAACAAGGTGGTTTTGGTTGGAAAATGGATTAAGAATATGTGGGTTTTTATTCGGTTTATTTCTGCTAAACGTCCACATACATTCACAACCTACATTCAATGAAAAATAAAATAAGCGCGAAAAATAAGGCCAATGTGATCTAAGTCACTTTAAATCAAAAATACAACGTTTACTTTTAAGCCTTAGTTTATTGTCAATGAAATAAATAATCTCAAAAAATCAAGATCATGAATGGTAAAAACAACATAGCAATCGGCTTCCTTACAATGGGATTTTTTATGGCTTATGGGTTCTTACTCATATACCTAAGAGATTTTGCACCCGGAAAAGAAGAATGGGTTAACTCGTATTCATTTGGAAAACATTTTGAAACCAGATTAGCCCACGTTCACGGAAATTTATTCGCATTTCTAAACATCCTTATTGGCTATTTACTCATAAGATTTAGCGATAAATTAAAGCATGTCCCGACCATTTCGTGGTTGGCTCTTATGCCATTGGGGATTTTGTCAGAAGTTTATTTTGGGCTTCCGCCAATATTTGTGTTAATAGGAGCAATAGCTATGACCATATCAGTTGTTTGGTTGGGTATTTCCTTTTTGAAAATGAAACCGATAAAAGTGAATTAAAATGAAAATCAATAAAATACTCCGATATTTTTCAGCCATAGTATTATTGTTATTTGGTCTTGTGACTTTGTTTTTAAGCACCTCAATAATCTTCGACTTTTTCGATATTCGTGCTAAAGAAGGCAACTATGTTCTGTTTGTGGTTTGGGCTAATTTTGTCGTTAGTATATTATATTTATTTGCGGCTTATGGGTTTGTCAAACTCAAAGAATTAACAACCTTATTGTTAGTATTGTCGACACTTATATTAATCATTACATACTTTTCACTC
>CAJDXA010000072.1_pt1 | contig 15664 bp, 16 predicted proteins | sample 7391711 | NCBI WGS metagenome assembly CAJDXA01 (sample SAMEA7055748, study PRJEB34461) | soil metagenome | biome: terrestrial ecosystem; feature: Peninsula; material: soil | place: Antarctica | collected 2016
CAATGTCCCTCCAGTGCCTGCCCCGCTGCAGCGGGGACATTCCTTTCTGGTAGATCCTTTCCACGACGTCTAAATACCAAGTATTGAAAATCTTGGAATAGCATCAGGTATTTAGTTTCCAGCGCACCGGATCCCTGAAATAGCACTGGATCCTAGGTTGGCTTGCGCGTGAAGAGGATACTAAAGCTGGGATAGTATTAGATTTTTGCACCACTCAAGTTTACTCATATATCCACTATAATCTAAATATTATTGGCTCCGGGCTACAGGTTTTACTAAAGACTTTTCGAAGTAGACTCAAAGATTAATGTTCCCCAGACCTGGATGTTCTGAAGGATAGAGTACCCCATGCTTTAAATTAAAAAGATCTTTAAATGGATCGTTGGCAATATCCAAATGCCCGTCCAGGTCTGCGTAATGAATGTGGGGTCTGGACAGTGCAAAATGCAGCCCGGCGGAGATGCCCAGGGAGCATTCATCAATGCAGCCAATCATGATTTCCAAACCCGCTGATTTTGCAACCGAACTGATGTGTTTACTTTCCAGGATTCCTCCTACTTTCATCAATTTGATATTCACCATATCGATGTGCTCATTCTGTGCCAGTCGGAAGGCGTCGGCTAGCGTTTTCAGGCTCTCGTCTGCCATCACAGGTATGGCTACCTGGTTGGTTACCTGGCCCAGTTTTATATCGCTTTGTACTCTTACCGGTTGTTCAAAAATTTCAATTCCCACCTGAATGGTATCTTTTACAAAAGTGATGGATTCTTCAACGGAATAGCCCTGGTTGCCGTCGAAGCGAAGTACCACAGCGGGGAAAGCTTCCCGGATCTTGATCATCTTTTCTATATCTTCCTCCAGGTTGTCACCTCCTTTTATTTTTAGTATAGTAAAACCCTGCCTGATAAATTCTGATGCTCGTCTCAGAGTTTCATCCGGTGATAGGATTCCAATGGTGATACTGGTTGGTATGCTGTTGCGAAAGCCACCCAGAAATTGATAGAGTGGTATTCCTGATTTTTTTGAAATTAGATCATATAGTGCCATATCCACCATGGCCAGGGTAGAGGATGCATCCGGGAGTAAGTTCTGCAATTCATGTATTAGCCGCGCGTAATTAAAGGGAAGTTGGCCAATCAGAAATGGGATGATGGTGCTTTTTATAGCTTCCTCAACCTGATCCGGGGTTTCACCAGTCACAACAGGATCGGGTGCCGCGCAACCATATCCTGTATAAGGGGAATCGGTCTCTATTTTAAGAATAAAATTGACTGCCTTTGTGATCGTCTCATATGCGATTGTATAAGGTTCAGATAATTGAAGATCCAAACGTTCGTATGATATGTGGGTGATTTTCATAGGTGGAACTCGATTTACTCTTTCAATTTTTCCTTTAGAAGTGTTACGAGTTCGTCGGCACCATAATGCAGTACATCAAAAGCAGGAAGGTGTGTGTCTTTAGTAATGGCTCTGCATGCCGGCAATATTTCATCCTCCTGCATGCCTTCATGATTTACGGTAACAGCGATGACCTTTTTGCCTGAAATTAGCTCAATAGCATGGATCTGATCCTTCAGGGGATGAAGCTTATAGCCAGGGAATCCATCGTATTCGAGTCTTTTGGGAGCATGCTGTAAAATCACATAGTCCGGCCGGCCCGCTGCCAATATTTCAAAACCTCCCGGATAAGCCGGATTCATCAGACTTCCCTGACCCTCTATTACGATGACATCCGGTTTTTCATTTTTCCATGCGCTAACCACGGCATGTTCTATCTCGCCGGAAACAAAATCATTGATGCAGCTGTCCATGACCATGCTGTATTTGGCACCTTGCATCCATGCGGTTTGTCCGGTACCGATCATTTCTGCCTTAAGTCCAGCGCGACGAAAGCTCTGAACGATAATCCAGGCCGTGGTGCGTTTTCCCAATGCTGAATCCGTTCCCAAAACAGCCAGGTTGAGGCAGTCTACTTTTTCAATTTCCCCGGTAAAAAAATGAAGTTTGTCTATTTCCGGTGGCTTTCGTATATCCCGGATACGGCAATGGTTTGCTTTTGCCAGGCTGACCAATTCAGAATCGTCGGTCAGGAAATCGTGCAATCCACAATCTACGTTCCACCCCATCTTCAGCGCACTTATTATAGTGTTTCTGGCTTCATTGGGCAATCTTCCGCCGTCAGGAGCCAAACCGATAACCAGGGTTTCCGGCAAATTGTTGGTGTTGGTCAGTTTAATTCGGGCCGTTTCGACCGTGTCAAAAATGGGAATCTCATTGGCGTGATCATCTAGTATCTGACCGGCATCTTGTCCGGCATAGTTCGAGTCAACCACGCCTACTATCTCATAGCGCTCTGTGAATCGTACCAATCCGTGAGTTGTTTTCCCATTAGGCGTGTTAAAGGCGCCTTCACAATAAACCAAGGCTTTACCATCGATCGAGTTTTTCATATATTCTCCATTGTGACTAATATTTTCCAGTTAGAATCGCTACGTACCGATCCGGTTCAAAATTCAGTTTTTCATCCAGTTCCAATAAGGCGATAAGACCGGCTGTCGATGCAGGTAAAATACGTAGTCCTTCCTTTTTCAACAAGAACGTACTCATTTCTTTGAGATTCTTATCGCTGATGTTGAAGGCTTCACCTTGCGATTCATTTAAAGCATATAAGGCTTCTTCCCCATCAAAGCTGTGCCAATTGATCAGGGGCTCATTATACCTGGTTTCTTTTATTTTTTTTGGATCCAAATCAGTGCAATGATCGAGGCCTTGCAAAAATGACTCGACGATGGGATTTTTATGGGTGGATGAAGCAGCGATCATTTTGGGGATGCGCGAGGTCTTCCCCCGTTTGTATAGATTGACAAAGCCTCTGAAAATCCCGGAAAGCAAAGTACCGTTGGATACAGGCACCGCACAATATCTTGGTGCATCACCCAGATCTTCAAAGATTTCCTGTGCAATCTGTGCATAGGCAGAAATCTGTAAGGGCGTATTTGAACCACCGGGATTGGCATCATACCATCCATTTTCTAAAGCAAGTTCGCTGCTCCTGGTTACTGCATCCTCATAACTTCCCGGAATCCGAATAATCTCTGCCTGTAAGGATTCCATTTCTTCGATCCTTTCGGTGTGGTAAGTTTCCGGAATAAATATTTTGCATTGAACACCGGCCAAATTTGACGCCAGAGCCATGGCCACTCCGTAATTACCACATGTCGCGAGTGAAACCGAATCGAATTCACGACGCAGGGCATCATAGATCTGTGCGAAAGCTATACGGTCTTTTTGAGTGCCAGTCGGATTATCACCCTCGTATTTTACAAATAGTTGCCGGATATTGAATTTCCGCTCCAGGGCTTTTGCACGGTTAAGTCCCGTATCGCCCACTTCCAGACTTATAATGTCCTCAAAGCACTCCAGTCGGTCTACCAATGGCTTGCTTTTGTTGAGCACGAAATCGCTGAGTTTCCTGGTTTCGGATGAAACAGTGTTGCTGGTTGTTTTTACACCATCTTTTAAGTTCATGGGTATCTTGTCAAATACTATAACCAAATCTAGCTTTAATTTAAAGATATTTGGAATTTATTTTATATTCATATCTCCAGGTAATTTAAGATGATAACAGTCCAGTGATAGTCCTAAACACTCTTGGAACTGAATGTGAGAATTCAGTGTTCTTTTTATATCTTTAATGTTGGCAGTAAAGAATTTTAATATGCTCATCGTACAAATTGAAGTTAAAGAAGATTTGGCCCGAAGAAGGGATCTATTATCGGATCAGGGAAAGGATGATTTAGTTCGCATCTTTGATGTCTGGACACACGATCGGCATGCGCTTAGCGCAGTCATGGATGATATGAGTGAATATGCACTACGGAAAGACCTAACTCCAAAAGTACTGGAAGAATTACTAAAAAAGAGATAATTGATTTTGTATAATTAGGTAAAATATATAACGATGTCTTTAATGGATCGAATAACACTAGAACCTGGAAAACGTGGTGGCAAGCCATGTATTCGAGGGATGCGCATAACCGTTGGTGATGTATTGGAATATCTGGCATCGGGAATGAGTACGGAAGAAATTCTCGAAGATTTTCCTTATCTGGAAAAAGAGGACATACTTGCAAGCTTAAGCTATGCCGCTCACCGGGATAAGATCGAAATTTCAATTCAATGAAACTTCTCTTCGACCAAAATCTTTCTCCAAAGCTTACTTTAAATTTTGATGAATATTTTGAAGATGTCAAACACGTCCAGGACTTAGGGCTTGATAGGGCAGAAGATGATGAAATTTTGCAATATGCCAGATCAAATAGTTTCACCATTGTCACCAAAGACAGCGATTTTGGTGATCTGATCTCAATCTTTGGCTTTCCTCCCAAAATAATTTGGATTCGTCGAGGGAATTGTTCGACTAAAGAAATAATTACCTTACTCAAAGAGAACCTTGATAGAATCCGGTCTTTTGGCAAAGATAAAGTCAATGGCATATTAAATATTTTTTAATAGCTTTAGTTAGGTCTAAAATTGTTGGATCATGGAATGTATAGAAATTAACGTCCGCAAGGAAACTGCTGAAAAGTGGCGAAATGCTTCTTCTGAAATGAAGACGCAAATAAAGAAAAGGATAGAAATGGAATTGGCAAATGAACCTTTGCAAGAGTGGAAGGATAAGCCAAAGCCAGCTAAGAAAAATTGGAATTATTTAGGAAGTGTTGCCGTAGGTGGTAAAGCCGACACACTTAATATTCGTGATTTTGCCCATGATGACTGATTTATTGGTAGATACTAACATACTTTTATATGCATATGATCAGGAATCTACTTTCTATGATTCCGCCCGATATATAATGGAGAACCCTGATTTTAACTTGTTTGTAACTACAAAAAACATTAGTAAATTTTTTGCAGTATGCCCAAAATTGAAAATCATACTTTATTCTTCAATACCGTTTTCGTTTCGAGTGCTATTTGGGGTGGAAGCAGAAGTAAATCCTTATATTGCTTTTCTGGATCAAACATGGCATAATTAACTTTCAATGGATATGTCGATTGAATCGACACATTGCAAATATCCGTCGATATATTTGCTACCTATCGGCATATCATATAATTTTCGATGAATTAACCATTCATAATTAACCAACTCTTTGACCATCCAACAGTTTGAGGTTCGCTTACCATGCGCCGCATTTTTTTCCGGATGGTTCATCTGGAGGATAGTAACACCTTTCGGATCGAGTTTTTTAAATAGCTTCATGATTTCCTATGCTTTATTTTTTATTTGCAAGGAATTTTTTAGATGCTAATATTGTTCCATACTAAAAGCAACTTCGGTTGAATTTCTAATAACACAATAATTTAATATGCGTACGGTCCAGATTGAGGTTAAAGAGGATACAGCCCAAAGAATAGAACGATTATCTGAAAGCGAAAAAAATGAATTAGTTAGGTTCATAGATGTCTGGTTACAGGATCGACGTACACTTCGTGAGGTCATGGACGATATCAGTGAATATGCCCAACGGCAAGGGCTGACGGCAGAATTGCTGGACGAATTGTTAAAAGCGGAATAGTTGAGGATAGTTTTCGATACAAATGTACTTATCAGTGCTGCTTTCTTCAAGGGATCAAAACCAGATAAAGCTTTTGAAAGAGCTTGGATTGAAGATGATATTATCACTTCAACTGCTGTAATTAATGAATTGATCAATGTAATACACCGCCCTAAATTTGATAAATAGTTAAAGCTGAAAGATAGATTAGCCTTTGTTGCAAGGTATATCGAAGGAACCCAACTGATTACAGTAAATCTTAACCTCAATATTTGCCGTGACCCCAAAGATGACAAGTACCTTGAATTGGCATTATCCGGTCAGGCCGATTGTATTATCAGCGGTGATGAGGATTTACTCGTATTGCATCCGTTTCGTGGTATTCCTATCATGGCTGCTTCTGATTTCCTTACTCGCCGTAGCTTTTAGTGAAGGAGGGTAACTTTTCAAATTGTTCGTTTTGACTTATCTGTGCCGAAATAGATCTGTCATATTTTTAAAATGTAACAGATCTACTGCTCCGCTATGATTCTGCTTGATCTATAATAAAGACCCTTGATTTCAACTTATTCGTAACCATAAGAAGCATTGGTGAGTTTTTCAACTTTCCTGATATTAAATTACAGTATTTGTTGGATGGACGCTTCCCCGATAATTATACCTTTTTTCACTATAGGATTCCCCTGATAGGCTATTTTAGCTTCGCCAAAAGCAGTGACTTTTAGATCTTCGGTTACAGTCAGACGGTAACTACCTTCTCCATAAGCCGTAATTTTGGCCGATTTACTTTTCACGCCGAGCGTGTTGACTTCACTCTCGCCGTAGGCTGTGATTTTTTGCAGGCCTACGGTGCCGGATTTTACTTCCAAATAGCTTTCTCCATAAATAGTGACGAAGAGAGAGCCAAGTGCTACGTCATCAAGGTGAACCTGAGATTTACCAAAAATCTTTAGAAGGAATCTGTCACCAGTTAAAGTACTTTTGCATACAAATTCTTCTTCGCCTCGCAACGATAGTTCAACCAGGTTTACATAGGTTACGATCGCCTTTATAACCGTTCCCTTGTAAATGGATTGTCTTCGTTCATTTCCGTCTTCAGAGGTTTTCTCGCTTTTGGTCACTTCTTTGGCTCCTTCGAGATAGATGCGAAGTGTTTTTCCACTGGTTTCAATATTGATTTTATCATCGGATACTGTGCTGCTTTCAATGGCCACGCTCTCCGATTCTCCCTGTTGGAAGATTACCTGGATATGCGGACTCACAATGACTTTGTCGAAAGGATCTACTTTTGTAATCTTTCCTTGAGCGAAACCGATTTGCAGGCCAAAGAAGGCAAATACCATGGCTAAAATTAATGCTGTACTTTTTCTTTTTGTCATAATTTTTGTCTTCATTAACCTTGCGTACGACCTTGTACTAATAAAAAAAATTGAGAAGATCCATACGGACTACTCCTATGTCCCGAACGAAGTTTCTTACCCAAATTGTGCTACATCCTGAATTTTTGTTAAACTACGGATTCGATTTCTTTCAAAATCGAAATTATAAAAAATGATTCGAAATAAATACAACTTTTCCTTTACCTTTTTCCTTCTTCTTTCAACAACGTAAATTTTTATTTGTTAGTTCTCTTAAATAGTGGAGAGGTGATTTTTACAGGAAAACTGAAAACTAATATCAAATACAACAACCATATAGCATGGAAGGAATACACACCATCGAAAGCCATTACTCTGTCAAGGAGACTGCAGACCGAATTGTAAAACAGATCGAAATGGAAGACTGGCATTTGTTTGCGCGCATAGATCATTCGGGGCAGGCTAGGGAGAAAGGGATCGAACTCCGGCCTACAGAAGTCGTTTTATTTGGGAATCCTGCCATTGGTACCCGGCTAATGCTGGACAATCAAACTTCTGCGATAGATCTTCCGGTGAAGGCATTGGTCTGGGAAGATGAAGAAGGAAAAGTAACCATAGGATACAATACCACAGACTGGCTTAAAAAGAGGCACCACCTGAGTGATCAGAATACGCTGAAGCAAATAGGCGCCGTGCTTTACAACATATGCTCCCGAGCAGCTGCGGAATAATTGATCATCTCTTAAAGTAAATATTACTATGATTTTTATAGAAAACGAAGGCATCACAGATCCGCACACCAATCTTGCATTGGAGGAATATGCCTTGCGTCATTTTGACGAGGGCGAAAATTATTTGTTGTTCTACATCAACGAACCATCGATTATTATAGGCCGGAATCAGAATACCCTGGAGGAAATCAATCATGAGTATGTAGAAGAGAAGGGCATCCATGTGGTTCGCCGTATTTCCGGAGGCGGCGCTGTGTATCATGACCACGGCAACCTCAATTTTAGTTTCATCACAAACTATGACAAACAGAGTCTGAATAATTTTAAAAAATTTACCGGACCGGTGATTAAGGTTCTGCAAAGTATGGGCGTGGATGCTGAATTGAGTGGGCGAAATGATATTCTGGTGAATGGGAAGAAAATTTCAGGGAATGCCCAGTTTTCTTCAACACGTCGTATGTTTAGTCATGGGACGTTGCTGTATGACAGTGATTTGTCAGAAGTGGGTAAGGCGCTCCATGTGAAAATGAGTAAAATCGCATCTAAAGGCCATAAGTCTGTGCGAAGCCGTGTGGCTAATATATCGGAGTTCCTGGAATCTCCGCTACCGATCGAGGCTTTCCGGTCCCAATTGTTACAGGGCTTGTATGAAAATCGATCTGATTTCACAACTTATCATTTGACGGAAAAAGACTGGGAAAACGTTATGGAGCTCCGGGAACGGAAATATGGTCTTTGGGAATGGAATTATGGACATTCTCCCAAATTTAATATTCAGCGTAGCCGCCGGTTTCCGATCGGTGAGATTGATTTGAGGCTCGATGTGGAGAAAGGAATCATTAAGAATATGAAAATTTATGGTGATTTCTTTGGTAAGGAGCCTGTAAGCACACTGGAGGAGCGATTTAAGAACAGGCGGTATCATCCAGAGGATATCAACATCGCCATGGATGGAGTAGAATTGGAATTATATTTTGGTCAAATAGAGAGAAAGGAGTTCACCGATTTGGTTTATGGGGCTGATGAGTGAGAGATAAGTGGTGTGTAGCAAAAATGCCTATAAATATTGCGAACCAGGTGAAAGGCATCCGCCAGAGGCGGATTCCTTCCACCAGCACTGCTCGATGGAAGGAACTTGCCAATAGTCCTCCGCGACTTCTCTGTGTGTCTTAGTGAAATTAATACTGGGACGCCTTTGGTGTATAATTTTTTTCACGGAGATTCACTGAGGATTTTCACGGAGATTCACTGAGTAATAGATATATCTTTTATAATCCTTTGTAACGCTTCGTGACTTCTCCGTGTATCTTAGTGAAATTAATACTAGGACGCCTTTGGCGTATAATCTTTTTCACAGAGATTACTGAGTAATAAATGGATTTAATATACAGGAACGAGACCGTAGGAGCATCGTATTTATGAACGTTGGAGCAGTACTTTCATCTGATAAACGATCTAAATAATTACGCATCTATATTTGTGAAACATGACACTAGTATTTCCAGGACGGGCGTCTCTATATGTAATTTGTAAATATGGTAGCCTTCTTCATCCTCCCTCAAGATACCAGCAAAGATTTAATAAATCTTACGTGGCCCAAATGTTTTTGTCTAGGGCAGAGAAGGAAGAAAACTTTTAAAAATATTAACTCTAAGAGAGCCTCCTATAGGACTTGAACCTACGACCCATGCTTTACGAAAGCATTGCTCTACCAACTGAGCTAAGGAGGCTGCTATTTTCTACATTGCTTTTAACATCTGAATTTCAAATTTACAAAACTGATGGAATTTAAGGTGAAAGAGTGAATATAATTTTGGAAGATATTGAAACTATCGGGAGGAAAAAAGATTGGACCCTAAACTAAAATAAAAAAACCTCCATAGGGCCCCATGGAGGTTTTTAAAAATTGTCGGGATGACTGGATTCGAACCAGCGACCCCACGCACCCCATGCGTGTGCGCTACCGTGCTGCGCCACATCCCGAAGTGGGTGGCAAAGATAGAGAATGTAATCTTAATGACCTATAAATTCAATTGTAAAATCAGCCCTTCTCACGGGATGATCCTTAAGGACGGCCCCCGTCTCACATGCGTGTGTGATACCCAGCTGCGCCACATCCCGATATGAGGATCGTACAGATTAAGTGATGTAAACTAATTGACCTATAAATTCAAATTCAAGTGTAAAGTCATCGCTTCTCACGGGATGATCCGTACGGACGATCCCCGGCTCCCATGCGTGTGCGCTACCGTGCTGCGCCACATCCCGAAGTGGGGATCGCAACGATAAGTTATGTAAGATAATTGACACTATTTATCCGATTCTAAAATTCAGAGACAGGGAACCCATTAAGTCAGGTCATTCCAAAACAAAAATATTATCTTGTTCATTCATTTAGTAGAATAAGTTGGCATATGAAAAATACGATCTATTACCTCATGGGCGTCTCCGGTAGCGGAAAGACCACTGTCGGTGAGAAGCTGAGTAAAAAACTAGATATCCCCTTCTACGACAGCGACCAGTTTCATCCGGATGCCAATATAGAGAAGATGTCTGCGGGGATTCCACTAAATGATGAGGACCGTCAACCCTGGCTGCAGGCCATTCATGATTTTGTTGTTAAAGAACTTCCCAATGGAAGCCTTATCATAGCTACTTCAGCACTCAAGGAATCTTACCGGGATCTGCTCGATGGAGATTTACCTGAGGACCAGGTACAGTGGGTGTTTCTATATGGAAGTTATAAACTTCTTTATGATCGTATCGCCGACCGAAAAGATCATTTTATGCCGGAGAGTTTACTGAAATCCCAATTTGAAGCACTTGAAATTCCTCACCGGAATGTAATCGCTGTGGAAGTGGATAAAACCCCTGATGAAATAGTGGATGAGATTGTCCGAAAAATGTAAGCTCATTCTTCCCCACACTTATGGTTATCTATTATCTTTGCAAAAGAGAAATAAATAGAAGCTTAATGCGAGAGCCGCTAATCAATAAATACAATGTGCCGGGGCCACGCTATACAAGTTATCCCACCGTGCCATATTGGGACATGCTATCGTTTTCTGCCGGTAAATGGATGGATGAAGTGAAGAGACAAACTGCTGCTGATCCACTGCTTTCTCTTTACCTACATCTTCCTTTTTGTGAAAAATTGTGTACATTTTGCGGATGTCATAAGCGCATTACGATTCGCCATGAAGTGGAAGATCCTTACATAGCCTATTTGCATAAAGAATGGCAGCAATATCTGGATGTAATCTCCGGTGAGGTTTTGATCAGCTTTTCACCCCATAACCTGGCTGCCATGTTGGAAGGCCTGTTTGAAAGCCCGGCTGTCAAGATTTCGGAGCAACCTCGTTATAGTTTTGAAGGACATCCCAATAATACGACCAAAGATCATTTGGAAACCTTGTACCGGTATGGGTTTCGCAGGGTGAGTTTTGGCGTACAGGATTACAACGAAAGAATTCAAAAAGCCATCAACCGGATACAACCTTATGAAAATGTAGAACGGGTCACCCGGCAAGCTCGAAAGGCCGGATACAGTTCCGTGGGCCATGATCTCATCTTTGGTTTGCCTTTTCAGACACAGGAGGATATCCGCATCAATATGGAAAAGACGGGTCGTCTTATGCCGGACCGGATCGCATTTTACAGCTATGCCCATGTCCCCTGGGTCAAAGGGACGGGACAGCGGGGATTTGATGAATCCGACCTTCCTTCAGGGGACGAAAAGCGGGAAATGTATGAATACGGGAAGGAAGAATTGTCCCGGCTGGGATATCAGGAGATTGGATTTGACCATTTTGCCCTTCCGGGTGATTCGCTGGCAGTAGCGAGTCGGCAGGGGACTCTTCATCGGAATTTCATGGGCTATACAGAGGTGAACTCCACCAATATGATAGGGCTGGGAGTGTCAGCGATCAGCGATATGTGGACCAGCTTTGCACAAAATGAAAAGGGAGTCGAGCAGTATTACGAGCGCATCGATCAGGGACAACATACGGTGGTGAAAGGTCATCATCTTAGTAAGGAGGATCAGATCATCCGACAGCACTTATTGAATATTACCTGCCGGATGAGGACATCCTGGGAGGATGAAAACTTACAATTTGACGCTATTCCTGTAGTTTTGGATCGTCTGGCTGAGCCTATATCTGATGGACTGCTACAGATTACAGATCAGGAATTAACCGTTACAGAAAAAGGACGGCCTTTTATCCGTAATATTTGCATGGCTTTTGACCTTCATCTACAGGAAAATCAACCGGATCAACGGATCTTTTCAATGACGGTTTAATATTGATTTCAGATTTCAGATGTCTGCCGATGTGCACAACATAGGCGAATTCAGTCAGCCTCGTACTTGATCGCTGTAGTGCTCCAATACGTAAGACGTGCACGCCATAGCAATAGCGGCGTCACAGGGTCAAAGATTCAGAGAAGGGTCTGTGGTAGCTCTTTTGGCCCGGATCTTCACGGGGTGTATCATAACATCAAAAAGATCATTTATTTGGTAATTTCCAAACCTACCTGCTAAGCAAAGGCAGGCCTGGCAGGTTGTGAGTGCTTTTGATAATGGAATCGTTATGATTTACAGAAAATTTATTTTAACCGGAAAATCTGAAATCAGTCAGATTTGGGAAATAGGAAATAGACCTCGATAACACGTGGCAAGCTCTGACAGGTTTGACCAACTTTCTTAAATAATTATCGCTTTGTAAATAAATCTATTCATATTAAATAGATGAAATGAAACCACGAAATGCCGTGGCAGGCTCTGTCAGGTCTGGAACTATCCTTTTGTGCTTTGAGCCTTCAACTTTGAGCATTGAACTTCCTGAATCGGGCTTCACACTGCGTGACGCTCTGCGTTAATCCTCCTGTCGCTCGATCCCTTGCCTGGCTTATGAATCCCATGGCTTCAGCTTTCTGCTTCGTTATTCCGGCTCGAATCCAAGCAATACCTGGAACTTGCCAAACTCCGTAAACTTCGCTCCCGTGGCCTGCAGTGACGGCTTATCCCAGCCAATCCCATAATCAAATCCAATCAAACCAAACATAGGTAAGAACACCCGAAGGCCTAATCCCGTAGACCGCTTGATATTGAAAGGGTTGTATTCATCGAAGCTGTTAAAGGCATTACCCCCGTCAAGGAAACTCAGTATATAAATGGTAGAGCTCGGATTGAGGGAGAACGGATATCTTAACTCAAGAGAAAATTTATTGTAAATACTGGATCCACCCCTGCCTACTGCCGGGAAGTTTTGAGTCTCATAACCCCGCATATTGATCTGTTCCTGACCGGTAATCTGGAACTGATTCGATAAGGGTTCCGCACCAAAAAGGAATCGTTCAAAAGGTGATTCACCGACAGCTTCGTTGTAGTACCCCAGGAAACCAAACTTCGCGCTGGCTTTCAGTACGAACTTCCCAAACAGCTGCTTGTACCATTCCGCTCTAATCTTCCACTTATGGTATTCCACCCACTTATATTTTTCCTGTATTGTGACATTTTCATACGACTTGTTATTGATTAAGCTATATGGTGGCGTGAGTTGAAGGGCGACACTAAAGGAGGAACCTTCCGTAGGGAAGATCGGCTCGTATATCGTACTTCGGGCGAATGTAGATTCCAGATAAATATTGTTAAAAAGACCATTGCTTACATTCTGACCATTGGGCAGGGAAAATAAACCACCATAATTTTCGATGTTGATTCTTTGGTAGTTCATTGTGTTGTTGATCACAAAGTTATTATCCGGCCACTGTAGCGGAGAACCCAAGCCCAGAGTGATCTGGCTCATATTGACAAAGTTGGATATGTTCTGTACGCTGGTGAATTTATTGGTGTAGGCTGCCAATGTGAAAGCATTGGGCTTCTTACCTCCCATCCACGGTTCTGTGAATGAAAAGTTGAACGACTGATAGAAATTACCATTGGATTGTGCCCGTAAACTTAGTTTCTGCCCATCTCCTGTCGGCAGTGGATGCCAGGATTCCCGGTTGAATATATTTCGTAGAGAGAAGTTATTGAATGTCAATCCAAGAGTTCCAATCAATCCACCACTGCTGTAAAAACTTTCCGGTTGATACCCGGCTGATAGCTCCAGCTGATCAGAAGACTGTTCCTCGACCTTATATTCGATATCGACCGTTCCGCGCTCTTCGTTTACGGGCGTATTGATATCAAATTTTTCCTGGTTGAAGTAACCCAGAGCAAGTACTTTACGTTGGGATCGGATAATATCTGAACGGCTAAATTTCTGACCGGGCCGTGTGGCCAGTTCCCTTCGTAGTACATCTTCATGTGTACGATCATTTCCGGCGATGGAGATTCGGTCTATCGTAGCCTGAGGGCCTTCATAAATCCTGATTTCGATATCGACAGAATCTTTTACCACAGCTACTTCTATGGGCTGGGCATTGAAGAACAGGTAACCATCATCCATATAAAGTGCAGATACATCATTACCATCCAGAGAGAAGCTTAATCGTTTTTCAAGCTCTTCCAGATTATAAATATCTCCTTTCTTCATGCCGAGTACACGCCGGAGCTGATCCTTCGAATAGAGGGTATTCCCTTTCCAGGAAATATTCCTGATGTAATATTGGTCGCCTTCTTCCAGATCGATTTTAATCATCAGGCGGTCTTTCTCATTGCGCCAAATGGAGTCTCCTATGATCCGGGCATCTCTGAAGCCCAGGGTCTGATAGAATGCGATCACTTTTTCTTTATCTTCCTGGTACTTATTCTTGATAAATTTGGAGGACGAGAATAACTTCCTCTTCCGTTTAGTTTCCTTAAGTTGTTTACGGAGCTTCCCGTCGCTTACTTGTTTGTTCCCTTCAAAAACAATATCGTGGATTTTCACTTTTTTATTCGGGCTGATCTGGATTTTCACCTGAACACCATTATCGAGTTTTTCTTCGGGGACTTCTTCGATATTCACTTCAGCATCAAGGAATCCTTTCTCTTTGTAAAATTTCTTAATGGCGGTTTCGGCTTTGCTCAGGTCGCTTTCTGTTACTATAGATCCTTTCACCAGGTAAGCTTCTACCGCTTTCTTTAGATCTGATTCTCTGGATTTTTTGCTCCCTTCAAAATAAAATCGGGTCAATCTGGGTCGCTCCTGAACATGTATATCGATAAAAACGATGTTGTCGATTCTCTTTCGCTCGATGATCTTAATATCCGAGAAGAGATTGAGATCCCAGAGATTGCTAAAGGCTTCCTGGACATCATCAGGGATAGCCAGCTTTTTGCCGGTTTCCAAACCTGATACCACCTTCAATGCATTGGGGTCGGTGTGGGTCGCTCCTATGATAGTCACTTCACCGACTTCCAGAATTTCCTGTTCATCACCGATCTGTCCAAACAATGCAGAGCTCTGCCATATGAAGAAGATGAGCGATAGCAGAATATATCGCTTGTGCAAACTGATTGTCGTTATGATCATAAACTGATGGATCTTTTCAACTCGAAAAACGTTCTTTGACCACTCCATTCTTCACGGAGGCAGAACATTAACATTTTCTTAAAGTAATTGATCGCTGGTTTTTCCAAATCTTCGTTCTCTGTTTTGATATTCCCGTATTGCCTCATAGAAATCATTTTTTTTGAATTCCGGCCACATTTTTTCCGAGAAATAAAATTCTGTGTAGGCACATTGCCAAAGTAAAAAATTGCTTAGCCTTTTCTCCCCGCTGGTTCTTATCAAAAATTCAGGATCTGGCATAAAACGGGTCGCAAGGTAATCAGAAATCGTGGATTCACAGATATCTTCCGGCTTTATTTTATGTTGCTGCACCTCGTGCGCTATTGCACGGACACATTCCGAGATTTCCCACCGACTGCTGTAGTTCAATGCGAGCGTAAGATCCATCCGGTCATTGCCCTTCGTCTTTTCAATGCCTTCGAGTAAAGCCTCATGGGTTTTGCGGGGTAGGTGTTCCAGCTCTCCTATGGCACGTAGACGGATATTGTTCTTGTTCAAGGTGTTCATTTCCC
>CAJDXA010000019.1_pt1 | contig 15487 bp, 10 predicted proteins | sample 7391711 | NCBI WGS metagenome assembly CAJDXA01 (sample SAMEA7055748, study PRJEB34461) | soil metagenome | biome: terrestrial ecosystem; feature: Peninsula; material: soil | place: Antarctica | collected 2016
GTTAAATAGTCCACTTTATAAAAATTACCTGTATAGTTTCCGATCAATTCAGTGGCTGTAAAATACTTGTATTCTGCGATGACAGACATTTCATTGATCAGCTTTATGGTAGCATCCCCCCCTATCATAAAGTTAGGAACTTCCCTTATCCCTTCACCAATAGAACGTTTCTCGTCATCATCCTCGATAACAGCGCCGAACTCCGCGCTGGGAATGAATCCTGGATATCTATCAAGCCATTTATCAATATAACGAGTTGTAAATAAATCCTGATGGTATTCATACTGGACGTTGGTTATTATTCTGCGAATATGGTATTTATTGATACGCGGGCTTAACCGGAACAGGGCGATTCCTTTATTCCAGCCACGATCCGCCTCTTTTTGAATGTACCCGATCCGGTTGATCTCAAAAGCAGGTTCGACCCGATCGAAATTAACCGTTGTTCCCCACAAATCTCCCGTATGCGTATATAAGAGATTATAGGCCATATTTCCGGTGCTCTGTTGCTCCGTCGATCCAGAAGCCACTTGAAATTCTACCAAATCATGTTCATCCAACTTAAAATTTCCATCCACCCCAAATATCCTGTTATAACGGCCAGGCTCCTCCTTGACAGCTCCCAATACCCCTACACTTCCTGATCCCAAAATATCCTTTTTAATTCTGAATACTCCATAGGTAGCTTTATCTTCATTCGTATCCGAATTGGAAAAGAAAGACTCTCCTGTGAGGTTCCCCAGAGCTCCAAATTCAAATCCATGTTTTAATTTTCCCGTCATCTTAGCACCGGCCAGGATATTACTACGCGCACCAATCCTTCGGCTGTAAAACAGTTCTAAGGGAGTATTAAAAACATTGATACGCTCGGTAAAAAAGGGACGGAGTTCTTTGAAGCGGGTAGGGAAACGCGTCAGGTTAATTTCATACACATCTGCATCTACCTGAGCAAAATCAGGATTTAGAGTAAAATCCGCTGTAAGGTTGGGAGTGGGGCTATATCGCACATCTCCCCCAATGTTGAGTGAATTAGTCGTGCCGGAAGTTACTGTTTTGGATGTACCCAAAACGCCATATGGCCTCAGCTCAAGCGTCCTGCCCGAATTAATATTATTAATATTCTCAATGTGCCCCATCTGCGACATACGTGTGGTATTATCCCACTCTGGCAAATGAGGTTTCCATTGCCCCCGTGAAGCATTTTTAGAGATATTTCGCATAATATTAAATCCCCAGGTCTGATGGGTATCACCCGAATATCTAAAATTGAAAAAAGGGATTTTAACCTCAGCATACCAACCCTTATCATCAACCGAACCCTCCGAATACCACACTCCATTCCAATTATTATCCCGCTTTATATCATCATACCGCAGTTCATCGATCTGCACTCCCGTAGGTGATACTGAAAGTTTATAACCGGTCCGGTGATCGTGGTAACTATCAAAAAACAACTCAATGTTATCGGGAGCGCTTGTGCCCCTGGGAGAAAGTTGCTGAACTATTTTATCCGGTTCGGAATCCCAGCACCAGACTCCGATGTACATATTTTCATCGTCATATAAAATAGAAAATTCAGTTTTTTCACTCATTGGGATCAAGGGATAGGGTTCTTTCTCCAATAATCCTCCTCTGTGTTCAGCCTTTTTCCACGGCCCCTCATTTAATCGTCCATCGATAGTGATCTCTTCATCTGCCGGGGACAAGCGATATGCATTGATGGTATAGTTTTCTTTCGCCGTGTCGTAAACAAGTGTCCTGACGGAATCAAAGTATGCTTTTGGAAATGCTTCATAATCAACAACCCTTTGTCCAGCAACACTGAAGCAAAAACAAAGGAGTCCCCCGAGTAGCAAAACAGACGGGGCAATGATATTTTTTATTTTTTCATTGCTTTTCACACATCCTTGAAATAAGGTTTTATAGAATCCTACCAGACATCGTGCTTGAAATGAGCTACTTAATCTATCATTGGAAACCCAAGTTAATCTATTTCCTTATAATTATTAAACTATAGTGAACGTTAACTATCTCAATTCTTTATAAGAGAAATGGAGAGAATAAAAACTGAATAAATCTCCGATCGTACGACTACACCAACTTCCTGGTGTTACGAAAGTACACTCCGCCTCCACCTCCTAGGCAATTCCAACTGTTAAATGCTATTCGTTAATCTCCTGCTAAATACTCTTCCCAATCGAAACATTCTTTACCGCCATTCGTCAACAAGGAAACCCAATGAACATGAAATTATATTCAATTCTTTCTTCTACTATTCTATTTATAAGTGTTTTAATGAGTTGTTCAACATCCCGTCAAATCCCAAATGAGCTTGCTGATACCTATTATGGATTTTTACCATGCGCTGATTGCCCCGGTATCAGTTATACCCTGGAATTACAAAAAGACGGCCATTATAACCTTACAATGGATTATTATGACAGGGAATCAACCTTCACTTCCGATGGAAAATTCACCTATGAAAACAATAAAGTCAATTTGTATACTGAGAATAGAATCACATCACAATTTGAACGTGAAGGGAACATGTTGATCTCCCTTGATGGAGATGGTAATCGCATCCAGTCCGACCTGGCGCCCCACTACAATCTTTATAAAGGAGACCCTTCTAAAGCCGAAATGCCAGACGACTTTGGCAGAGGAACTTCTAATTTGGCTTATAAAGGTACCGGAAATGAACCCTTTTGGATGGTTCAGATAACCACTGAAAACACCATAAGATTCAGTGGACTGATGGAAACCGGAGAAATCGAATGGGAAGTACCTGTAACTGAGACGCGAATGTCCGATGACAACCAATCCATGGTTTATACGGGTAAAGAAGGACTCAATGCCCTGGAAATAACTATCCTCAATAAACCTTGCCAGGATGATATGTCGGGCCATGACTTTACGACTACCTTGGAGGTTCACGTTTCGACTGCTGATCTGGACAAAAACCTCAAAGGATGTGGGGAATATCTAAACAAATTCCAGCTGAATGGAACATGGAGGCTTGAAAAAATTGATGGTCAAGCTATAACTTCATCTGCCCCTACTCTTGGGATTTTCTTCACAGAAGGACGGATTGCAGGAAGTGCCGGTTGCAATCGCTATTTTGGATCACTTGATGAGGCTACAGATAACTCCATAAAATTCAACCAGGTGGGCGCTACTCAAATGGCATGTCCGGATATGTCACTGGAAAGCCAATACCTTAATTTGCTCAACCAAAGTGATATTCAGTGGGAAATTGACGACAAGGGTCTTCTGATTTTAAGTAGCAATGCCGGAAATTTTGTTTTCGGTCGAACTGAAAAACTATAGGCTATAATTTCTTGGAGTATGCAAGTATGCTCCAGAAAGTTTAAGAGCATTGATTTTCAACTTCTCAGCCCCAACGCCTATCCATACGGGCCCAGCTTACTCGTATGGATATCTGAGAAGAGAAGATCGTTGAAAATCAATGTTGAGTCCACTCCGGAAAGTCATTTCAATAAATCTGTAACACCGGTGTCCCAACATTTGTCGGGACCCGGGGTGGTAATCGTATCGAATAGATTGGCTTTAGCCATTAAAATAGGCGGCATTAAGGGCTAAAGCCCAATATTAATTCGACATCAAATCCCCGCCCGCCATAGGCGGAGAGGGGCTACTCATGAGTAAATTCGACTTTTCAGAGCAGGCTCAATGTTCCATTTGAAAGTTTCCTTCCGGATTCGGAGCCTGGATGAAATTTCATAGATGTTTCATTTTAGCAAAAACTGGAACAATCCGGAGTTTACTCAATTGGAATATCTATAGCCATCAATTTTAGCAAAAGAAAAAAAGATCCTCATTGTTTATCTTACCGGCCGCCTCCATATATCGGCGAATATGTTCTTTTCCTTTCGGTTCAGAAACGGCCACGATGACCTGCGAATTTTGACATATTGCAGAATCCGGATCTTTTAAAATAGCCCCATAGATATTTTGTCCCGTTTTATTTTCATTTTCAGTTACCCATTCAACAGGTACTTCTGTTTTGCGCATCGTTTTAAAAAGCTTTTTTCCTTTGCGACCGGCGCCCCAAAGCACAACAGGATGGTCACCTTTGTATTTATATTTCAGGAAATAATGCCATTTAAGATCAAAGAACAATTGATCGGCATATTCTTCCTTAGTGCGGCTGGCACGGTCCGACCAGTCCCGCCACAAGTGGACTACTTCCTCACATCCATGAGGCTCCAGTCCATGTACATACATACGAAACACAAGATCATAATCTTCCGGATATTGGTCGTTGACGACACCACCGATAGCTTCCAAATCTTTCCGGTACATCATCCAGGCTGGAGAGGCAACAGGACACTCCATAAATATATCATCAAAAATGGTTTCCTGCTCTATCTGCTGATTGATCCACGATGCATAATCCAGAAAACCACGGCGTACTTCCCATGATGTACTGAAATACTCCACTTTGCCAGTCGCCACAGTGCCCGGGCCTCTCTCGCATAATATAGCTCGTAAATTTTCCAATTTATTCCGGGGCATGATATCATCTGAATCCATCCGGTGAATAATACTTCCCCGGCTCTGGTCATAAGCCTTTCGCAAAGCCGGAATAATGCCTTTTTCATCATTCGCCTGCCACTGTATACGTGAATCTTGCTGACTGTATTGCTCCAGCATTCCCGCCGAGTCATCTGTCGAAAAATCATCAATGGCTATTAATTCCCAATCCCGGAATGTTTGTTGACAGATACTGTCGAGGCAATCTTGCAGATAAGGTTCCGTATTGAAAACGGGCATCAGAATACTGATCATGGATAGGTGTTAGATTATTAGAAGCTAGATTTTAGATGTTAGATGATTGAAACCAGATGTTAGAAGTTTTGTTCCATCTTCCAGATTTTAGTGACCCAATTTTTTATCACATCTATCTCCCGTGGATAATATCCACATTTGAATCTGATTATCACAAGGGATTTGCAAGCCTATGAATTCCCGAAACTCAATAGAGTATCCGGAATACCGGATTGTAGAGCCCATCCTGATAAAATAAGATTTAGTCTTAACTAGTTGCGCTACATATAATCTAGTGGTTTATTATTTCCTTCAAGCTCTTTCTTTCGAGTTTCACTTGGGCTTCAAAATCCGCACTCTCTCCTATCAGCCCCAGGGCTTATGAATCCCCTTCATGCTGAGAAGCTCATAACTTACAGCTCTTACCTATCTTTTCACATGAAATCAAAAGTCAGAAAGCATTTTTTTGATATCTTTTATATTACCATACACCACCATAATCTCATCCTCTTTCAGAACTGTTTCTTTATTCGCAATTTTATTAATAATGACATCAGCCTTGATTGCGCCAATGGAGTTCGTCGTTTCACGAGGGGTAAAGGTTGTCAGAACAAGCACTTTATATTCCTCGGGTAAACGGAGTTCCTGGAGTGTGTGGCCGTTCATGGCATCAGGAACCTCCACTTCAATGACATAATAAGGTCCTGCCAGATAATGAACATCCTGCACGCCTTTCATAGCCAGTTTTTTGGCCCATTTTACTGCGGCTTCATCTTCCGGATTGATGATGACATCGACATTCATAGCTTCCAATACAGTCTGATGAATTTTTGAAATCGCGCGACTAGCCAGGTATTTCACTTTGAGTTGTTTCAGGATGGCCGAAGCCATCACATTGGCACTAATATCTGCGCCAATGGCCACTATTACAATATCGGTCTCATGCAATGGAAGTTCTTGCATTGCGCTCTCATCCGTAGCATCAAGGGCAATCGTATGGGACATCTGTTCTTTAAGGGCTTCTACCCGATTCAGATCCTTATCCACACCCATGACTTCGTGTCCGGATTCCGTCAGCAAAATAGCCACGGCAGCTCCAAAATTTCCCAAACCAATTACGATGTATTTCATACTTTCTTTCTAATTAATCATAATGTCTTCCGTAGGATAGCTGTAATTGGCGTAATGCAAACGATGAAAGATAGCTACCAGGATAGTAAACATCGTCACCCGCCCCACAAACATGGTTCCTATGAGCACGATCTTACTCCCCACAGACAACCCCTCGGTTATCCCCGTCGTAAGTCCCACCGTGCTGTAAGCAGAAAACACCTCAAATATAATGGACGTATTATCCACTTCAGGATCGAAAATACGAATAAATAATACACTGATACCGATCACCACCAAAGATAAAAATATCACAGCAAAAGCCCGCCTTACTGATCTGTCTGAAATCTGACGGCGGTATACTTCGATCCTGTCTTTACCTTGAATCAGTTGAGTGATATTGAGAATAGCCAGTGCAAATGTTGTCGTCTTTATACCTCCTCCCGTAGACATTGGCGATGCACCGATCCACATCAAAAGTATAGTACACATGAGGGTTCCCAACTGTATCTGACTAAAATCCACAGAATTGAATCCTGCCGTCCGGGGTGTTGTCCCATTGAAGAATGACACGACTAGTTTCCCCCACCAATTGTGATCAGATAAACTATTGTTGTATTCGAAAATATAAAAAAGCAGCGTCCCCGCTAGGATGAGAACACCCGTGGTAACCAGAACAATCCGTGTATTGATGTTGATGATCCAGGGCTTGTGAACGAATGGGAGATTTTTTCGCGCCGATGAAAGGGAGTTGAATAAATAATACCGGCCATATTCAATAAAATTAAAGACGATTGGGAAACCCAGTCCTCCAAAGATAAATAACCATGCAATGATAATCTGGAGTGGATAATTAAACCGCAGTCCCGGCGTATATAGACCTTGCGTCAACGTTGAAAACCCGGCATTACAAAAGGAAGACACCGAATGGAATATAGAAAAAAACATCCTGGATGTCATGTCCATCATGCTACTATCGCCCAATGATGTAAAGATCAATAAAGCACCAAGCAGTTCAAAACCGAGGGTATAGAAAAGAATGGTTTTGACCATAGAATACACTTCAGCTAAACGGCCGGAATTCGTGATCTCCCTCAGAAGTAGCTGATTCTTATAACTAGTCTTACCACGGAAGAAGAAACTAAAAAAGCTCGTAAAAGTCATAATACCGAGACCTCCCAACTGTATCATCAGCAAGATCAGTCCCTGGCCAAACGAGGTGAAATCCTTTCCTGTATCCAGCACTATCAACCCTGTCACACACACCGCACTGGTAGCTGTAAACACAGCATCAATGAGTGAAATCGGCTCATAAGTAGCTTTAGGCAACTTCAGTGCCAGAGCACCCAGGAAAATCAGCAATAAGAAACTTCCTACAAAAAGCTGGGCCGGGTTAAAGTCCAGAAATGCCTGATGAATATTGCTGGCAAATATTTCACGGGTCAAACCAATGGCCAATGTAATAAATACCCAAACCCAAACTCCATCCGAAGAAACCAGGTAAATTTGTAGTTGTCCGTGTTGTATCAGGACATAAAGAAGACTAGCTAATGAAAGCAATAAGATACCGTCAAAAAACCATACTTTTCTGGGCGGTCGGTACTCAGCCGAAATATACCTAAACAACAATGATCCGATATTTAACAAGAAGGTAGCGACGTAAAGCGGATAAATCGCTGTCAATACGTGAAATTCCGGATGTTTAAACCCTATATCGTATATTAACCAACCCAGTGAAATAAGACTCAGTGAAATTGTAAACCATCTGATGGTTTGATATGCCTGGCGTAGTTGTACATTGAGCATCCTTCCTGAGTTTATATAACGTATGTAATCTACGTAAATCTCATGATATTTAGAAAATGCATAAATTTGGGTACGAGAGTAAATAAGTATATTTTTACATTCGATTTTGTGTGAGATCTAATCAAAAAACTAAGAATTATGTATAGGATACTTCAATTCAAGAATTTGCTTGCTTTGCTCGCCCCAATCATGATCATATTCCTTCTCGTGAATAGTTGCGGACGTAAAGGAAAAGGATACAAAACAGAAAGCGGATTGATCTTTTACGTATACGGTGAATACAGCGAAGACTCTACAGCTCACATAGGCAATGTGCTCAAACTGAATGTTAAAAAGTACATCAATGACTCGCTTGTGGAAACCACTTATCACGGAATCCCTCAATACGAACAGGTCATGCCGGGCCTCTTCTATCCTTATGAAGCGGGAGAGATTTATCCATTTTTTCACAAAGGTGATAGCATTGTACTTATACAGGAAGCAGATACTCTGTTGAAACGGCGGCTGTTCTACCCCGTACCTTCCTATGTATCTGAAGGCGACAAGATTGTGACCCATATGAAAGTACTGGACATCTTCGTAAATGACAGTATGGCGAATGCGGATATGAACCTGGAATACCCCAGAGCCATCCATCGAAACAGAGAAAATGGTGCAACCCGAGTAGGCAGTTATCTTAAGGCACATAACATAAAAGCTGAACTGACGCCAGATACCGTGTTTATTGAAACCATCAAGGAAGGGGATGGTCCTCAGATTGATCCGGGCGATACCATCACCATTCGCTTTACGGCCAAGACCATTTCGGGAGCCGTTTTCGGGACAAATACAAAAGAGGGTGATGTTCCTATGGATTATGAAGTATTGTCCGGGTTTATGCCTAAGGGGATTGATGAAAGCCTGACCAGGCTTAAGGTTGGTGACCATGCCAGATTATACATTCCGGCTATGAAAGCTTTTGGAGCCAGCCCTCCGCCGAGCCTTGAAAGAGGATTCCAGGATTTGATTTTTGACGTAGAGATATTAAGTAAAAAAGACGGAAAAGAAGCGTTGCAATAGGAATTCTTTAAACATGCTTAGTGCCGATTCTATCAGGTGAGTCCATCATTAAAATATTGGTTAATCTTCTGATATCGCCTGAGACTTCAGATGCTGCTTTTCATATTAATTCGAAAGGAAAAAACACTCGAATCACATCACCCATTGCAGTTTACATGATTTCCAGTATTGGTATTTATGAACTTTCTATCAACTCTTTCTGTGTCCCGGATAAACATCTTTGCCCATCGCTGTATCATTACCAGCATCTTAATGTCACACTGCCTGTAGAAGGGAGTGAAAACGCAAAAATTTATTTGGTTACAGCGTTTACCTTATTATGCAGCTATATGGGGCTTTGTCCAACCCTAGTTGCTGCTGAATCCCCACCGTTATTTCATTGACAAGTGATTACTTTCCAGACAGCATTTTAAAAAGTGTGATGAAATATTTCGTTGTGGACCATAATTATACTTTATCCCGTACACTGTACATTTACATCGTAAAGCGATTACATTTCCAAGGATTATAATATTTATGATTATATTTACTTGCATCAGGCCACAAAGAAAAATAAGTGAATACCCAAACTTATCGTATACCACAAAACACATGGGAAGAGGGAAAATTAGCTTTTAATTTTTAACACATGAAAACCAGCCCCTATACAACCTTGATTATCATCTTTGGGTTTCTTATATTTTCCTCTTGCAACCAAACCACGCAAGATGGAGAATCCTTAAATGATCAGAAAAGACCCAACATTTTGTTTATTATGTCTGACGACCATGCTTATCAAGCCATAAGTGCTTATAACGAAAGGCTTATCCATACACCAAACATCGACCGGTTGGCAGCAGAAGGTATGCTGTTTGAAAAAGCATATGTAACTAACTCCCTTTGTGCTCCCAGCCGGGCTGTTATCCTGACAGGCAAGCACAGTCATCTTAATGGACTGCGGGATAACAGCGATCAGTTCGACGGAACCCAACAAACGATTCCTAAGATATTTCAGAAAAACGGATACCAAACCGCTATTTTTGGCAAATGGCATCTCAAGACAGATCCCACAGGATTCGACACCTGGAAGGTACTTCCAGGGCAGGGTCATTACTACAATCCCGAGTTCCGCACTTCAACAGGTACAGAAACCGATACGGGATACGTGACTGATCTGATTACGGATTTCACCATTGACTGGATGGATAAAGTCAAAAACGATAATAAACCATTTTTCCTAATCTATCAGCATAAGGCTCCACACCGGGAATGGCTTTCCAAAGAAAAAGATTTCCGCGAATACACCCAGAAAACCTTTCCGGAACCATCCACTCTGCTTGACGATTATGAAGGGCGGGGAACTGCCGCAAAGGAGGCTGAAATGCGCATCTCAATCCACATGGGCTTAACCAATGACAATAAGATCAAACCAGCTATAGCTGAAGTCCATGGTTTTAAAGACTTCATCCCCTGGTATTCCAATGCATACCGTAACAACCTCGACCGCATGAATCAAAAGCAACGCCAGGCGTGGGAGAAAGTATACGATCCTATCAATGAAGAATTTGACAAGGAAAACCTTCAGGGTGATTCCCTTACCAGGTGGAAATATCAACGTTATATGCAAGATTATCTGGGGTCGGTAGCTGCAATAGATGAGAACATTGGAAGGGTTCTTGATTATCTGGATGTCAATGGATTGGCTGATAACACCATAGTCATATACACGTCAGATCAGGGATTTTATCTAGGCGAACACGGATGGTTTGACAAACGATTTATGTACGAGGAATCTTTCCGTACTCCGCTAATTATTCGTTGGCCCGGTATAATAAAAGCTGGCAGCCGCAACAATGATCTGGTACAGAATCTGGATTTTGCAGAAACCATGCTGGACATGGCGGGGATTAATGTCCCAAAAGATATGCAAGGTAAAAGCATGGTTCCTCTTCTGAAAGGCGAAAATCCCATCTGGCGAAAAGCCTTATACTATCACTATTATGAATATCCAGGTATCCATGCTGTCAAACGACATATTGGTGCCAGAACGGATCAGTATAAGATCATCCATTTTTACAATGACATCGATGAGTGGGAACTTTACGATATGGAAAATGATCCCGATGAATTGACCAATGTGTACGGAAGGCCGGAATATGAGAATACCCAGAAGGAAATGCATGAGATTCTGATGGAATTAGCCAGTTACTATAAAGATGATGTGGGGATAGAGCAGGCGGGATATGGAATGAAGAATGAAGGAAGGAAGAAATGAAGGAATGAGTGAAAGAGAAAATGTAATAAGGGATAAATCTTATGCTTTTGCGAAAAGCATTGTTCATCTACTATTTACATATGAAGTCACAGAATGAGTATGTGTTGTCCAGGCAAGTCTTGAAAAGTGGTACATCAATCGGTGCTAATATTGAGGAAGCGCAAGGGGCTCAATCCAAGCGGGATTTTATTGCAAAAATGCAGATAGCCCTGAAAGAAGCAAAAGAAACAAAGTATTGGCTCCGACTATTCAGGGATACAGGGATTTTAGATACTGCGAAAGTTGAAAAATTGATAGATGACTGTGGTGAAATGATTGTAATCCTAACAGCAATTCTTAAGAAAGCAAAGCTTTGATAATGAAGGAAAAATAGAAAAAATAATGAAATCTAAAATAATGAAAAAAATAATGTTCCTTGCTTTATTCTTGTATATAGTTTTCAGCACGTCACAAATCTACGCACAGTCGGTAGCTATAATCCGGGAATTTGATACCACATTTATGACTTATCCCTTCCAGGATCCCAATCCGATACCACGGATAGGAAAAATTTATCCATACCACACCTTTGATGGATACAGCTCCACGGCTGCACCTCAAAAATGGAAAATAGTCGAGCTTGAAAACGATTACATTCGGGTGGAGATTACTCCGGAGATCGGAGGCAAGATATGGGGTGCTTATGATAAAACAAGAAATGAACCATTTATCTATTCCAATGATGTGGTTAAATTCCGCAACATCGCTATGCGGGGTCCATGGACCAGCGGGGGCATCGAGTTCAATTTTGGGATCATCGGACATACGCCCACCGTGTCTACACCTATTGACTACAGGACTACAAATAATGAAGACGGCAGTGTAAGTTGTTACATTTCAGCCATTGACCTGCTTACCCGGACCCGTTGGATAGTAGAGATCAATCTACCCCGGGACAAGGCCTGGTTTTCTACAGAAGTATACTGGATCAATCCTTCCGACCTGGAACAGCCTTATTATACCTGGATGAATCTGGCAGTTGCTACTCGTGAAGATCTCCATTTTGTAGATCCGGGCACCCATTATATTACTCACGGTGGACATGATCATCCCTGGCCAGTTGATACGGTGAAGAATATTGATTTGTCAGTATATAACAATAATGCCTTTGAAGATGCAAAGTCGTACCACATTACCGGAAAACATACCGATTTTTTTGGTACCTATTATAAAAATACCGACGACGGCATGGTCCATCTGGCTGACCGGGATGCCAAACCAGGAAAGAAGGTTTTTCTCTGGGCACTATCCGATGCAGGAAAAATCTGGGAAACTTTATTAACAGACCAAGCTGGGCAGTACGTAGAAGTACAAAGTGGCCGCTTGTTTAATCAAAATTCATACACCAGCAGCCAGACACCATTCAAGCAAATTGGTTTCATGCCCCAGCAAACCGACCGATGGACAGAATACTGGTTTCCTTATCATGGAATTGGTACCGTTGATTTTGCCGACAAACAAGGAGTGTGGCATTTTGAGAAGGATAAAAACAAATTGGGTATAGATCTCATGGCTCTAGCCCCCATATCGGACACCTTAAAGGTTTTCACCATAGATGGAATGGTCCTGGAACAGCCATTGGACCTAATGCCCCTCGCTCCTGCTCATCTCGCATTCTACGTGAATCCGGATTACATAACAAAAATCACTTACGGGAATACTCATATAATTCCGGAATGGGTCAGATCGCAGGAACTCAGCCGCCCCTTGTCAATTCCGGAAAATTTTGATCAATCAGGCGCTTATAACCATTACATGCTGGGTCATGACGCAGCCCGGTTTCGCTTGTATGATCAAGCAAAAAGTCTTATTCAAGCTTCATTGTCCCAAGACTCCTTTTTCATTCCGGCACTGGCGGAAATGGCTATGCTCCAATACCGGACCATGAAATACGACAGCGCATTCATATATGCCAGCCGCGCCTTGAGCATCAACACCTACGATCCACAGTCCAACTATTACTATGGTCTGGCAGCAGAAGAGTTAGGACAGAAGGATGATGCCCTGGATGGCTGGGAGATAGCAGCTTTATCGCCATCGTGGCGCATAGCGGCGTGGTACCAGATAGCTGCCGCTTATCTTAGAGATGAAAACTGGTCTGAATGTCAGAATTATCTGGATAAGATTCTCGAATTGCAACCTAGTCATCCGTCCGGGGTCAAACTACAGATCGTGTTAAATCGCATCAAAGGCAAACCTTACAATGAAAAAATGCTGAGCCGGATAACATCAGACGATCCCGACAATCATTTTGCGGCATATGAAAAGTATCTGCATTCGGGTACTGCCTCAGATAAGCAAGCTTTTCAATCTACCATCAGGAATGAATTACCAGAACAAACTTATCTGGAAATGGCCATTTGGTATGCTATTAAACTAAACCGGAAGCAGGAAGCAGTTCAGTTATTAAAAATGGCACCCCGGAATAATTTGATCGATTACTGGCTGGCCTATCTGACCCAAAAAGATGATCGCAATAAAGATAATCTTACTTTGGCCGATGGCGGGAATGCAGATTTCATATTTCCGTTCCGCCGGGAATCCTTGCCCATGTTGGTGTGGGCTTCTTCTGAAAGCAATAACTGGAAACCTAAATACTACCAGGCCTTGATTCTGGCCCATACCGGGAACCCGGAGATGGCACGGGAAATTCTCCTGGACTTACCTGATGATATCGACTTTGCCCCTCTTTATGCCTGGCGGTCGGGTTACCAGACCGATCCGCTACGAAAGGAGAATGACCTCCGTACTGCCTTAGCGATTAATTCCTCAGACTGGCGTCATGTACTGAATTTGGCTGACTTTCTTATGAAAAAAGAACGCCTGGATGATGCAAAGACTTTACTCGAACCTTTTTATCAAAAGGATAAATCAAATTATCAGATAGGGATGGCACTGGCCCGGCTATATCTTATGGCTGAACAACCACGGCAAGCAGATGATATCCTCACTCAAATCAATGTACTCCCCTATGAAGGAGCTAGCGAAGGCCGCGTTCTGTATCAGGCTGTAAAACTGGACCTGGCATTGAATGAACTTAAAAAAGGGAATAGTTCCAAAGCTGCCAGTTACATTCAGGAAAGCGAACTTTGGCCTGAGAACCTCGGGGTAGGCAAACCATTCGACACTCAAATAAATACAGCCTGGGAAGATTTGGTTATGACTTGGATTCAAGATACTAAAGCCGGCAAAAAAGTTCCTATTGAAAAAATAAAGGACCTGAAAGATAAAATCATGAGCCGATTTTATAGGTTTAAGGAGGAGGCACCGTTTTAATTATGAATTATGAGTCTACTCCGAAAAGTAGGTTATACGCAAAAGTAACCCCGTGTCTTTAGACCGGGGATAAAACAGGAGAATATTATTGGGCTTTAGCCCTTAATGAAGAATGTTTTAATGGCTAAAGCCAATATTTTTGATACGATTACAACCCCGGGCTGAAGCGCCGGGGTTACAGCTGTCAAAGAAGACTTTCTGGAGTGGACTCAATTATTAGTTTTAAATTATTCATTCTGCGAGACAGCAAAATATCGAAATATGGACCACATTCCAGAAATAGATACGTTCAACAAAATGGTCATAATATCTTTTTATGCTAAATAATCAGGCTTCAATTCTCAGATTCAGGATTTTTGATTTCATATTCATGGCTTTTCTCTTTATCCTCGGACAAGGATGTTCTCCGGAAGAGACCAGACCCGAGTTAACCAGTTATCAGAAGGAAGTGATCGCTTATTTCAATAAGATTGCGCTCGGTTTTGAATTTGGCAATTCAGATCGTATCACCCGGAAATGGGTAGATGATGTGATACTCTTTGCAGGAGGCGACCAAAACAAAGATCTGAGTGCGGAATTGGATAAAATAATTGTTGAAATTAATGAACTGGCTACGGATGGATTTAAAATAACACTCGTGAAGGACTCGCTCCTATCGAATTACTACCTGTTCCTGGGGCCCGGCGAAGAATATGCCAAAAAATATCCGGCGGAAGCGGAATTAGTCAATTCCAATTTTGGGTTGTTCAATGTATCCTGGGATGGTTTTAACAACCTCAACTCAGGTCACATGTATGTGGATACCCATCGGACCGATAGTAATGCACAAAAACACTTGCTCCGCGAAGAGCTGACCCAGTCATTGGGATTAGCCCGGGATGCTTATGACTATCCCGAAAGCATATTTCAGCAGAGCTGGACCACCACTACAACCTATGCGTCCATTGATAAAGAACTTATCCGATTGCTTTACCATCCCGAAATGAAGTCAGGACTGGATGAGATGAAAGCCGATCAGGTGCTGACAGCTATTTTACTGAATGAATAATGAGAATTAATCAAGATGAAATCCAACTTCGATCGGCTTTCGGAAATATCCCGTAAGAAATCAAAAATAATCGTGGGTCTTATGTCAGGAACCTCTATGGACGGTCT
>CAJDXA010000047.1_pt1 | contig 15465 bp, 15 predicted proteins | sample 7391711 | NCBI WGS metagenome assembly CAJDXA01 (sample SAMEA7055748, study PRJEB34461) | soil metagenome | biome: terrestrial ecosystem; feature: Peninsula; material: soil | place: Antarctica | collected 2016
GTTCGATATTTCCGTATCATCCATGTAAAATCCCTGAATTGAGATCGCACGTGGACGAGCGGTATAGCTATAGCTGATGTCCTGATCGCTCGGTCCCATGATAAATCTTCCCGATGGAACATATACCATCCCGAAGGGATTGATATCACTTTTCCATTTTGGCCGGTCCTGCACCCCGATCAAATCACCTGTCTCGGTGTTACGGCCACACGATGTGAGAAGTAAAAGAGCCAGGCTCAAAAACATTAAACTGTAAAATCGTTGTATCATTCCTGACATGTATTTTTCATTATTGCTGCAAATATAATTCCACTTCTGATATATCGAAACATCCTGTACAGTTTAAATACTCAAAACTCATAATTAACGCTGTCTTGCGACTGTTTATTTTTATGCAATTTTGATTCCAGTCATTTATTCAATGAATCGTGGATTGTAGATGATCTTTTCTCTTTTCACTTTGAATAAGGCTTCATCAATTACATAACGCAAACTTATTTCATGACTGTTATCATGCACTTTGCGCAGACCGGAAAGTCCCAGGTCAAAAGAATAATAAACATAGGTATTCTCTGCGAACTGATAGCCTGCCTGGATAATTAACGCATCGATGGATGAACTATTGTATCCCCTAAGGTACATTCCGCCTTTTAACGAACCCATGTAATCAACTCCAGCTCCCACCTCAGTCTGAGTAAATTTCCCGGTGGTTTTGATGATCAGAGAGGGGACTACCAGCAAAGCTTCAGATAATTCATAAAAATAGCTTCCCTGGATGACATAACTGCGATACTGGCGGCCTTCCTTGTCATTTCCAGCTCCAGACACCACGTAAGAGAACGGGGTAATGTTCTGGCTGCTCAAGCCCACTTCAAAGTAAGGCGAGCTAAAGTAAATCCCCAGATCCAACCGGGGCGCTATTCCGGATATTTTTTCTTCGGAAAGGATTGGATCATTGTGGCTGATTACTCCTGAGCCATATTCTCCGTCCGGAGCACGCCAGTCCGTTCCCAAAAATGATTTGCGATCCATGCCTGCCGCAATTCCTACCGAAAGCACTCCAAATGGAAGATCTTGTACATAACTATACGTTGCCAACAGGTTCTGGCTTTTTACCCGGCCAATCTGATCGGCCCAAAATTGAAACCCTACCGAACTATTGATCATATCGATCGGGGTATAGGCTGACAACATCTGAGTTTGCGGTTGCCCGTCAATGCCTTGCCACTGAGAACGAAAATGGGCGGTGATCTGAGTTACTCCTGAAATACCGCCAAAAGCCGGATTATACTCATACCTATCCCAGTGCGCAGAAGACATCTGCGGCAAATTCTGACTGATCAGGATGGCAGGTAGGAGCATTAACCCCAATAATGTAAACTTTTTCAATAATTTCACTTTATTCAAGTCGAACAATATGCGAAAATTCATGCACATTCTGAAATCAAGTTTCAATTGTCAGTCCATCATAAGCCAATTTAACATTCAGCGGCAACGTTTTGTTAATTTCTTCGTGCAATCCCATGTGGTGACTTATGTGGGTAAGATATGCACGGCCAGGGCGAATCCGGTCAATCAACTCTAAGGCCTCCTCAAGATTTAGATGTGAATGATGCTTTTTATGATGCAGGGCATTGATGATAAGCACATCAACTCCGCTAATAAAATTAATGACTTTCTCATCCAGGTATTTGACATCCGTAAGGTATACCAGCTCTCCAAACGAGTACCCCAGTATATCCAGCGATCCATGCAATACGGGTAAAGCCGTCACTGATAGATCACCGATAGTTATCTGATCCCAGGGTTCCACATTTCTCAGCTTTACTGAGGGAGAACCCGGATATTTCTGCTTTTCATCTGCAAAGACATAGGAAAACCGATCTTGAATATCGTTCAATACTCTGGGCAATCCATAAAGAGGAAAGTCTTTACGGTTTTTAAAATTAAAGGGTCTTATGTCATCGAGTCCTGCGACATGATCATTGTGTTCATGAGTCATAAAGGCACCATCCAGTTCATCCACCTGATTACGAAGCATTTGCTGCCTGAAATCCGGGCCGACATCTACTGTCATAAGAGTATAAGGTGTTTCAACGAGAATAGACGTTCGAAGTCGCTTATCCAACGGATTGAAAGACCGGCAAACCCTGCAATGACAACCTATGACCGGTATGCCCTGTGAAGTTCCTGTTCCCAGTATGGTTGTTTTCACTCCTATTCATTTATTTCAGATAATCTGTGGTACAGCTGATGCAAGTAATCAATGGATTTTTTGGAAAGCGGAGGATCATTCTCGTCCGGTACTCTATCCAGGATTTCCAACAGGACCTCTACCCTACCGCTGGTATCAAAAAACTTATTCACTACAATGACCTTTTTGTCTCGGATCACACAATATCCTGAATTAAAATGCCCCTTCCCATAGCGGATTTTATATTCAAGTTCATCAAATATTTCTTCAAGTTTTTTGAGTTGATAATTGGTAAATGCAGCCATGACAATTATTTAAATGACGCTATGCCGGTAATATCTTGTCCGGTAATTAACAGATGGATGTCGTGTGTACCTTCATATGTGATAACGGTTTCAAGATTTAGCATGTGACGCATTACGGAATAATCGTTGGTGATACCCATAGCACCAAGTATCTGCCTGGCCTCCCGTGCTATACGAAGCGCTATATCAACATTGGCTCGCTTCGTCATGGATATCTGTGAACTCGACACACTTCCTTCATCCGCCAATTCGCCCAATCTAAAAGCCATAAGCTGAGCCTGGGAAATAGAAGTTATCATTTCTGCCAGTTTTTTCTGCGTCAATTGAAAAGCACCTATAGGCTTGCCAAACTGATGACGTTCCAGAGCATATGACAGCGCAGTATGGTAACTATCCATGGCCGCACCGATGGCACCCCACGCAATCCCATAACGGGCTTTGTTCAGACACTTAAAGGCATATCCGAGTCCTGTGGCGCCAGGCAGGAAGTCTTCCTGGGTGATCCTGACATCATCCATATAGATGGTTCCTGTAACGGAAGCACGTAAAGACCATTTATCCCGGATAGTTTCAATGCGCACTCCATCCTTTTTCAAATCCACTATTAATCCTTGTGTTTTACCACTTTCCATTTTCGCCCACACGATCGCTATATTCGCCACTGGGGCATTCGTAATCCACATTTTGCAACCTGACAACCTATATCCGGCTCCATCGCGAGTAAGTCTGGTCTCCATCCCACCGGGATCGCTTCCATGACCTGGCTCAGTCAATCCAAAACATCCGATTAGTTCACCTTTCCCCAACCTGGCCAAATACTTACTTTTCTGATTGGCACTACCAAAAGCTGCTATAGGGTACATGACCAGAGAACCCTGGACAGAAGCCATCGACCGAATCGAGGAATCTCCCCTTTCCAATTCTCGCATCACCACTCCATACCCGATTTCTGTAAGGCCCTGACCTCCTTCTTCCAGGCTAAGCGAAGGTCCAAAACAGCCCAATTCTCCAAGTTGTGTAAACCAGTCCCTGGAGAATATAGCTTGCATAGCATACTCTTCGATCACAGGAATCACAGCCGTATCCACCCATTCACGGACGGCATCACGGATCAAACGTACATCTTCGGAAAGCGTATCTTCCAGGTTAAAATAATCGTGGTATTTAAAAGGATATGACATATCTTTTCTGCATTTTGCGACTACCTGCGGCAGACAGGCACAAAATATAGAACTTAAAGCGGATTTATCCAATGAAAAGTAAAATAATAATCGAGGGAATGCATTTCAAAGCCCACCATGGCTATTACCTGGAAGAACGAAAAATAGGAGGTCAATATATTATCGACATCGAAATGGAATATGATATCCAGGAAGCCGCTGAAAATGACAATCTCGATGATACTGTAAATTATGAAATTGTCTACCAACTATGCAAAACAGAAATGGCTGTTAGCCGCAAGTTAATTGAAACCGTCGGACTGAATATAGTTAAAAAACTTCGGAAAAGCTTTCCGGACATACCTCATATGATTATAACCATTCACAAGATCAATCCTCCCATCGATGGTTTGGTGGACCGAGCCAGCATTCGGATAGAAGTTTAAATTGAAATTTATGAGTTTGGACTTTTGATTTATGAATTATTACCGACTCTCCATTTGCCCTTGTTTCTTATTTATGCGGAGAACGATGTTCCACAGCCACATGTGTCGTCCGCATTGGGATTATTGAATGAAAAACCCCGATTATTGAGATCCTGTTCGAAGTCGATTTCTATACCAAGCAGGTAAATGGCATGGGTCTTATCCATGTAGACCTTCAATCCTCCCACTTCATACTCCTGCCGCTGCATCCTCCACCTTTGACACCTATCCGCAATGCATAATTTTCAGGGATCTCATCATTTCGACGGATATTATTCAACTCTCTGATGGCACCCTCTGTCAAGGTAAAAGGTTGCTGCACAATTTTTGTTTTTATATCAGACATGGTATGTTTGCTATTCGATTTAAGAATTATTTCAGTGTAATACAACACAAAACTAAAAAGAAAAGTTTAATTTCCCATATGATCAATGACTATACTATTCTCGCAATTGTTTGTGTACTGGCGATTGTCGTCGTTTTTGGCTTGTGGCTACTCTACAACCAGATCAGTCAAAAACTGGACCAGATCACGACCAACTACCTCATTTCCCAGAAAAAGGACCTATCGAAGGACATTCTGCAACGTAAACTGCAGGCATACGAGCGACTTTCACTGCTCCTGGAACGCATCCAATACCCCAATGTAATTAAAAGATGTTATGATGAGGACTTTAGTGCACGGGAACTAATCAACAGGATGAAGATGGACATCCAGGCCGAATATGAGCACAATTTAACCCAACAAATATATGTATCAGAGAAACTCTGGGAAATCATTCTCCTGACGAAGGAAGATAGTATATCGACCTTATCAGACCTGAGTATGGATATGGAATCCTATCAGTCGGAGCAGGTTTTGATCCACGCGTTGATAGATAAACTCAGTCATAAAAAATACAACCCGATTGACAAGGCACTGCTCGCTATAAGAACGGAAGTAAATACCTTGTTTTGAAAGTTTAACGCATTCATGGCATTCACAAAAACGTATAGCTTCTTCCTGTCCATATGTTTCCTGCTGTTGCTTTGGGGCTGCCATACTCCGCGTCATCTTGTTTCTGCTGACTATCAACGGTATGAAATAAATTCAGATACTCTCCATACTCCCACCGGAAATGAGATCAGTCAATTGATTGCCCCCTATAAATCGAAGCTGGATGATCAGATGGAAATGATCATAGGTTCGATTACTCATCCTCTCAGGAAAGGAAAAATCGAATCCACATTAGGAAATTGGACGGCTGACGCCATTGCAGAATATACGGAGAAAGCAACAGGGCGTACCGTAGACTTGTCTATATGCAATTACGGAGGAATCCGGATACCTATGATTCCAGCCGGACCGCTTAAAGTGGGAGATATTTATGAATTGATGCCATTTGATAATTATGTGGTTACAATGGAACTGACAGGTAAGACGCTGACCAAACTCCTGAAGCAAATCGCAGATTACGGTGGATGGCCGGTCAGTTCATCGCTTCAAATGGAAATAGTAAATGGGAAGATCGACAAGGCGTTGATTCACGGGAACCATATATCACCTCAAAAAACATACTTTGTTGTTTTATCCGATTACCTGGCAGATGGGGGTGATCGGTTGGATTTTCTCATTTCTCTCCCTCGGGTCAACCTGGGCGTCTTCTACCGGGATGCTTTGATCGCAGTAGCCAAAAGCCAAAAGGAAATTACAGCTAAACTTGAAGGTCGTATAAAATATATAAAGCACTGATGAAAAGACGCACCTTTATCATAAAATCCAGTCTGGGAGGTTTTTTATTGTCGACCGGCATCTGGCCTGCAGATATTAAAGGAACACAAAACGAATTGGTCAAGCTGACAATCCTGCATACCAATGACTGGCATTCCAGAATCGAACCTTTCGAGAATGATGGCCGTCGCAACGCCAATATGGGGGGAGCTGTCAGGCGTGCCAATCTTATCCAATCCATTCGAGATAAAGAAAAAAATGTTTTGTTGCTGGACAGTGGTGACATTTTCCAGGGAACACCCTACTTCAATTTCTTCAAAGGAGAGCTTGAATTCAAAATCATGAGTAAGATGAAATATGATTTTGCGACGATTGGAAATCATGATTTCGATGTAGGTCTGGAGGGTTTGTACCGTCAAATGCCTCATGCCGACTTCACTTTTTTGTCGGCGAATTATGATTTTAGTGATACGATCATGAATGGATTAACTCAACCTCATGCTGTGATCAGGAAGAACGGAATCAAAGTAGGGTTATTTGGGCTTGGAATAAAGCTAAAAGGTCTCGTCGCGAAAGATTTATACGGTGATACCCAGTATCTGGATCCTATAATCACTGCGAGACAAACCGCTCACTATTTGAAACATGAGCGAAATTGCGATCTGGTTATCTGTCTTTCACATTTAGGCTATCGTTACCAAAACTCCAAAGTAAGTGACATTAAATTAGCTTCTGCCTCTACCAATATAGATCTCATATTAGGTGGCCATACCCATACTTTCATGAAAAAACCTGTTATTATCAAAAATTCTGACGGAAAAGATGTCATAATAAACCAGGTCGGTTGGGCAGGTATTCTATTAGGTCACATTGATCTATTTCTGGACAAGCATAACGGCAAAATCTGCTTCGATTGTAAAAATATTGAAATCAGATCTTAAATAATCTTATTTTCAGTGGACGTTTCTTATATTTAGTAGCGGAAGATTTGGAAGGGTTCTGATAGTAATTTTTACCACAAATAATTAAAAAGATTATACGGTAGCAGGAATCTGCTTTGGGGTGAAAGTTTCGTATTTTTACCTGGAATTTCTCTAGAATGTGGTTTATTTTTTGAAACTTCGCATCCCCAAATAACCGAAACGGTAGACGCCGGGAAACAAAACCTATTAGTAATAAATTAGCCTAAATGATGAATGGTAATGGTAAACGATGGTAGAACAATATGGAACAATTGCCTGGATATCATACGCGGCGAAATCAATGCACAAGCTTTCAAGACATGGTTTGAGCCCATCGAACCGGTCCGATTTGATCAAAAAACACTGACCATACAGGTTCCCAATAATTTTTTCTACGAATGGATAGAAGAACACTATGTTCATCTCATGAAGAAAGCCTTGATCGAAGTTATCGGATCAAGTGCAAGCCTCAACTACCGCATATTAAAAGACCAGCAGGAAGTATCAAATACTGTACAGCTGAATAAAAAAACAGAGAAGGATGAAAACCCTGATTTCAGGAATCCCTTTGTTTTCCCTGGGTTAAAGAAGATCAAAGCAGACCCCAACCTGAATACTCAGTATAATTTTGATAATTTTGTAGAAGGTGAATGCAATCGTCTGGCTAGAAATGCCGGTTTGGCAGTAGCAAAGAAACCAGGAGGAACCGCATTTAATCCTCTGGTGATTTATGGGAATGTCGGCCTTGGAAAGACCCATATTGCTCATGCGATAGGCAACAAAGCGCTCGAGCACCATTCTCAAAAGCAGATTCTGTATGTTTCTTCAGAGAAATTCACCAATCAGCTTATCCATGCTATCCGAACCAATGAGATCCAGGACTTTCTGAACTTTTATCATCAGATCGATATATTGATCGTTGATGACATTCAATTCTTAGCTAATAAAGCAAAAACACAGGAAATATTCTTCCACATTTTTAATCAGCTTCATCAGGATGGTAAGCAACTGATTCTTACCTCAGACAGAGCTCCGAAAGATATGGAAGGAATGGAAGAACGACTGATCTCCAGATTCAAATGGGGGCTCACTGCAGATCTTCTGGCACCCGACTTTGACACGCGGAAAGAAATCCTGGAGAAAAAGATGACAAAGGAAGAAATTGAATTACCCGCTGATGTCATTGAATTCATCTGTTACAACATCAAAAGTAACATCCGGGAACTGGAAGGTATCCTGATCAGCCTTATCGCACAATCCAGCCTCAATGACCGGGAAATTGATCTTCCGCTTACCAAAATGGTCGTACAGAAATTTGTGGCACAGATCAGTAAGGAAATTACGATCGACAGCATTCAGGATCTGGTAGCGAATCACTTCAATCTCGATGTTGATATCCTCCAGAGTAAGTCAAGAAAAAGAAACATTGTTACAGCGCGGCAACTGGCTATGTTTTTTGTCAAGAAACACACCAATCATTCCCTGAAATCAATCGGGAAAGCATTTGGTGGCAGGGATCACAGCACGGTTATTTATTCATGCAGAACGGTCAATGATCTTATCGATTCTGATAAATCATTTCAGTTGATTGTAGAAGAACTGGAGAAAAAACTAACTATGAGTCTCCACTCGATCTAATTTCCTTTGTGATTTGTAAAATCTTATTATATTTGCGGTTCGCTATGCTAATTGGCGACTTTACGGTGAGGTGGGTGAGTGGCTTAAACCATCAGTTTGCTAAACTGGCGTACTGTAACAGGTACCGAGGGTTCGAATCCCTCCCTCACCGCTCTTTTGATTAACCATTTAGTTTCGATGGTCGTACTTAGCCACGGATTCCGACCATCCAAAATCCACTCTCCAGTTTCTATTTTTCACATCATTTATCGGATTGAGTTAAACCTATTTATAAATAGGTTTGATCTCGTTGGGTATTTCTGCTTCCTTTCATCACGGACTTCACTGAAATATTCTCCTATCAAGAGGTGTACACATCCCTGATCCCAAGAGATCCGGATGAATAATTAAAAATTTACCCTTAAAAATTATCTTTATGGTTGGGATTGATTACTTTTTGACTCAAATACAAATCCATGATCGATATTAAAAAGGAAAAAAATAGGGACCATCATAAGCTACAGATCAGCCAGATGGAACAGTACAAGAATAAAATCAGGGCAGGCGGTGGAAAGAAAAAAATCGAAAAGCTCCACAATCAGAACAAACTTACGGCTCGGGAAAGGATCGAGTTTTTGATCGACGATAAAAGTGTCTTTTACGAGCTCGGTATCTTTGCAGCTAAAGATATGTATAACGATTATGGTGGTTGTCCGGCAGCAGGAGTGGTGATAGGAATAGGCACCGTTTCAGGGCAGAAAGTCATGATCGTTGCTAATGATGCCACAGTCAAAGCAGGAGCATGGTTTCCTATGACTTGCAAAAAGAATCTCCGAGCTCAGGAAATTAGCATGGAAAACCACCTTCCCATTATTTATCTGGTAGATAGCGCAGGCGTTTTCCTTCCGCTTCAAGATGAAATATTCGCTGACAAGGAAGGTTTTGGTCGGATTTTCCGCAATAATGCCCGGATGTCTGCCAGGGGTATCCCACAAATAGCTGCTATCATGGGGAGTTGCGTAGCAGGTGGTGCCTATCTTCCCATCATGTCCGATGAGGCTATCATAGTACGGAATACAGGCTCTATTTTTCTGGCGGGACCATATCTGGTCAAAGCAGCCATCGGCGAAGAAGTGGATTCCGAGACTCTGGGGGGAGCAGAAACACAATCCAACATTTCGGGAGTGACTGACTATATCGCTGAAGACGATAAGGATTGCCTGAACATCATCCGATCTATCGTGGACAATTCCGGAAGGTTGTATGAAAAACATTTAATCCGTAGTGAACCACAACAACCACTTCGTTCTGCTGAGGAAATCATAGAAAATCTTCCGGAGACCAACACCACACCTTATGATTCGTATCAGATCCTGGAGTCCATGGTGGATCAGGATTCATTCACCGAGTATAAAGCAGGATATGGCCAGACCATTATCTGTGGATATGGAAAAATTGATGGGTGGCACGTGGGGATCGTGATGAATAATCGATCTGTCGTCAAAACCAAGAAAGGAGAAATGCAATTCGGCGGAGTAATCTATTCTGATTCCGCAGATAAAGCAGCCCGCTTTATCATGAATTGCAATCAAAAGAAAGTACCCATTATTTTTTTCCAGGATGTTACCGGTTTTATGGTCGGTACACGGTCCGAGCAAGGAGGAATCATTAAAGACGGGGCCAAGATGGTCAGTGCTGTAGCCAATTCCACCGTGCCCAAAATAACCATCATCATGGGTAATTCCTACGGAGCCGGCAACTACGCTATGTGCGGCAAAGCTTATGATCCTCGATTTATCTATGCATGGCCTTCTGCCCGAATTGCTGTAATGGGAGGAGATCAGGCGGCCCAGGTCCTCCATCAGATCGAAACCCGGAAAGGAGAGCTAACCGAAGAAGAATCAGAGCAAAAACTAAACGAGATCCGGGATCGTTATCAAATACAAACGACGCCGTATTATGCTGCTGCAAGGCTTTGGGTCGACGAAATGATTGATCCCAGACAAACCCGGGATTACATTTCGATGAGTCTTGAGGTAACGCAATATAGTGAAATTGAAAAATTCAATCCCGGAGTGATCCAAACCTAATACCGATGAAGAAAAAGGATCCAGGTAATATACAAATTGTTGATTGTCCACGTGATGCCATGCAGGGCATAAAGCCCTTCATCCCGACTGAGCTAAAAATACGCTATATACAAAGCCTGTTGGAAATTGGATTTCACACGCTGGACTGTGGTAGCTTTGTGTCGCCACATGCCATCCCTCAAATGAAAGACACCGGACAGGTAATAGAACAATTGGATCTGGATCATGTCACGACCCGGTTGCTTGTCATCATTGCTAATTACCGAGGAGCGCGGGAGGCAATGGAATACGAACAAATCAGCTACCTCGGTTTCCCTTTCAGCATATCAGAGACTTTTCAGTTGAGAAACACCAATGCCACGCGTGAAGAAGCTTTCGACCGGATCCGCGAGATCCAGGACCTTGTGACAAAACATAATAAGCACCTGGTGGTTTATTTTTCAATGTGTTTTGGCAATCCATATGGTGATTTGTGGCATCCAGATATTATTACTTATTGGGCTCGGCGGTTTCGTGATATTGGTGTAGAGATCATATCTCTGTCCGATACCATAGGTATCGGGAATCCTGATATCATAGGTCGTACCGTTACAGCGATGAATGAAAACTTTACGGACATCGAGTTTGGTGTTCATCTGCACACCAGAATCGATTCCTGGGAAGAAAAGGTGCAAGCAGCCTATGAACATGGGTGCAAGCGATTTGATGGGGCTCTGAAAGGATATGGAGGCTGTCCCATGGCTCAGGATGAACTAGTGGGAAATATGCCCACCGAAAATTTAATTTCATTTTTTTATGAAAAAAATATTTTCGAATACAATCAGGAGGCTTTGAAAGCAGCGATGGCCATAGCTGAGGACATCTATTAATACTTTATCATCAGAAAACTCCATGGAGGAAGAAAAAAATAAAAGGTCATTTATACGGGCTGCCAGATGGCCTCTATACATACTATTTGTGATGTGGGCAGTGGAAATACTGAAACATATAACCGGACTTCAGTTCACAGATTATGGAATACTGCCCCGGTACATGACCGGATTAAAAGGAATCATTACGTCACCACTCATTCATGGATCCTATGGTCATTTACTGAACAACAGCATTCCTTTTTTTGTCGGTGCTACCCTTATAGTATATTTTTATCAAAAAGTATCCTTTGCTGTAATCACGATGATCTGGGTATTGACGGGAATCCTTGTATGGATCTTCGCCAAACCAGCCTTCCACATCGGTGCCAGTGGGGTGGTATATGGCATGATATCTTTCATATTTTGGGCCGGCGTGTTCAACAGAGATCGGCAGTCCATCGTACTGAGCCTGATTATTTTATTTTTATATAGTGGAATGTTCTATGGCGTCTTACCGAATCAACCAGGGGTTTCCTGGGAAAGTCATTTGCTTGGTGGATTGGTCGGCATTTTGACCGCTTATATTTTTAGGATACCGAAAGAAAAAGAAGAAGATCCATGGGATGAAGATCAGCCGTCACAACCTTATTTTAGGGAAGGAACTTTTGACCCGCAAAATCACTACTGGACCAGATAACCTAACAAGTCTTCCTTACGCAGTGATAATTACCCTCCTAAAAAAACAAGAAGTAAAGGGCTTAAACTTCTTTGATCGATTTTAGGATAAAAGCAGGTGGTATATTAATCGGTTGGAAAAATATCTCTACATTTCCGAACACTTTATTATACAGTTTCTTCTCCATCAATGAATAATGGATTTGAAGGTATTCGCCTTCGGGAGCGAGAACTTCTTTTGAAATAGTGACAATAGCCTGAGCGATCTCCTTGGGCATCACTGAAAAAGGTATCGCTGAGTATACGATATCCACCTGGTCCAGGTTATTATCATCCAGGTATTTCCGGATATTCTCCGCGGAATCAGCAGCTATCACTAATCGGTCATCTTCAATCGATTCTAGGGTATCTATAAATTTTTCGTTGATCTCAAAAGCGATCAATATACAATCATCTGACATTCGATCGAGAATTCGTTTCGTCAACACCCCGTCTCCCGCACCTAGTTCTACGATGACTTTGGCTTGATGTATTTTGCTATGATTGATAATTTTATCGCATAAATATCTGGAGCTTCGGGTAACCGTTCCAACTGTTTTTATATTCCGAATGCCTTCCTTAAAAAACTTAAATCTATTCATCTCTATTTCTGATATATGATATATTCCTTGAGTTGGGGATAGGTTTCGATCATTTCCGTTGTGATTTGATCACTCTCTATTCTGGAAGCTCCTTCAAAAGCTACAATCTCCGCGTTCAAATATCCACGAGCGATGTAGTGAGCCAATTTTTCTTTTGCTGGTGCGACATCCTGAAATATGCCGCTGTAATATGTAAAATAATCACCATTTTCCTCCTTGACCAACATATAATCCTCCTCCTGGATATAGTCCGCTCCTTTTAATAATTGCTGTGTTTCCAATAATCTTATCCGGAAATAAAGTTCCTGAGTCTTATTCATCCATTTCTGATAAGGAGACAAGTCATGTGTAATATTGGACATCTTACCAGTTGAAGAACCAAACTGGACCGGAAGATTTGATGTTCGTATAAAACCAAATTCTAATCGCCGGTCAAGTGATCGAACTGGTGTAATCGTTCGATCATCTGAAAAATCAACTGATGTATACCGTGGATATTGATTGCCATAAAGGCGTATTTGAATTCTGGATGGATCCATGCCATTCTCCTTTAGGAAATCCACCACATTCTTCAAAATTAAAACGGGTCTAAAAAGCGAAAAATCATCCTCCACTTCATTCCCGTTAAATACATGTAACAGCAATCCGGTATGGGGGAACAATTTTCCAAATTTCAATACCTGTTCCAATTCTTCTTTTATCTTTGGAGTGATCACAACCGGCCGTTCCCCAAAATAAATCACCGGTAAACCGTAAACCGGCTTTTCTGCTGCAATAGAACTGCTTTCTCCTTGCGAAGCAAAAGATCTGTATGCACTCACCTGATAAAAATATTTAGGTTGACTGATCTCACTCTGAGAATATCTTTGCTGATCAAAATATACCTGATAAATATCAAAACCACCATATCCACCTGATCTCTCAGATGAAAACAGCGCTTCACGGCCAGACTTGGAAAGCCGGAATCCCACGTCATCCATACCACTATTCAATGGGGGCAGCATATTTTGTGGAGTGGACCATGATTCCTTATCATCATCAAAGGTAGCAAAGAATATATCATAACCTCCGATGCTTTTATCGGAATTTGAACTAAAATAAAGTTCACGCCCATTTTCACTAAGAAAAGAGGCAATCTCATCAAAGCTGCTATTAATGTCCGAACCAAGGTTCTGAACCATCCATTTTCCCAGTCGCTTAAACGTTACATAAAGATCATACCCTCCATATCCTTCAAGCCGGGAACTGGAAAACAAAAACGCAGAATCATGAATCATAAAAAGATCCCGGTCGCCGAGCATGCTATTGAAGACCGGGTGCATCCACTCCTCTACTTGCTGCTCGCCGGGTAATTCTTCAAAATTCTTTCGATAGGTCATTCTCTTTCCTGCAGACAACGACCGCGTAAAAATAACAGATTGGCCATCTTCTGAAAAATCAAGAAGATAAAGATCGTCATCAGGCATTAAATCCTGATCCAAAGCTCCACGAATCGCCCAGTTTCCCTGGGCAATCTCCGCAAACTTCATGGAAGATCCCACTGGTGTAGTAGAACGTATAGCGGATGATCTTTCCATGTCGCGGATAGAAAAATAAAAGCGCTGATCAAAATTAGGAGAATATATGGGGCGAAATTCATCCTGTGAAGAATTAACTCTTTGACCCAGGTTTTCTACCAGGTAACTAGTACCGGCTACGCCTGCTGTCTTTGCCGCTCCTGTTTGCTTCAGATAATAACTCACCAAATCCAGGTTAGCGTCTTTTTCCACTTCCAGGTAAATCCTGTAATAAGCTTCTGCTTCTTCAAACCTTCCGAGCTGATGATTCGTCCGTCCTGCCAAAAGATAAACTTCAGGAGACACTGCGCCATTATCCTTCATCAGACTTTCAAATTCTGCTGCTGCCTTTTCCATCCTGTGATCAGCCAGGAAAGTTTTACCCAATTTGATTCTGGCTTCGTGGCTTTTTGGATGCTGAGTCAGATATAATTCATAGTGTACAATGGCTTGATCCCACTGGCCTTTTTTATAATAATCATCCGCGCGGTCCAATTGGAACTCCGTCGCATTCTGTTTATTAATATTAAAAGAGCAACTATATAGGAAGATGCTCAGTACGCAGATTATATATTGTGGCAAATTGCGAGCGGTGATACACTTTCTCATTTGACATCTTCTTCATCAAAATTTTCTAGTTTCGCTACCAGCGCTTTCAGAAATGTTCCTCCTAAATACCCATCAACTACTCTGTGATCAAACGATAACGATAAATACATCTTATGCCGAATACCAATAAAGTCACCTTCATCTGTTTCTATAACGGCCGGTTTTTTGACGATGGCTCCGGTAGCAAGAATAGCAACTTCCGGCTGGTTGATAATAGGTGTACCGATCAGATTATCAAATGTACCTATATTGGTTAAAGTAAAGGTCCCCTGTTGGATTTCATCTGCTTTAAGAGCATTTTGTCTGGCCCGTGTAATGAGGTCATTGGCTATTCTGGCAATACCGATCATATTATATTGATCTGCATTTTTCACCACCGGTACAATGAGAGTATGATCAGGAAGCGCTGTTGCTATTCCAATATTAATGTATTTCTTAAGAATGATCTGGTTATCTTGCACGGAGGCATTGAGGTAGGGAAATTCCCGTAGAAGGCCGGCCAGTATATTGACAAAAATAGGGGTATAAGTCAGCTTGACCCCGTACTTATCCTGAAAAGCCGCTTTATTCTTGCTACGCCACCGGACGATCTCAGTCATGTCTGCCTCT
>CAJDXA010000079.1_pt2 | contig 15450 bp, 12 predicted proteins | sample 7391711 | NCBI WGS metagenome assembly CAJDXA01 (sample SAMEA7055748, study PRJEB34461) | soil metagenome | biome: terrestrial ecosystem; feature: Peninsula; material: soil | place: Antarctica | collected 2016
CATCAATAAATTTTTGAACATGCTCCTCTATTCCCAAACCCGCTGTTACGGCAAACCCACCAATATAATCCATCTTCCCCGATGACTTGGGCGCTATAAAATCAGCCAGGCTTAGATTGGGAATCCCTTCAGCTCGTTTCACCTGCTGGCGAAGGAAAAACAGCTCTTCTCTGACTGTCTTTCCATCTTCTTCATACACATACACTTTATCACCTTCGCTTTGCACCGGAAAGAATCCAATAACTGCATTCGCTCTCAACCACTTTTCATTAATGATGCGATCCAGCATAATCTGCGCATCATTATAAACTTTTCGGGCTTCCTCGCCGACGAATTTGTCATCAAAAATATCCGGATATTTTCCCTTTAGTTGCCAACTCTGAAAATAGGGTGTCCAGTCAATAAATTCTCTAATTTCCCGATAATCTACATCGAGAAACGTTTTTAATCCAGTCATTTTGGGTTTTGGCGGAGTATATCCTGACCAATCAATGTCCATCTTATTGGCACGTGCCTGATCAATAGGAATAAATCTTTTTTTACCGGCATTCTTCCGCCGTTCCCGAATTGCGTCATATTCCTCCCGGATCGATTGGATAAAAGTTCGGGTTGTTTCTTTATTATCTCCTATCAGGGACGATACGGTGGACACACTTTTTGATGCATCCAACACATGAACTACCGGGCCGGCATAATGGGGTTCGATCTTGACCGCCGTATGAATTTTGGATGTAGTCGCTCCACCAATCAGCAAGGGCAACTTGAAATTCTGCCGGGTCATTTCTTTCGCTACATGAACCATCTCATCCAGTGAGGGAGTAATCAGACCACTAAGTCCTATGACGTCTACCTGCTCCTCTATAGCTTTCGCCAGAATTTTTTCAGCAGACACCATCACACCCATATCGATTATCTTGTAATTGTTACAAGACAGCACCACACCGACTATGTTCTTACCTATATCATGCACATCTCCTTTTACGGTAGCCAATAACACTTTACCAACAGCCCTGTCCTTATCAGTTTTTTCAGCCTCCAGGTACGGAGTCAGGTAATTCACGGCCATCTTCATGACCCGCGCACTCTTGACGACCTGAGGCAAAAACATCTTTCCGGCACCAAATAAATCACCCACCACACTCATCCCATTCATCAAAGGTTCCTCAATGACAAGCAAAGGAGAATTGTACTTTTGCCGGGCTTCTTCAGTGTCTTCTATTATAAATTCAGTTATACCTCTAACCATTGAATACTCCAGTCGTTTTTCAACCGTATTCTGCCTCCAGGAAAGATCCCGCTCTACTTTTTTCCCTTTAGCTTGTACGTTTTCCGCATACTCAACCAACTTTTCTGTGGCGTCCGGATGACGATTAAACAAGACATCTTCGATCAGGGTCAGAAAATTTTCAGGGATATCTGCATACACTTCTATCATACCTGCATTCACGATACCCATATCCATTCCAGCGCGGATAGCATGATAAAGAAATGAAGCATGCATGGCCTCGCGCACGGTATTATTCCCCCGGAAAGAAAATGAAAGATTGCTTACTCCTCCGCTAATTTTACACAAAGGAAATTTTTCTTTCAGTTGTTTGACTGCCTTGATGTATTCTATTGCATAGTTATTGTGTTCCTCAATCCCCGTAGCTATTGCAAATATATTGGGATCAAAAATGATATCCTGCGGAAGGAAACCTACCTCATCCACGAGGATCCGATACGCTCTGGAGCATATCTCAACCCGGCGTTCTGCGGTCTCGGCCTGCCCTTCTTCATCAAATGCCATGACAACGGCAGCAGCACCGTACTTTCGGACCGTACGGGCTTGCTGAATAAATTCATCTTCACCTTCTTTCAGTGAAATAGAATTCACAATGCACTTTCCCTGAACACATTTCAAGCCTGCCTCGATGACCGAAAATTTGGATGAGTCGACCATGATGGGTAACCGCGATATATCAGGTTCTGACATGAGCATATTCAGAAAATTCTTCATTTCATCTGCAGAGTCCAGCAGCCCTTCATCCATATTCACATCGATAATCTGAGCACCGCCTTCGACCTGGTGACGAGCTACCTCAAGTGCTTCTTCATATTTTTTCTTTTTGATCAGTTGCTCAAACCGCTTTGAACCGGTTACGTTGGTTCGTTCACCGATATTGATAAAGTTGGATTCCGGTCGTACGGTAAGTGCTTCCAGTCCACTGTACTGGCTAAAAGGCTCCCTGGGTTCAGGCCTTCGTGGTGGTAGGTCCTTCACCGCCTCAGCAATCGCTCTAATGTGATCCGGCGTTGTACCACAGCAACCACCGACTATATTAACAAAATGACTTTCAGCAAAATCGCGGATGTATTTCCGCATTTCTTCCGGATCCTGATCGTATTCACCCATCTCATTGGGCAATCCGGCATTCGGGTATGCACTGATATACGTGTCTGAAATATTAGAAAGATTCTGAAGGTAAGGCCGCATCTCTTTCGCTCCAAGAGCACAATTCAATCCCACCGCCAGAGGACGGGCATGTGCTATCGAAATCCAGAATGCTTCTACAGTCTGGCCCGATAAAGTCCGGCCACTATTGTCGGTGATCGTACCACTGATAATAAGAGGAATGTGCTTGCCAGTCTCTTCTTCGAGATCAAGAATAGCATGAATTGCCGTCTTGGCATTCAGCGTGTCAAAAATGGTTTCCAGAATAAACAAATCCACTCCCCCTTCCTGCAGAGCAGTTGCCTGTTCCTTATATACGGAATAAAGCGTATCATAATCGATAGCGCGGTACTCGGGTCGGTTTACATCGGGAGAAAGGGTGGCCGTCTTAGAAGTAGGTCCTAAGGCTCCAGCCACAAATCTGGATGTTCCAGGATGCTTTTCCATAAAAGTATCTGCGGCTTTCCTGGCTGCTTTTGCTCCTTCATAATTGATCCGGTACACCATATGTTCCAGGCCATAATCTGCCTGAGAAGCAGCATTAGCATTGAAGGTATTGGTTTCTATGATATCAGCACCAGCTTTCAAATAGCTGTAATGGATGGACTCAATGAGATCGGGACGCGATATGTTGAGCAAATCATTATTTCCTTGTACATCGATCGGATGATCCGTGAACTCTACTCCACGGAAATCTTTTTCACCCAGCCTTTGATCTTGAATCATGGTACCCATAGCACCATCAAGGATGACAATTCGTTCCTCTAGTATATCTCTTAAACTTCGTTTCATCCTTAAAAAATTGACATTCCCGTTCGTTCAGTATTTAATCTGAACGCAACACTCCCCCATACATTATTGTTCTGATCTTCCCGGCGCAATCCCAAATTAAGATCCAGATATCCATGATGCCACAGCATATAAGACACCCCACCTTGAAGTCCAGCAACAGAAACTTGCCGACCCTGAAGAGTGCGCACACCATGGTCAAATGGACGGGTAGTAGTCGGCGTTCTGACATTTGCGCCGTAGTTCACGCCGTCTACATCCAGACCCTGTTTGTGATGGTATAGTAAGCCGAACAGCTGCCACCGACGATGTGGAGTATAATCCAACCGGCCAATATATTCACGGAAATTGGCTCCAAGAGGATGAGCTAATGGCGAATTATAATGCGTATAAGCAGCCAAAGTATCCCGGTGAGAATAAGTATAGGGACGTACAGTGTTGTATTCCACGGTGGCATTCAGATTTTCAATACCAGCCACGTCAAACAACCTGGCACCAAGTTGAAATCCCCATTTATTTGCCCACCAATGATCGCCGCCAAACAACTCAGAGGACGAGAATTCATCAAGTACAAACTGGCTATACACATTCATACGCTTAGAGATTGACGTTTTAAAATCAAGTCCCAGAAGAATATTGTCCGGACTTCCAATTGCACGTTCTACGGTACGAAAGAAAATCACAGGCAGCAGATAATGCCACTCCAATTGCTGTTGCCGGTTGAACACTACAGACTCAAATAACCCCAGATAAGCTTGATTCCACAATTTTATCTGAACCAAATGAGTGGCCATAAACTTCTTGGGCAATAAACGATCTCCCGGAACCTGAAGGGCACTTTTTCCGGATAATTCCGCAATCATATACCGGTATCGCAATTTCCATATCTGTAGATTGAAATCCAGGTGAAGATAATTACCTCCAAAATCAGATAAAAGTAAGGACTGTATCCCATTTCCTATAAATTCACGCCCGTATCCGAACCGTGTAAAGGCATAATTCCCAATAGGCAATGTCAAATGAGCTTCCCCATCGAGTACATCCAACCCTCGTAGAGCTGGTAAAATAGAACTATTATAATTCGTATAAAATGTAAAACCAGGACTAGATTTATATTGATTTGTGTATTGGGAAATATAATGTGGCCTCGAGTACTGGAGCTCTTCTATCTTCGTATCAATATAGATTTTATTCTCGATGCCCATCCGAAGTGCCAAGCCTTTTCGATTCTCAAATATATGGGTATCTCCATCCCGCTGCTGGCCGTACTTCCAGTGAATCACCGGATTCACTGCCATAAAAAAGTCTTTTTTTCGAACAAAAAGCATTTCACCGGGATAAGGATAAAAGGTATTCAACCACGGTTTATTCTTTTGAGATGTGAGGATTGACGGCTGTGGCCGGCTTATACTGGAATACTTAGCCAAAAAAGCCGTGTCCGTAAACCACTCCGGGGAATCATTCACCATAGACCGAACGACATCCAGATCTCGATCACTCAAGGAAGAAAACGGCAAGCCCATAACATATTCAGCTATTTTCTTTCTGCTCACATTATGAATGGAACGGCCCTGTTGCCAGAGCATGAAGATCAACAAACACGCAATGTACCACCTCTTTCTCATACCATAAATTTCAGAAGTGCATCTTTGATATCCTGGATAAATTCATCACCTCTTCCCAGAAATTTAACTTCTATAGGCAGTATATAAACATCAATACCCTTACTACGAAAGTAATGCAAGTGTGGGACTAGACGAACCAGATCCTTTTCCGTGGTTAGAAATATTTTTTTCGGTTCATCCATTTTCTGATAAGAATCAATCACCGTCGCAATGTCGTGCTTGGTAAAGGCATAATGATCTGAAAACTTCCGGTGAAAAAACACCATATCCCTTTCTTTCAGAAACTCGACAATAGGTTCAGGATTTGCAATTCCCGTCAATAAAAAAACAGACTGGCTATTCAGTAAGATCCGCTCATCGGTATTGAATGCATTATAGGCTGTATGGTACCTCAAGGTAGAGAAATACAACTTTTGCTGTGATTTTGGATTGATTTCCATCGCTATAGATTGCTTTTCCTCTTCGGATAAATTTTCCGGACATTTCGTGACGACTACGATATCCGCACGTTCTGCCCCCGCTCTGGGTTCCCGCAGCCGGCCCATGGGAAGCAGGAAATCCATGGTATAACGATTTCCGTATTCTGTCAGAAGGATATTGATATAAGGCCGGACTCCCCGATGTTGGAAAGCATCATCCAACAATACAAGTTGCAAACCGTCATAATTTTGCAAAAGCTGAGGAATTGCCAAAGCTCTCTCCTCACCCACGGCTATAGCAATCTCCGGATATTTTTTCTTCAGCAGAAGGGGTTCATCACCTACTTGTGTGAAGTCCGAATCCACCGTGACATTTCGGTATCCTTTTGTCTTACGTTTATATCCCCGGCTGAGCACACTGACTTTGATAAAAGGGCTCAATTGTCTGATCAGGTATTCGATCATCGGTGTCTTGCCGCTTCCACCTGTATTAAGATTACCGACAGATATCACCGGTAAATCAAATGATATCGATTTTAATAATCTTACATCATACAGAAAGCTCCTTAGAGAAATGATCAATCTGTAAATCAGTATAAAAGGGAATAATATGATCCTTAAGATCCATTTGTCAATCATGATTTCATCAATATGGCCTGACCGATCCTGCACTGAGCACACTTTCGGTTCATACAATAAGACTTATAAAGGTACAGAAGCGCCTGTGAATCGAGGGCATTATCCACAGTAATATCCAGTTTTTTCCATATCCGGATCACGCTATTAGCCTCAGCGGGAAGATTCTCCAGTATTTTTAAAGCTTTATCCTTGATGGATTGATCATTCTTTTTAGATCCGGTAAAAAACAGGAATGGAACCAGCACATTGATAAAAATAGAATCCTTACTAGCACCGCCCATTTTTTTGACTCTTTCCTGACTCGATTTCACATCAAACCTATAATGATCATTCCAATAAGTAGATCAATAGCTTCCAGTCCATATTTCTCAGCCAGGAAAGTATATTCTTCAAATAATTTGATAGCATATTCATCTTTTGCCTTATCGCTCAGCATACCCGCCTGTCCAAAGAGTAAACTTTCAATTTGAAATTTACTATCCAGATGCCTGGATATAAGCTTGAACTTGATTGTATTAGCCAGCCACTCAAAAGCTGTATTGTTCTTTGAAAATCCAAAAGACCGGCATAACAATTTAAACAATGTCTCCTGAAAGCTTTTTTCACTATATAAAAATACTTCTTCAATCTGTTCCTGTCTTTCCTGCAATCGTGACACGGCCATATACTCTTTCCAGGAGGTTATATTCAGTCGGGACACCGTACCGATCAGTTTTTCACATGGAATCATATCGTACTGATAGGAAGATAAATAGCGGTAAGTCTCCAGAATACGATGATCGATGCGGGATTTCAATTCCAGGGTAGGAACTTTCTCGCCATAGGGGTCCACTAGTGGATGGTCGTCTTCATAGACCACATGAAGGATGACATTGTAATAATCAGGATTCCCCTCGTGCCCGTGTTTCTGCCAATCGGAAGAACGGACATGAACTTCTACTTTTCCTGCCCAAAGCTGACCTTTGATTCTAAGCCTGGAATCCATGAAATCAGGACCCTGATCATAGTTAAGTGTACCTGCTTTGATCACCTCCAGCGATGCACCTTCCGTCGATCGAAGCGCTGATTGATCAAACTTTTGCGTCCGCCAGATATACTGCAGAAAATCCTCGGATATTATGGGACTATATTCGTTCATAGATCTTAAAGGAGTAATCAAATTTATTTTTATCATCGGACTGATGATGTTCTTCTGAAATCAGATTCCATTCATCTTTGTTCCAATCCGGGAAGAAAGTGTCGCCCGCAAATTCCTCATTCACTTCGGTAATATACAATCTGTCCAGGTAAGGAAAACTCATCTTATAGATTGTGGCACCTCCGATTATAAAAACTTCATCATTTTCCAGTTCTTCAGCAATTGAGATGGCCTCGCCGAGCGAATGAGCTATCAGTATACCGGAAGAAATATAATAAGGATCCAGGGTGAGAACTATGTTAGTTCTTTTAGGCAATGGACGACCGATGGATTCATAGCTTTTACGCCCCATAATGACAGGATGCCCCATCGTCATCTTCTTGAAATACTTCAGGTCTGCAGGAAGATACCAGGGCAATTCATTGTCTTTTCCAATTACATTATTGGCAGCTATGGCAACGATGGCAGACAGCGTCATGGCGTCAGTTTTTTGTGAATAAGATCTGTTTCGAGCACCATTTTTTCCACCCATTCTCTGGAAGGTGATATTTCACCTTTTAGATATTTTTCTATCATCAAACCTGCAATAGGAGCGGCTACAGTACTTCCCCATCCACCGTTTTCAATAAAAACAGCAACCGCTATTTTAGGATTGTCTTTGGGAGCAAAAGCTATAAATACAGAATGATCTGCACCTCGGTTTTCAGATGTTCCTGTCTTACCACCTACTACTATATCCGGAACAGAAGCTAATCCTCCCGTTCCATACTCAATAACTCCCTGCATACCATCTTTGACCGGTTCAAAATATTCCGGTTCTATCTCCACGGATTGACGTAATTGGTATTTCTCAGGAATTCTTTCAGGATCGCCATCGATAGATTTGATCAGGTGAGGAATCGTATATTCTCCCTCACTGGCAATGATCGATACTGCATTGGCCATTTGTAGCGTAGTCAGTTCTATTTCACCCTGACCAATACCATTGGATAGTATGTAAGTAAATCGCCAGTCTCCTTTGTTACGGTACATATCGTCATAATAAGCAGGAGTAGGATTCAGTCCGGTGCCTTCCATGGGGAGATCTATCCCCAGCTTACGGCCTATACCAAACTCAGCCAGGCGATTGTGAAGATCAAACAATCCTTTCTCCGGATGATCAAAACCATATTTATTAATCAGATCGCGATAAATCGTAAAAAAGTAAGTGTTACATGAGCGACGAATCGCATCTCGCAGATCATTATTTCCTCCTCCTGCATGGCAACGCCACACATTATTTTTATAAAAATATCCACCCCCACAGAAGATGCGCTGGTGGGGTGTAACAACCTTTTCCTGCAGACCTATTAAGGCAAATATAGGCTTCAGCGTACTCCCTGGTGGATAATGAGCCATCATGGTACGATCATAAAAAGGCTTTAATGTATCCGCAAATAATTCCTGAAACTTTTCGCCCCGGTTTTGCCCTATGGAAATGTCATTCAGATTGAAATCCGGAAAACTTAGCATAGTAAGTACTTCACCGGTCGAAGGTTCTATGGCTACGATCCCGCCTTTCTTATTAATCATTAATTTTTCTGCATATCGCTGTAGCTTTATATCAAGCGTAAGAGTAAGGTCATTTCCCGATACGGCTTCCGCATTCAGGGAACCATCCAGATAATCACCTACCCGTCTGCCTAGATTATCCTTCAGCTCATATCTGTGTCCTTTTTCACCCCTCAAATATTTTTCATAATATAGCTCAATTCCGCTCTTGCCCACATAATCGCCGGAAACGTACACCTTCTCATTTTTCTCCAGCTCAATTCTATCTATTTCAGAAATATAGCCCAAAACATGTGATGCAGTGGAATATTTATAGCCGCGAACGGCCTCTTTGGAGACATAAAAGCCTGGAAATATATGAAGATATTCTTTGAATCTCAACGCGATACTATCCGGCACACGGGACAAAAAAGTAAATGGAGTGAACTTGGAATAACGTATATCTGCCCAGTTTCTTTGTATGTTTTTATGATAATATTCTTCATTGATATGTAATAAATCAAAGAGCAAAGCAGTGTCCATATCCGCGGACAAATCCTTGTATACCACACTGATATCGTAGACAAATTTATTGAACACAATCAATTCACCATTCCTGTCATAAATCAGACCCCGGGATGGTTTCTGAATCGTCTTAACCAATGAGGTCGTATTGGCTTCTACCCTGGACTGAACATCCCAGACCTGGATATAAGCAATTCGAATCATTAAGAACACAAAGCCTATTGCGATCATTCCGGCCACTATTCTAAATCTGTCTTGCGAATCAATAGTCATGCTGCACTCTATTCATTTGGATCAAAAACGATCATGATGATCATAATTACTACATAAGACACTATGGCGCTGAGTAATGTTCTTAAGAGGATATAATGTAATAATTTTAATTGGAAAATATCAATCAAGCTCACACTAAAACAATGCAAAGTTATCATGATGGCCCCATAAATCAAAAACCACCTTAAATTGATCGTAGATATGGTGGGTGAAATATTGATTTTATATCCACCACGTGGCACCAGGAAATTGATCACATAGGGTCTTACTAATCCCGAAAACGCACCTGCTCCGGAATGAACTCCGGGGGTGTTCTGGAAAATATCCACTATTAATCCCGTCACAAAGCCCAAAACAATTACTATGGAAGCAGGAGTCCTCAAAGGCAACAGGAATATAATCAAAGGATATACAAAGACCTCGATAAATGGAATGGAAAACCAGGTAATTTTTACAAAATTAAAAATCAGAATCTGCACCAGTAGAAGCAATAGAGCGCGGATGATATTCACACGGTATACACTCATTGAACTTCTTCATCGGTTATAGAAGTAGTGGTAGTATCTGCATCTGCCTTGCTCCATGTATCCTCTATAACATAACAGGAACTTAGGGTGTACAGGTCTTCGAATAATCGCACATAAACAGTATAATCATTCTCACCACTTTCCAGATTGAAATAATCGATCTCACCTATAGGCAGACCAGGAGGAAATGAAAAGGAATATCCACTTGTCACAATCGTATCTCCTTTTTCCAGATCCACATGCCGGGGAATTTCTCGCATTATCAATGTCTTCAGATTATAAGGTTCCCACTGAATGATACCAAGTGCATTATTATCCTGGACCATAGCACTGATGGAGGATTCAATGTTATAAATGGATAGCACTTTGGAGTAATATTTATTCACGGTGGTTACTATTCCCACTGGGCCATCTTTTGTAATTACTCCCATACCGGGTCTGATTCCGGCATTCTTTCCCACATTTATAGTGACGAAATTGTGAAGAGAAGAAAAAGAATTGGAAATCACCTGAGCCGGGATAACCCGATACCGAATGTCAGCCTCTATTTCTGATGAATAAATGGTAAAACTGTCCTGCGCGTTTTGATGGTCGTCTTTATGTTGCTCCAGGTTGAGTACCAGATTCATTAAACGGGCATTCTCCCGGAGAAGGGCATTGTTTTCAGCTCCCAGGTGAAAATACTCAGTAAAGGTGTTAAAGTGCGATTGGACATAACCGGTTACCTGATTAGAAGTACTGAGAAATATCGATTTTCTTCTGTTGTCAAAGTTTACCGCCAGATTGAGGCTGATAATCTCCAGTGTGATGAACACAATGAAGTGAAGGTTTCGCAGAATGAATCGTATAAAATTTCCCATATGTCATTAAGATTCTCACACATTCTTACGATCAATGAGGAATGAAAACTTTCCAATATTCTCCAACGCTATTCCAGTTCCGATAACTACTGCACGCAACGGATCATCAGGTACATGAACATCGAGTTTCGTTTTTTGAGAGATACGTTTATCCAGTCCTCTCAGTGAGGCTCCGCCTCCTGTAAGGTACAAACCTTTTCTAAAGATATCAGAAGCAAGCTCCGGTGGAGTTGCCTCCAATGCTTTTAAAATGGCTTCTTCAATTTTGGATATGGATTTATCAATACAACCTGCAATTTCTTTGTAAGAAATTATCCGCTGTTTGGGTATCCCTGTCATCAAATCTCTTCCGTTTACAGGAATATCGTCAGGTGGATCATCAAGTTCTTCGAGGGCAGACCCGATCTTTATTTTGATACTCTCAGCTGTTCGTTCACCAATCAGAAGATTATGTTCCCGGCGCATAAAATTGACAATATCTGCGGTGAATTCATCTCCGCCTGTGCGGATAGACTGGTCGGTGACAATGCCTGAGAGCGCAATCACTGCTATCTCTGTAGTCCCGCCTCCTATGTCAATAATCATATTACCTTCCGGTTCTTCCACGTTTAGTCCTATCCCCAAAGCAGCTGCCAAAGGTTCATGGATCAAATACGTCTCTTTAGAATCTACATGATCTGCACTATCAAATACGGCCCTTTTCTCGACCTCCGTAATGCCTGATGGAATACAAATAACCATTCGCAGGTGTGTGAAAAAACTCCTGCGGCTGTCAATCATATTAATCAAACCTTCTATTAAACTTTCTGCCGCCTGAAAATCTGCAATTACACCATCCTTGAGGGGCCTGATTGTTTTGATATGCTCATGAGTCTTTTCATGCATCTGCATGGCCTTAGTACCCACAGCAATCACTTCTCCAGTGCGCCGGTCAATGGCAACAATCGATGGTTCATCTACCACGATCTCTCCATTCTGAATAATCAAGGTGTTTGCCGTTCCCAGGTCGATGGCCAGTTCCTGCGTAAAGAAGCTAAATAATTTCATATTGTTTTATGGCTATACTGTAGGACACGATGCTAAAAACTTTGTTAGTTTACAACTCGATTTTCCCAGTCCAAGTATTAAAGTCCCAAATTTAACATCAATTTACTACTACAGTGAATAATTCCTCCTTTTTCAGGTATTTTTTTACGAGACCGGGTATATCTTGTGCGTTGATTTCATCCAATCGGTCAAAAAAATCATAGATCCAGCTCACTTCCATATTTTCCAGTGTTAGTATTTTAACAATCTCAGCCTTGGAAAATACCCCGTCCAATGAACTAAGCAGATATCCTTTGATGTAATTTCGAACCATTCTCAATTCTTGCTCAGAGATCAATTTCTGTTCCAAAATTTCCATTTCGTGATAAATCATCTGAATAACCTTATCAATATTCTCAGTCTTAATGTCTGTACCTATCATAAAATAAGCATCATGTTTCATCGGTTCCAGATCAGAATAGATATTATACGTCAGGCCTTCTTTTTCTCTGATGTTTTGCATCAGACGTGAACCAAAGAATCCACCCAACAGCGTATTTGTGAAATGAACCGGGATGTAATCCGGATGGTCCCTCATAATGATTCTTTTACCCATCTTTATCGAACTCTGTGTATTGAAGGCATAGTCGTTTTTGAGGTAAATTAACTCAGGTTGATTGTCGGAATTGAAGTTGTACTCTGTTGGCCCATTATCAGAAATAACCTTATCTGGAAGCTGATGAATATGGGAGAGTAAATCTTCTTTGATATCTTTATTAACACTACCGGAGAGAAATACCTTAAAATTGGGTTTGCAATAAAACTTTTCATGAAATTCCCGAAGATCTTCGACATTTACCGCCTGTATATCTTCCAGGGTAGAATTGTAACCGTAAGCATGCTGGCTGCCAAATATTTTCTCTGTCAAAATTCGAAAAGAAAGGGCATCATTATCAGCCAATGACAGCTTTAATTTGGACTTAGCCCTTTTTTTAAGCCTTTTGAGTTCAGATGGATTAAACTCAGGTTTGGATATAATTTCAAATACCAACGGAAGTAGCTCCCTGCAATATTTAGTCAGGCAAACCAATGAGAAAGAGGCATAATCCAGATGATACTGCGCATGAAAATTTGCCCCGTAAAAATCGAAAATGTCATTGATATCATCCTGGTTCTTGCTCTGGGTTCCTTCCTTCAGCATACGCGCGCAGAACCGTGAACTCAGTTTTTTTTGTTCATCAACCCGACCTCGATTGACTACTATTTCTACTTTCACCAGATCTAATTCATGTGTAGCAGGGATGGTGTAAAGTACACAACCCTCTTGTATCACTTGTGTGTGATATTCAAAAGCGTCAGGCTTTCGGATGTGCTCTATTTCTGGTAGTTTTATGGTCTTTATATTTTGATCAATTGTCCAAATGTATCAATTAATTTAATTGACAAAGAAAATTAAAAATGAATAAAGTCAGTAATTTTTCTCTTAAAGGGTATTATAACTCTGTATATTGATCCAATCTCCTCATTGCTGTGAATATATTCCAGCAAATTTTCCTTATGTTTATACCCTGAAATTAAAAACTGAAAAATACAATGAAATTCTCTGTTTCTTCTAGTGATTTTTTAAAAAAAACAGTGATTGCATCCGGTGTAATCCCCACGAATCCCATGATGCCAATATTGGAAGATTTCTTACTGGAATTGAATGGAGATGAACTTAAGTTAACAGTATCTGACCTCGAAACGACGATCTACTCTACTTTGCATGTGCAAGGCAGTGAAGATGGTAAAATTGCTGTACGTGGTAAGATCCTAAGCGATACCCTGAAGGCTATCCCCGATCAACCGGTACAATTTACAAAAGAAGAGGATTCTAATATCCTCAATATCCTGACTAGCAACGGTGAATATAAGCTGGCCTGCGATGACTTCGAAGAGTTTCCTGAAATTCCAGACACCCATATATCACAATCTGTTGAGATTCCGAAAAAGGCGATGAAATCCGGAATCGAAAATACCTTGTTTGCAACCAGCAATGATGAGATGAGGCAGGCTATGATGGGTGTATATATAAATGTAGATAAAGACAAAATAACTTTTGTTGCTACCGATGCTCATAAAATGGTCAAATACACCTATCTGGACATCACTTCGGAAATGGAAGGTTCTATGATCATACCGAGAAAGTCACTATCGCTGCTAAATTTAGCGTTGGATGGCGACGGTACCGTGGTATTAAATTCCAGTAATTCACATGTTTTTATACAATCGGGACAAACAGAGATTGCCTGTCGTCTGATCGATGCTACTTTCCCCAATTATAATGCAGTTATCCCCACCAACAACCCCAACATTCTGACGATTGACCGCAAATCGCTTTTGAGTTCGCTGAAAAGAATATCCATCTACGCAAATAAATCGACCAACCAAATCGTCCTGGATCTGAAGTCGGATAAAATTGAAATACAGGCACAGGATTTGGATTATTCCAATGAAGCACGCGAGAGCCTTTCCTGCCAATATTCTGGTGATGAAATGCAAATAGCCTACAATTCCAAGTTTCTTATCGAGATGCTCAGCGTTCTGCATTCTGATGAAGTCATGTTGGAAATGTCAACGCCTAACCGAGCTTCACTACTTCTGCCTTCTTCAAGTGCCGAAAATGAAGACTTAATAATGCTGGTCATGCCGGTAATGGTGAATCAATAGCATGAAAATAGGTTTGTTTTTTGGTTCTTTTAATCCGGTACATACCGGACATATGATTATAGCAAGTCATGTAGCTAACTGGACAGACAAAGATCAGGTGTGGTTTATAGTCACACCGCAGAATCCATTCAAGAAAAGATCAAATCTTGCCAGGGATTATGACCGGCTTCATATGGTTCACCTGGCCATAGGAGACAACCCTCAGCTAAGAGCTTCCGATATCGAATTTAGTCTGCCGAAACCCTCTTATACGGTGGACACGCTGACTTATCTGAAAGAAAAATTCCCCGAACATACTTTCTCTCTCATCATGGGCGGGGATAATCTAGCCAATCTTCATAAGTGGAAGAATTACAGGGTTATCCTGGAAAATTATGAAATATTGGTTTATAAGCGACCTGATTATGTATTGGGCGATCTACAGGATAATCAGCAGGTAACCATAATAGAAGCACCTTTGATGGAGATATCATCCAGTTTCATCCGCAGATCCTTACAAGAGGGGAAATCCATTCAATACCTGGTACCCGATGCCGTGTGGAAATATTTGGAAGTAAATTCAGTATACTGAAGAGTATTTTTAGTGCAATTGCCAGCACACCACACCTGGTATAGGGCATGAGGGTTTCAGAGGCTGCCAAGCGTTTGTGGATCGAAAATGAAGTCGGTGTAAATTGATAAGAATTCGCTGCGTAACCCGCACAATTTCGTACCTTTAACCGTTAGCCACAATAAGATAAAACGAACGTATAACCGGTCCTACTGACCCCAGGTTCCAACGCTAACCAATGAAAAAATACAACCCAAATGTCCATCACCGCATGTCGATTCGTTTAAAGGGATACGATTATTCGCAGGCGGGAATGTATTTTATTACAATATGTTGTCAAGGTAGAATTTGCCGTTTTGGACACGTTGAAAACGATGAAATGATATTAAATAAATATGGACAAATT
>CAJDXA010000140.1_pt1 | contig 15201 bp, 12 predicted proteins | sample 7391711 | NCBI WGS metagenome assembly CAJDXA01 (sample SAMEA7055748, study PRJEB34461) | soil metagenome | biome: terrestrial ecosystem; feature: Peninsula; material: soil | place: Antarctica | collected 2016
TGAAACATGTCAGGTTTTTATAAGGAAATCGAACTCCGCTATCTCCCACAATGAAAAAACCCAAAATATTTACAATTTCTTTAGATGATTTGTAACTTACGATCGAAGCAGCCCTATCGCAATACGGAAGTTAGCTGCAATTTCAATGGATTAAAATGAGATAACGATGACAATAACAATTTTGATTTTGGGGGTTTTATTCGGTGCCATATTACAATATGCCAGTTTGAATAAATTCGATACGATTAGCGGGCTCGCAATAATGGAAAATTACACCGTTTTTAAGGCAATTGCATTAGCGGTTGGAATTGGAATTATATTGATCAATATAGAAATCGCATTCGGACTCGCGTCTTACCATGTCAAACCATTTATTGTCGGAGGATTACTTTTGGGTGGGCTAATTTTCGGAGCAGGGATGGCCATTTTAGGATATTGTCCGGGCACCATGGCGATATCGCTAGGTGAAGGTTCCATTGATGCTTTGGTTGGTATCATCGGAGGATTCGCAGGAGGCGTTATTTACACCCTAGTGTTACCTTCTATCCAGCCTCTTCTAGGCCCGAATCTGGGTGTATACTCTTTGAATTCAATCGTTGAATCAAGAACCTTATTTTTTATACTTATTTTTATAATTGGCGCTGCTTTTATATACGGGGCTTTTTGGTTGCAAAAAATCGATAAGGTAAAAAGTAAAAAATGGATATTCGCAGGTATTGCTTTAGCTGTATTAAATGCCATCGTCTTCTCCACTGCCGTTTCCGACCGGCCAATTGGAGCCTCTTCCGCCTATCCTTACTGTGGTGATATAATTTCAGGCGTTACTAATAACGATTATTTCGCCAAAATAAAAACATCCGGAAATTGGCAGTTTCTGTTTTTAACGGGAGCTTTTATTGCAGGACTGGGCATTTCTTTGATAAAAGGAGAGTTCAAGCTTACTCTCATTCATAATAACTGGAGAAAACACAGAGGGACTTCAAATATCAACAGGGTCATCTGGGCTTTTATAGGCGGGTTTGTATTAATATTCGGAGCAAGGATGGCGGGAGGTTGTACCAGTGGACACATCCTATCTGGTGGAATGCAATTGGCTTTTAGCAGCTTAACTTTTGGTGTATTTGCTTTTGCAGGTCTTTTAATTACCGGTAAGTTCTTTTATAAATCATAAAATAAAGAGCCTGCTCCGGAAAGTCTTAGATCATTGATCTTCATCTTTTCCACTCCCAATCCGCCGTAGGCAGAGAGGTAGTTGAAAATCTTTATCAAAAAAGTCAGATTAATCCAGGTTTTCTTAAAAAACGACTTTCCGGAGCCGACTCAAATTTAAATATTTCACAGGCTTTTTCTTTCCAGACCTACAGGGTGGGCTTTGTCACTACTATTTTTATGCTAGCAAATACCAACACTACCATTGATCAACGTGCTTAATGTTAGTAAAAACAGACCATAGCGCAAACGCATCTAAGAATGGATTAATAAGAAATGGTATAAAAAATCAAAAATATACTAAAGCAAGATATTCGCCACGTGGCGTGCATTGCTTTAGAGCACTTTAGCTCTCACCTGAACTACTCATATGATACTTCATCAGCAAATGTGGCGCATCAAAACCTGATACTCCGTCGCAGCCACGTTAAATTAAATTATTTTATTTCTTATATATTTGATGTTAAAGGTTTAATCGCTAAATTTAGCAAGTAGCAACCAATACTAAAAAACAGGGAAGGGAGGAAAAATACCAACCGCTTCGTGCAACAATGATTACAAAAGAAATGTAACATGAAGAGACAGATATCCTCTGTATTGCCTTACCATCATAACAAAGAAAGGGCATGCCAACGAAAGGACAAATATTGACGAATCCAGCCAATGGCGACATCTACGAATTTGTCGAAACTGCAAAGGACACCAATGGGCAACGGGTTAGCATTAATACCACCATTAAAAGGAAGGGACCGCTCGTTCCTAACCATTTTCACGTTAATCAGGACGAAACATTTGAAGTTATCGCAGGGACATTAACTATCTGGTTAGACGGAAAGAAAGAAACACTTACAACAGGTGAAAAAGTAACACTGCCAAAAAACAAACCTCATAACCATTACAACAATGATGATGTTGCTGTTACCTACATTCATACGGTGACACCGGCTTTGGACTTTGACTACTTCATAGAAAACCTGATTGGCCTTGCGGCAGATGGAAAAACTAAAAATGGGAAATATGGGTTGGTTCAACAGTTAGTCTCTCTCAAGTATGTGGACAGTAAATCTTATCTCGCAGACATTCCAATCGCAGTTCAAAAAACGTTAATGAATGTGGTTGCACCGATAGGACGACTATTTGGATACAGGGCTATTTATAAAAAATATTCAGGGATAGAAAAATAACCGCCATTACAGGAATCGAAAAAACATGAAACAATTGGTAGAATGGATCAAACTAATGAAGGGATTGAAATTATCAGTACGAATGACTACGATCATAGCATTTATATTCTTCACCCATTAACCTTGGATTTTTAAAATTGAGTCTGCTCCAGAAAGTCAAACATCAGTGTTTTTCAACTTTCCCGCCCCCGATCCGCCTCAAGCGGAGGGTTCGTTGAAAATCAAAGATCTGCTGAAAGTCCCGTTTAAGGGATTTGGGGGGATGACTTTTCGGAGTGAATTTTAAAACCTTAAAAATATATAAGATGAATAAAAATATGGGAGCGCAAGACAGGATTATCCGGATGGTAATCGCCGTAATTGTAGGAACGCTATACTTCACAGGCTCCATTCCGGGGACATTAGGGATTATCTTGTTGATTTTAGCTATAGTGTTTGCCATAACCGGTTTCATTGGTTTTTGTCCCCTGTACAGGCTTTTCGGGATTAGCACTTGTAATATAAAAGGGGGAAAGACGACAGGACGCAGCAACAGATATAAGTCATAAGGATTACTGGCCGCGTTAAAACCGGGATGCTTTGACGAAGGGCCTCCAAATGTACCATTTGACTGCTTAAAGAAATTAACGGAAAGGCGGAGGTGGAAAATGAAATAATAGTTGGCTTTAGCTACCTATAAATGTATATCTACGGCTTAGCAGGGTGAGTAAAAACCTGACAAAGCCTACCACAGTCTGCCACGCCAAAGCGTGGTTTATTCGTGGTTTGAATATTATCAAAACAACAAATGTCATGAAAAAAAACATCTTAATTTTGGGAGGCGGATTCGGTGGATTGGAAGTCGCCACTTCGTTACGAGCAAGGCTCGACGATAATTTCGAAATCACACTCATTGACAAGAAAGATTTCTTTTTTGTCGGGTTTGCCAAGTTTGACCTGATGTTTGGGCGTAGGGCGCCCGGAGATGTGAAGAGTTATTATTCGGACCTCAAAAAGCAAGGAATAAACTTCGTTCAGGATACCATTGTACAAATTGATCCTCACCATAATAGTGTTAAAACCACACGTGACACCTTCAAGTATGACTACCTGGTTATAGGTCTTGGTGTTGAGTTGCACCCGGAGGCTATCCCTGGCTTTACAGAAGGTGGGTACAGCTTCTATTCATTTGAAGAAGCGCAACGGCTACACCCGGTGATTGAAAAATTCAATTCAGGTACCATCCTTATAAGCATTTTCAATAAACCTTACCAATGTCCTCCAGCACCTTATGAAGCCGCATTGCAATTACACGACTACTTCGAAAAGAAAGGGACCCGTGCAGACATTGCCATCAAAGTACTGGCACCAGGTCCAATTCCTATTCCGATATCAAAAGAAACTTCCGCTTCCATAATGAAGCTACTTGCCAAGCATGACATAGAATTCCTTCCAAAACACAAGGTGACAGAATTGGATTTAATTAAGAAACAAGCACTCATTGACGGCCTGGCTCCAATGGACTACGACCTCTTTATGGGAGTCCCCATACACCGGCCACCTAAGGTTATCCTCGATTCTGTTTTTGGCAAAGAAGGATGGATCAAAGTGGATCGCCATAATCTTAGAACTGAATTCGAAAATGTATATGCCATCGGAGATGTGACTCGTATTCCTGTGGGAGATTTTGCTGTCCCGAAAACAGGTGCATTTGCCGAAGATGCCGGGAGAGCCGTAGTGGCAGATTTGCTGAACAGGATTAAAGGAGAGAATAATGAAGTGAAATTTCAAGCCGCCGGGGCGTGCTACTTTGAAATGGAATCGGGTAAAGTCGCTAAAATTGACGCCAACTTCCTAGGTGCAGATGAACCCCAATTGTCTTTTATTGAACCGTCAGAGGAATACGTCGCAGATAAAATAGAATTCGAGGCATCCAGGATTAAGAAATGGTTTAATCCAACGCAGCAGGATGATAAGACATAACCTGGGCGCGCCAGAGCAAAAGAGATGTGGCTTTCCGGTGGTGGAAGAAACTTGTCAGGAACTGACTCGTACCGCGTAACGCGACACGAGTTATGGGCAGAGTTCGCTAGAGAGCAAGGGTAGTATCTTTCACTTGGCTACTAAAAGCCTCCAGGTGACACGATCTTTGTTCATATTCAATGCATGTCCTGAAGGGACATTGGTGAAATAGCGATGGGTGCAACCCATCGAAAAGAATAGTAAATATATGGAGTCCGGCCTTGGCGGACGATGCTATATCCATAGGTATTCTTCATTATATTCCACATCATACGCTTTTAATAAAGTTCGATATTCATCCTTAAAAGAAATCCTTTTATGATGTTCACGTTGATTCTGAACATATTTTATCACAGCACCTATTCGATTCGGACTTACAGAAAAAGCGCCATATCTATCCTGCCAGTAAAAGTTTAACAATTTTGGATCTAGGGTTTTCAACCAACTTGAAGAACGCGATTTTAAAGTCTTCAATAAATCCTTCACAGCAATATTTTTGGATACCAGGCAAACAATATGTATATGATCAAAATAACCGCCTATCGCCAAAGCAGGACTTTCTATCTCTGCACATCGGGCACCAAGAAATGAATGTAGTTTCATATCAAACTCCTCCTGTAAAAACTGTTGCCTGTTTTTTGTTGAGAAAATAATATGCATACAATTTCTAACAAGAGACTGTCCCATGAACTTAATATTTGGTTGTAAATAGTATAAGATAACAAATATATTTTTCATTCAAAACCATCGTCCGCCAAGGCGGACTCAAAAGGCTGCATAAATCCAATCGATGGGTTAAAACCCATCGCTGAATTATCGCTGTCCTTCCAGGACTTTTAAAATCCTTTGGTGAATTATCAATCTTTTGCCCGATCGATATCGTTAACCGCCAAGGTGGATGTCTGTAAACACATCCAAAAAGAAGGCTTTCCGGTTCTTTTATAGATGGTACTTTGGCCATCGACACCACTTATTATTGTAGCTCTCATTTCTTCAATACCGCAGTGGTCGCAAAGGTTCTGAACCAAACTCTCCCTCAACATCAACCCTGCTAAACTCACCTGCCCAAAAGCTTCTTTAGGTAGTCAATAACGTCCCCGGCATAAGCCTTTATTAGACGCTTCACATAATAAATAGAGCAAGGTAATAGTCAATCCGGGAGTTCAGACCAAGCAAGAAGGTCGCAAAAGCAAAAGATTACAAGAGGAATATGACGAATTTATGATACGATTTGGGTTTGAGAGGTTTTCCGGCTGAAGCCGACAGGGCGATGTTTTTATCCACGGGCTGAAGCCCGTGGCAATTCACCGTGGCAACTCAACGTAATTACTCACATTAGCAACTCTATCTCGTGATAACGCAAACTTGTGGCAATCCAACCTCTGTGGCAACATTTTTATAATATTTGGATGCGTCGGAGATCATGGGCTGAATTAGCCCGACCTGTATGGGCCGGAACCAAGGATGGGGATATCAATTCTTGCCAAAAAATGTCAGCAATTAATTGGGATTTGGCTAAAACATCCGCTTGAATTGCCACGTCTTTCAAGGCGTGGTATCAGAAATCCTTCATAAATTAGGCTTTAGCCTAAAATCTAGGAGTATAATATGGCATTTATATATAATATTTGGATGCGTCGGTGATCATGACTGGATTACCTGACCTGAACGAGCCAAAATCAAATAGGCAAGCCGTACGTCTCTCGAAATTAGTTTCTACACATATACCATAACTCGTGCTGTGTTACGCTGTACCGATCCAAACCGGGAAGGAAACTTTCAATAAATCTTTGACTTTCTGGAGCAGACTCAGAATTGGGTTATCCCCGAACCAAATCTGATTCATCAAACTGCCCGCTATCGTAATTTTCCTTTGAAATAAATACCAGAGAGAGGGAATTTACGCAATGCCGGGTGTTTTTAGGCGTCTGACGTTCCCCATTGAATACATGCCCCAGATGGGACCCACAATTATTGCATAATATTTCGATCCGTCGTCCGTCGGCATCCGTGTCACGCCGGATAGCGCCCTCTATTTCATCATCGAAACTCGGCCATCCGCAATGAGATTCAAACTTGTCTGCCGAATTATAAAGCGGTGTCAGACAGTTCTTACAAAGATAGAGTCCTTGCACTTCATTTTTTAATAGCTTTCCCGTACCAGGGCGTTCTGTTCCTTTATTAAAAAGCACATTCTTCTCGCTTTCGGTTAATTCAAGCTTGGTGAATTTTTGATCGTCTTTAGTCGGAATTAATAGTCAATAGTCAGCAGTCCGTAGTCGTAAGTCAGTGGTTAATAGTCAGTGGTCGTTAGTTTATAGTCTTTGGTTCACAACAGAATTTATTCCTAAACCCATTATCAGTGGAAACTCCGGATATTCCGGCCCATTATAATTGTTCTTTCCCCGTATAAATAAATTTCAGTAACCTAACAGTTTTCACTGATAGCTGTTCAACCATATGAAGAATAATTTATTTACTCATTTCTCGCATTTTCAATTTTCAATTCTGAGTCCACTCCGAAAAGTCTTTAGTGGTGCCCGTAATCCTGGTCCCAATATCTATCGTGGTCAAGGGGTGGTAATCGTATCGAATATATTAGTTTTAGTCATTAAAATAGGCGATATTAAGGGCTAAAGCCCAGATATTAGTATTGCATTTTATCCCCGGCATGAATACCGGGGTTACTCATATATTCCATTTTCACACAACCTCTAAAGGTACGGGGTTACACATGCATGAATTCGACTTTTCAGACCCAATTCCCACCTGTCCATTATCCTTTGTCCCTTGTCCATTGTCAATTATTTAAGCTTCACCATCTTTCCTATCCCATTCTTGAAATAGTTTTTCTGCTCCAGCTCACCGATTTGATATTTTTCATATTCCTCCCCTTTGCTATCCCTGGATATCACCTTATACAAGTAGACACCCGGTGCCAATTCCTGGTTCCAATTGTCCGTACCATCCCATACATACTCGGAAAGATGTCGCCCTATTCGCATAGGTCCAAACTCAGCTTTCGTAATCTCCTTCACCAACCGGCCACTGACGGTGTAAATCATAATCCGAAACACCTCCGGTTCAGCTGATCCGGTCAGCGTATAAGCAAACCGAACGGCATCAACGAATGGATTGGGATAAGGAAGAAAAGCACTCACGCTATTCTCCAATACCACTTCGAAGTCAATGTAGTAGTCCGATTTCTGCTTATTTCCCACCACATCCTTTATATTGACATGCAATTGATAAATACCCTTTTCATCAAATTCACTTTTGTAAAGTAAATCCATCCCTTTTTCCGTAATCTCTGTAGTTAATTTGGGATCGCTTAAATCAATCTTCATGATCTCACCCGAGGGTTTCTTGATGTCAAATTCAAAATCGGATTTCGCTGTTAAATTTTGATTGGGATAATCAGCAAACCGGACGGATATGACGGCATCGGGTGAAATTATATCACCGTTCAGGATCGATAACTGATCAAACAATACCTCCAGGGTAGGTGCAATATGATCACGCTGGATATCAAAATTCCGGAATATAACATTGTTGCTTTCCTTTGCTTCCCGCCATTCGTTATCCGGATCTACGGTTACTTTCAGCACGGAAGGCCCGTTGTATTCCGAACCTAATGGCCAATCAAATTGAAGATCTTTTCCCCATTGATTATTGGAAACATATAACCGGTGCTCCATCGTGCGATTACCATTAAAAAGCTCCACTGAAACCAAGACCGAATCAGCCATTGGGTCACCCCGGTAGTCTATTTTAAAATGAATGACGAGTTGGTTTTTAAGTAAGGCAGTGGTATCCACCAATGAATGGGTGGTGCTATTCGTGATTCGCCAATCCGGTAAAAAATCACCAAACACCCGCCAATAGAACGACGGTAATGTTCGGTCATCCACATCCCGGACCTTTGCATACCAGGAAAATGAAGAAGACTCATCCGGAGAATATGAACCGGATTTCACCTTTGATGTTGCCTCATCAAAATGCATCATCTCCTTAGCGGTTCCTGTCTGTAGTGTCATGTCTACGGTGTCACTTCCGGTAACCATCGCACCGCTTTCCCAGCCATCCAGGGATTCAAGCAAATCCACTTCTCCCGACCAGATCTGACCTTCATCCACAAAGGAAGAGAGATTCACATATTCGATATTAACGCCGGCAGAATCTCCCAATATCTCCGTCACTACTCCCTCGCCTTTCTTGTAAATAAGTGAATAAGCTCTCTTGTCTTCCTGAGCCAACTCGCGTATCTGGGTAGCTCCTTCAGATTCAAAGAAATTGAAAAGATTGACACCCTGATGATCGATCGAATCCCTGGCCCAGGTAGCTCCTTCCGCACTTTTTACGGAATTTGTAGTATTCCAGAAAATAACATAATCGCCTGGTTCTGCCTCCTTTTCGATCAATTCAATCATGGAGGCCCTATGCTCTTCATTATAGGGATGATAGACAAATGTAAATAAGTGCTCGTCACCGCCAACCGGCCAAAGGCTATTGTAAATCCCCGGCTTTGGATTTAGCACCCAGCTATTTTTCCGGGGTTTAAAAATCGATACATTCAGTCCGGGAGAAGTCCCACGGAAAAACCGGGGACGATGAATTTCATTGAATGTGTTGGCAGCCTTGGTATTCCCATTCTCCAGTTTATAAATATTCTGCAGGCGGGCGAATTCGAGTTTCCCTTCATCTGTCGCCAGGTTTTCCAGGCTATCCCGTTTGAATTGGCCGTAGTGGGATTGATTCCAACCGGTGCGACCCGGCAAATAGATAAAGGATTGATGAGGGGTGAACACACTGTCCTGCGCCCATCTGGCCCGCCAGTAATAGACAACATCTTCCACCAGTGATGTTTCCAAAGGCAAAACTATCCGGGCCTGACTACTTGTTCTTGTAAAGGATCGATACCCTGATGAATTGAAGTGCAGTGTGGTATCCAACTCAATCAGATATTGTTTGGGTTTAACTTCTACATTTCCGTTAAAAATCTCCAGGACAGGTCTTGGATCTGGAACTATAGCGCTTTCATAGGGAAAGACCAACTGTAAGGTGGTATTCTGTATAAACACTTCGAATCCTCTCCGACCGTCCTGTTCCAGATGATTATTAGCTTCAGCTACACTTGACGGATACTCCTCGATCGTATTATCCGGGTCAATGGTGAGATAATAGGTGTTTTTTCCTTCCATCTTGTCCGTCACCGGCATTTCAAGTGTCAGTGTGCGGTGAAATCCATCCACATTCGTCCATATCGTATCCATCATCCTGCTTTCACCATTCGGCAATTCCTGTCGCACCACTACAGCAAAAGTATCTTGCAGCCGTCTTCCCAGATTTTGGATATCCACTTCCATGGTAAAAGATTCATCTACGAGGGAAGGCCGTACCGGATCCAGTCTGACGGACTGATTATCAAACGTAAAATCAGGACCTTCAAAGTGATAGGTAGAGATAGCCGGATCACCGGTGAATACAAAAACCGACTGCATATGCTTTTGAAATTTACCCAGATCATCCAAGGTCTTCTTCACAATATCTCCCAGAGGTTTACCATACTGGACCGATCCGATCTCCCTGTAAAAATTCCGGGCCAGGTTCTGAAGATTCGAGAGGTATTCAGAGGTTGCTGTACTAAGGAATAATACCGATCCGACGTCCGGTGTTAATATAAACCGCTCCGCCAGATTTTTTTGCGGCAAAAAAATGTTTCCGCTTGAACAACCCAAAGCAAGAAACACTGGTAACCGGCCTTGATTATCGTAATCTTCTATAAGATCAATATCAAAATCCAGGGTGGAAGCAGCACTATGGCCGAAAAATGTTATAAGAGCGGCACCATCATTGATATAAGAATAAATTTCATCACGATCGGGAACTTCGGTGGACCCAAAGCTGCTTTTGTAAAAAGAAACCAATTGGGCCGCGAAGCTGTCACGTTGGATTTCGCTCCCCATTTTATCCATAAAGTTGGAGATGATAGAAAAGATATTACGATCACCTCCATTGAAATGCATCACCCGCTTCATCCATTTTCTATCTTCTACCTGGGCGGGATTTTGCTGGACCGATTCATACGTTTTTACTTTTTCCAGGTAATTATTTATTTCCTCCGAATTCGTTGCCGGAATACGGCCTACGGGAATCCTCGGTGCACCCTGACCTTTGACAGCCATCAGGAGGTTGTCTGACCCATAATGCCCCAGTGTCGGAACAAAGTGGGATTTATAATAATATCTTTCATGGTCCGTCGGAGAACGCAAATACCCATACCCCATCCCTTTACCGATGATATTGACATACCGGACTCCATGCTGTGTATCCAGTAGTTGACCTACAAAATTTCGAATAGCGTAGGGATGTCCCTCTATTCCATAGATATACTGATCCCGTAATTGTTCGATGGATACCACTCCTACCTGAAATTTACCTCCTGCTTCCGAGCTTCGATATGCCGCATACTTTGCAACCTCGTCCGTTTCTCCGGAGCCCTTTCGAAGTGAGTCCGAAGTGATGATCAGATAATCGAAGGACTGATCCAGATAATTTTCAAAAGTGACGGGTTTGCTATTTTCAACGGGTTGCGGGCTTCCAAAAACAGAAAATTCATCTTCAGAAGAACCCTGAAGGTGAAAATCCTGAGAGCTTCCGTTGGTATTTGATTCGAAAAAGAAATCTTTCGTAAGATTATAAATACGGGTAACCGGGGTTTTTTCTGGTATTTGCAGCAGATAGGAAGGCTCTGCGCTTCTTATCCGGAATGTGGGATAAATCATTGGATTATATTTATCTGCAGCCATCTCATGGATCACGTGGACATAAGTCAATGCCACCCGATCATTATCTTCCTTGCCCTGCAAGGTTAATTTAATGGTTTTTCCAATATCAGTAACCGGCCAGGCCAATTTAATCTGACGGGCAGATTGGACAGCCTCATTAGTAAAGTCCTTATATTTCCGGCCATTGATTGATAAAGAAAAGCTGCGCGTATTTAAATCCGTCCCTACTCCTACCTCTAAATAAACGCTATCCCCCGATGGTATAACTCCGTCCATATTAATTTGCTGCGTCACCATACGGCTAAAGACAGTAGCAAAACCTTCCAAATCATTGAAATCCGGATCGATGATGCCTTCGGTTGCCTGCGTATAGAATTGGTCAGAAAACACCACTTCCTTTTTCGTCCAGACATGGCTAATAGCTCCACCTTGAGTGGTCATATCCATTTCCTGATAGCGCTCTTTGGGAAGATTCGCATCGATGGTCAGGAAATAAACCGATGTATCCGAAAATAGACTGTATTCAGGATTCAGCAGCTGTTTGTCCGGATTATAAAATAGAAAATGTTCCAGTTCGGTCCGATTCCTTCGGCCATAGAAGAAGATTTGATCCTCCTCAGAAAAGACATTTTCCGTAGTCGTTTGTATCGGCACTTGTTGACCATTGTGATACATCACAAAAGAACTACCCCTTAACACATCATCCGTCCATCCAGCTCTTTGAATCTGTTTATAGTCCAGGATATACCAGCCATCCGTTCCCACTGGAATCCGCAGATAAGATTGATCATAATCGATCCACTCATTACCATACACAGATTGGCCTCCCTGATCCGGCATTTGGCTGAATAGTGCGGAGGATGTCATAAAACAGACAGCCAGTAGCAAAGTATTTAGGAGAATTATGTTAATTTTAGGTTGCATATTTTCTATTCACCGTTGCAAGATAATAAGGAATAAACAATATGAAAACCTTCCTGATCTTTATCGCTCTTACAATCCTTACATATGATATAGGATGGTCGCAAAATGATGGTCAAACTCTCATATATACCCGGCATTTCACCGATCTGATCGAATCCGTCGGACTGGAGATCCACACAGATTCACTGGATCATTACATACTGACAAATAAGACCAACCCATATCTTAAGAAATCCAATCTTTATCTGGTTAACTCACAAGCGGCCAGGGAATATATCGTCATCATTGATGAAAATTCCATGTTCCCTCAGATTAAATTCTCCGGTTATGTGACCAACCTGATGAACAATGAAAACGACCACCAGGTAGCTTTTTATTCTTTGGATAAATACTTTATTTTGACAGAGCTCAATGCGGATTGGGCAGTGGATGCACAATTTATGCTCAAAGACCGAGTGGACATCACCGGCTATGCCCGTAGTTTTTACCAGGCTGATTCGGGTGTGCAAGTCACCGTCATTTTACTGGCCAGGGAATTGCCGTTACTTACTACACCCTCAGAATTGACCGCGATAAGGTTTAGGGAATAGGAAGATAGGAATTAGGCGAAAAGAGTTATAAGGTATGAGTTTAAAGTTGACAAAAGCTATTGCGAAAGAAACGAAGTTCGTATGGCTTAATGGGCTCGGCAATCTTCCACTCGTCTCAACCACGCCCACAAGCCTGCCTGCTGCGCAACGGAAGGCAGGCTTACCGATCTCAAGATTAGGCTGGGATCGGCAAACTCATGGGAAAGGGATGTGCGAAAGCGGGATTCCTCCAGAGTTATACCGTTTAAAACCAAATAATTTACCCACAATTTTTCTTTAAAATTTTTCCTTAGGTCTTAGCTTTAAGCACATAATCTCCCCATGATTAGAACAGCCATTCTATCATTGAGTTTTTCTAAGGCATCCAGGCCTCAAAAAAGGGAACCTCTTACTAGATTCCCTTATCGACTTTTTCGTCGGCCGTCAGGTTTATCCCTGGTAAGTTGCTCTCCAGCATTGCTTACTTCCGTTTCGCCTGGCTGCCTAAAGATAAGCAAATCTTCTCCAGTCGGACCCGTACCCGAGTCAGATATTTATAAAACCAAATACGTTGGTCTGTAATTTTTTTTGCTATAATTTTTGTAATTTTGCTTCAGCAGGAATTGATCCCGTACTAACTTCCATTTGTGAAGTTTGGGACGCTTCCTGCTTTTTTCTCTTTTGTGCTGCACGTCTTGATATTGGTGCATCAGTGGCAGCTTTTTTGTAGCGATCAGATTTTCTTTTTTTCGATTGTTTGAGCTGAAATTCTTTTTGTTTGGTTTCTTTTCTTTTCTGTTCAGCTTTTGCCACATTTTCTCTGTCAATTGCAGGATCATAGAGTGTTTGGCTTTTTAGTACACCGTAGATGACCCTCAGCATTTTGTGCATACATACTCCTATGGCCTGGTAATGATTCATACCTTTGTCCCGGAAGCGGTCATAAAGCTGTCTGAAGTTATCATCATACCGGATAGCTGTCAGACTGCACATGTAAAGAATACCTCTGATTTCAGATCTTCCTTTTTTACTCATTTTGATATTCCAGGTGCCATCTCCACTCTGCTTGAAAGTAGGGTGAACACCGAAGTAAGCAGTGATCTTTTTGACTGTGGAACTCTTTAGCTGTTTGAGAGATTAAATGTCTGATGTCTTCACTAAGCTCCTGGTCTGAAGTGGTTGCTTTTGCTTTTAAGGCTTTTGCCTTGGCAGAGCTAATCCCCTTGATACTTGGCAGCATCCTTTCACCAGCTCTTTTGACTTGCTTTGCACTGGGATATCGAACAAGAAGCCTTAGTAACCATTCAGGAATACCATTTCTGCAATACACCAAAATTTCACTAAAGTACTGGTACAGTAGCTTTTCCAATTGGTTATTGAGCTGCACTTTTTGCTTGGTCAACATGCGCATAAAAGTCATAATCTGGCGTCCTTCTTTAAAATGCTGACCAGGCTCATGGGGATGAGAATACAAGACCTTTTTAGGAAATGAAATGAGGTACCCAGCAATACTTTCTGCACTGACTGCATCGGTAATCGTCCTTGTGAGGGCAGCCTCCCCCATTGCTTTGACCCCTTTCGGGTTTAACCTGGCTACTTTTACATTCTTATTGAAAGACAATCTGCGTAGGAATTCATACCAGTTGTTTTCATATCCACCGGTACTTTCTACAGCACAGAAAAGTTCCTCAATTCCGGAGTCGAACCAATCGTCTATTAACTCACTTAGTTGGTCCTTGCCAGCTTTGTTGTCGTCTAATTGAAAGGATGCCTCCAGCACCTTTTGATCCTCATCTATCAATATAAAATCAGCATAGCCTTTGCTGACATCTATTCCGAGGAATGCTTTTGTTTTCATTAATAATAATTTTTAGATTAACAAAAAAAAGGAAATCAAGCTGCCGTTCATCCTTATGGTTCAATGCGTTATCTTGTAACAAGTTATACCACGAACTCTACTTGATAAAGAAGAGACTCTGGAACAGTATCATGTACTAAGGCGGAACTCCCTTCTTACTACCAAGTTGAGCATTAATTCCTTAATTACTAAACGGTACTATTATTTAGAAAACAAACATATAAGGCGGACACAGCCTGCCACGCCTTTGCGTGGTGCCGAGCCCGTAGATAAATAACCATACGTATTTAGTCCTTGACTCACTGCTCATGTTCTGTCTCGGCTCAGCCGAGACAAGACTTGTGGATAAGGTAACCAGCCCACCCAAAACAGGGACGTTTTGGTTCCTTTACCAAAGCAACATTAATTTGCTTTGGTCTCGTTTTGGACGAGACTCTTTTCAGTCATGCTCGTCCGCAGTCGAACGCTGCAACTTTCCGCCAGAGTTATACCGTTTAAAACCAAATAATTTACCCACAATTTTTCTTTAAAATTTTTCCTTAGGTCTTAGCTTTAAGCACGTAATCTCTCCATGATTAGAACAGCCATTCTATCATTGAGTTTTTCTAAGGCATCCAGGCCTCAAAAAAGGGAACCTCTTACTAGATTCCCTTATCGACTTTTTCGTC
>CAJDXA010000020.1_pt3 | contig 14856 bp, 11 predicted proteins | sample 7391711 | NCBI WGS metagenome assembly CAJDXA01 (sample SAMEA7055748, study PRJEB34461) | soil metagenome | biome: terrestrial ecosystem; feature: Peninsula; material: soil | place: Antarctica | collected 2016
TTTAACCTTACTCATTTTCCACTCTTTAAGGAATCTGGCTACATTCTGCATGGTATCGCCAGCACCAATCAATATGATTTCATCATCGGGATGTATACCCAGATGACGTAGCTTCTTCATTGCTAAGGAAACCACACTGACCGTTTTTTCGCTGATCCGTGTTTTATGGTGGACTGCTTTAGCAGCCTGGAGAGCGCTTTGAAATAAGATGCGAATTTGATCCCCGGATATTCCATCATTCCAGCTTCGGTCATAGGCCTCCTTCACCTGACGTAATATTTCCTGCTCGCCCAACACCATAGACTTTAACGAAGCTGCCACTTCAAAAAAATGTGTAATAGCATCTTCTCCCGTATATTGATTCAGCGTAAAACTGGCATTTGCCTCAGAAGATTGATTCTGAAGAAATTTGGTAAGTTTTTCGTGTATCTCAGAGACTGGTTGCGTTGTGTAAAACAAATAAAGTACACGATTGCATGTACTCAGATAATACAACTCCTCTACTCCCAGATCCTCCCTTAAGGATTGAAGTTGTTCGCTTTCAGATACCAAATAATCTGATGAGATCAAATAATCTCCCAGTTCATCCAACCTCGTATCGCTGAAAGTAAGGGTCAATATTTTGTAGTGATCAATCATGATTTCTCTTTATAGAAACCGATCCTGACAATGTCAGATCCTGGTTTTACAATTGCCAAAGATAACGTTTTCATTCAATTTCTTTCCCCATATAATTCAGAGAAATTTTATTTTGAATCATTATAATTAAGTTTAAAAGGCCAAATCCCATGATTAGTTTATAATTTAGCCGGAAATTCTAAAACCATGTATAGGACACACCACTGTGGGCAGTTACGTAATCAACATATTGGTCAGGAAATTGAATTAAGCGGATGGATGGCCACCAAAAGAGATTTTGGCGGAATGACCTTTATCGATCTTAGGGACCGGTATGGCATTACCCAACTGATTTTCAACATGGAAACTGATGAAGAACTCTGTAATCAGGCCAGACAACTGCATCGCGAAGATGTAATCCAGATCAAAGGGATTGTCCGGGAACGAAGCAATAAAAACCCGGAGTTACCTACCGGCGATATAGAAATTATCGTATCTGAAATCAATACACTAAGTCATTCTAAGCTACCTCCTTTTACCATAGAAAATGACACAGACGGAGGCGATGACCTTCGCATGAAATACAGGTATTTGGATCTCCGTCGTCCTGTTCTTCAGAGTCAAATCCAATTCCGGAGTAAGCTCGCATTGGAAATTCGTAAATACATGGACGAGATCGATTTTCTCGAGATAGAAACACCTGTTCTTATCAAAAGCACACCAGAAGGTGCGCGAGATTTCGTGGTACCTTCCCGGTTAAATCCGGGGCAATTCTATGCTCTTCCGCAGTCGCCACAGACTTTTAAACAACTATTTATGATTGCCGGAATGGACCGGTACTTCCAGATCGTCAAGTGTTTCCGGGACGAAGATTTGCGTGCAGACCGGCAACCGGAATTCACTCAGGTGGATTGTGAGATGGCCTTTGTACACCAGGAAGACATACTCAACACTTTTGAAGGATTGACCCGGCACGTATTCCAAAAAATGCTTTCAGTCGACCTGGGCGAATTTCCGAGAATAACCTATGATGACGCTATACGGTTATATGGATCAGACAAACCGGACACCCGTTTTGAAATGAAAATTCAAGAATTCACCGATATGACCCGGGGTCATGAATTTAAGGTATTTGATCAGTCGATGTTTGTTGGAGGAATTCTTCTTATTGACCAGGCCGATGAATATTCCAACAAGAATATGAAAGAAATTACATCATGGGTGCAGCGGCCACAGGTGGGTGCGAAAGGACTGGTCTATGTGCAATGGAAAAGTGATGGAAGCATCAAATCATCCATAGGAAAATTTTATTCGGATGAAGTCCTCGAATCATGGCTTAAGAATGCCGGCGGAGCGCCAGGAGACATTTTGTTTATGATGAGCGGCGAAGACAATCCAACGAGAACTCAACTTGGGACATTACGACTGGAATTGGCACGTCTTCATGATCTGGTTTCTCCAACAGAATTCAATGCACTTTGGGTTGTTGATTTCCCGCTATTGGAATGGGACGATTACTCTGGTAGGTTTTACGCTATGCACCATCCATTTACATCTCCCAAAAAAGAGGATATCTCCAAAATGAACTCTAAGGAAAAGGAAGTTCTGGAATCCATCCGGGCAGATGCCTATGACCTTGTGATCAATGGGGCTGAAATAGGTGGTGGTTCTATCAGAATATATGACCGGGCTTTGCAGGAAAAAAACTTTGAATTGTTACAATTCACATCTGAAGAAGCAGAAAATCAGTTTGGATTCCTGATGAAAGCATTTGAATATGGAGCTCCTCCGCACGGTGGGATCGCATTTGGACTGGACAGGCTATGCGCAGTGATGAATGGAAAAACATCGATCAGGGACTTTATCGCCTTCCCGAAAAATAATATGGGTCGGGATGTGATGATAGATGCACCTGCGACCATTGACAAGGAGCAACTGCGGGAACTTCATCTGGCAGTAATTATGAAAGATGAGTTGTGAGCTTTGAATTAGGATAGGAGGCTCGGGACTTTATGGGATCTTCTTTTGCATGAATTAATTCTATGCTCATGCATATGCAGGCTTCTATACCACAGAATTCGCCACAAAAAAGCTTGTGAATCGCTCTCTACCAAAAGCGAAGCGCTTCACCTCATTTTCCATTATCATATGTCAATTTTCAATTGATTGACTCCCATATTGAAAAGAGCAAAATCATATTTAACGGGATCCTCCGGATCAAGATTCCGAAGATAATCGGTCAATTCTACGACCGCTTTCCAGTCGCTCTTATCACGTTGTAATATACCAAGTTGCCGGGCTACCCTGCTCACATGCACATCCAAGGGTATATATAGCTGGGCAGGTGATATCCGGGTCCACATTCCGAAATCTACTCCCTTATCGGCAGATCTGACCATCCATCGCAAATACATATTGATCCGCTTGGTAGCTGATTGTCGTTCAGGTGAAGGAATGTGCTTCCGGGTACGTTGAAGTGCATATTCAGAATTAAAAAACCGGTTTCTAAATTCGATCAAACCACTTTCCAGATCACTGTAACCACCATATTTATCCTGGAAAGCTTCTTCCAAACTATCATGCGTATGATAAAAATGATGCAGAAAGTGAACAAAATACAAAGTATCCGGTGGTTGAAAAGTTCTGTGCTTAAACCGTTCGAGGTTTTTCAGATCCTCATCCGTGTGATGCAATATAAAGTCGTGAGGGGAATCATCCATGATATGGAGAAGCTCAAGGCTTTTCGCAATAATGGTCTTACGTAACCCCCAGGCAAATACAGCCGCAAACAATCCTGCTATTTCAATATCAGCAGGGGATGTAAACCGATGAGGTATCGAAATAGGATCATGCTCTATAAATGCATCATTCTCATACTGAATGGCTTTCTGATCCAGTAATTTTTTAATTCTTTCCCTGATAAACAATAAGCTATTAAAGTGTTTGCTTGACTTCTATGACTTCGTAAGCTTCAATGGTGTCGCCTTCTATGAGATCATTGTAATTCTTTATTGTGACTCCGCATTCTATTCCGCTCTTCACTTCACGCACATCATCCTTAAACCTTTTCAGTGAATCGATAGAAGCTACCTGACCTTCTTTCGATGGATAGACAACAATACCATCACGAATCACTCTCACAAAGTTGTTGCGATTTATGGTACCTTCTTGAACGATACAACCAGCGACAGTTCCCACTTTGGATACTTTAAAAGTACTACGAACTTCAAGTTGTCCGGTTATCTTCTCCTCCTTGGTCGGTTCAAGCATGCCTTCCATAGCCATGGTGACTTCTTCAATGGCATCGTATATGATAGAGTAAGTCTTGATCTGGACACCTTCCGCCTCAGCCAGTTTACGCGCGCCCAATGAAGGTCGCACCTGGAAGCCAATAATAATAGCATCTGACGCAGTAGCTAATAGAACATCAGATTCAATAATCTGTCCTACCCCTTTGTGAATTACGTTCACCTGGATAGATTCTACACTTAGTTTAATCAAACTATCAGATAATGCCTCGACAGAACCATCCACATCACCTTTCACGATCAAATTAAGTTCCTTGAAGTTCCCCAATGCAAGACGACGTCCGATCTCATCCAAACTAATTCTCTTAGCAGCTCTGTTGGTTTGTTCCCGTATAATCTGTGCACGTTTAGTAGCTAATTGTTTAGCTTCCTGCTCGGATTCGAGGACCTTCATCAATTCACCCGCTTGTGGGGCTCCACCCAGTCCTAGCACCAATACTGGTTGTGATGGACCAGCTGAGTCAACACGTTTCCCAAACTCATTGAACATGGCTCTTACCTTACCACTATGTTCACCTGCGACTATAGGATCACTTATTCTAAGCGTACCATTTTGAACCAGAATCTTGGAAACATAGCCACGACCTTTGTCCAGGGAAGCTTCTACGACAGTACCATAAGCCCGTCGATTGGGATTAGCTTTAAGATCGAGCAATTCAGCTTCCGGTAATATTTTTTCAAGTAAAAGGTCAATGTTCGTTCCTTTGGTAGCAGATATTTCCTGGGATTGGTATTTCCCACCCCAATCTTCCACTAGAAGGTTCATACTAGCCAGTTCTTGTTTAATTCTCTCAGGATCGGCTCCGGGTTTATCTATTTTATTAATAGCAAAAACCATAGGTACACCAGCAGCCTGTGAGTGAGATATAGCCTCTTTGGTCTGAGGCATGATACTATCATCAGCTGCTATTATTACGACGGCTACATCGGTGACTTTCGCCCCTCTGGCCCGCATAGCTGTAAAAGCTTCGTGTCCCGGTGTATCCAGGAAAGTGATTCTCTTATCATCCACTCCTACATTGACTTCATAAGCCCCAATATGCTGAGTAATACCACCTGCTTCGCCTTCCGCTACTTTTTCTTCACGTATATAGTCCAATAGTGAAGTCTTTCCATGATCCACATGCCCCATAACCGTGACGATAGGTGACCGCGTTTCCAGATCTTCAGGATCATCCTCATACTCATCATCCACATCGATATTGTCCTCTGCATCCACAAATATTACTTCATGGCCAAATTCTTCCGCTACCAATTCAATGATTTCAGCATCCAGGCGCTGATTGATGGAGACGATTACACCTATATTCATACAGACCGTGATTACATCAGTCGCGGATACATCCATCATATTGGCCAACTCTTGCACCGATATAAATTCAGTAACTTCCACGCTCTTCTGCTGGTCTTCCTGCAGCTGTTTCAACTCCTCTTTTTCTCGGAAAGTTTCCCGTTTATCCCGACGCGATTTTTGTCGTTTACTCTTGCCCCCTTTATTCAAGCGGGCCATAGTAGCCTTGATTTGCTCTTCGATCTCTTTCTGTGTAACCTCACGAACATCGTCTGGTCCTTTCTTCTTTTGTCCGGTTCGTCCTACTCCTTTACCTTTTTGTTCTTGAGGCTTGACGATCTTTCGACGTCGTCGTTTTCTCTTCGGTGAACTGTCTTCAGTGGCAGCAGCAGCAGCCTTCTTCTCCGGTTCTGGCTCTACCTTCTTCTTTCGCCTTTTCGGCTCAAGTTGCTCTGCAGAAATTTTTCCGAGAATCTTCAATCCCTTAAGTCTTGGGGCATCTGCTTTAATCAACAAATTATCAGTTTTCTTGACAGGTAGTTTTTCTTCAACCGTCCCCATATCCGGAACTGCCGGCGGGGTAACTTCCTTCTCTTTTTCGACTTTCTTAGATTCCGGAGCTACTTTCTTTTCAATCTCTTTCTCAACCTTTTTGCTGACAATCTCTTCTTTTACCTTTTCTTCGACCACCTCTTTTTTCTCTTCTATTACCTCCTTAATCTCTTCGACCACCTCTTTTTTCACTTCTTCCTTTGCCTCAACTTTCGTCTTTTCTTTTACCTCTTCCTTCTCCTCGACTTTCTCCTTCTCTTTTACCTCTTCTTTCTTCATAGGTTTTTGATCAAGATCAATTTTTCCTACGATCTTCAATCCACCCGCTGTCTCTCTTTTCTTCTCAACTTCTTCAACAGGTGTTATGTCTTTACGTGACTTTTCTTCCTGTTCTGCTTTCTTTTTAGCTTTCTCAGCCTCCCGTTCATCCGAGAATGGAGATTTCTTGTCCTCCTCGGTCTTTTTCACACTTTGACGACTGGTTCCAATAACCAACTGGTCCGCTTGTTCCTTAACATTCATGGAACCTCTAAATTCCTGAACCAAAAGATCATACATTTCCTCAGAGACCTTGGCTGTAGGTTTATTATCAACCTCAAAGCCACTATTGGCTAGGAAATCGACAATGGAGCCAGTTCCGACATTAAGCTCTTTAGCAACCTTTACTAATCTTTTTGACATTCAGTTTCTTATATTTTCTGCAAATTTACAAAAGTGAAGACTTTTTATATCATTCCTCCTCAAATACCTCTTCAATATCTTCATCAAACTCCGCTTTTAGCACACGGAGGACCTCAGAAACCGTTTCTTGTTCCAAATCTGTCCGGCGAACCAACTCGGCTACACTCAGATTCAATACACTACGGGCAGTATCGCAACCGATACCTTTCAATTCATCTATAATCCAGCTTTCGATCTCATCAGTGAACTCTTCCAGATCTACATCATCCTCTATTTCGAATTCCTCCACATCACGGTAGACATCAAGTTCCAAATTGGTCAGACGGGAAGCCAGCTTAATGTTATGACCACCACGTCCTATCGCAAGTGAAACCTGATCAGGTGCCAAAAAAACAGAGGCACGCCGATTCTCGAGATCCAAATCAATCCGGGAAATTTTGGCCGGGGTCAGCGACCGCTGTATAAACAGATTGAGATTGCTGGTATAATTGACAATATCAATGTTCTCATTTCTCAATTCCCTCACAATACCATGGATACGAACCCCTTTCATACCTACACAGGCACCGACAGGATCGATCCGGTCATCGTAGGACTCCACAGCTACCTTAGCCCGTTCACCAGGAAGACGTTCGATTTGTTTTATATTGATAATACCATCTTCTATTTCGGGCACTTCCTGTTCCATTAGACGTGCGAGAAACATATTATCAGTACGTGAAACAATGACTACAGGGTTATTATTTCGCACATCTACTTTCTTGATCACAGATTTGACCATATCACCTTTGCGGAAAAAATCCCCCTTGATCATCTCACTCTTGGGAAGAACCAACTCATATCCGGTAACATCGTCAAAAATAAGGATCTCACGCTTCAGGGTTTGATTCACTTCTCCAGTGATCAAATCACCTACCCGCTCATTGTATTGTTTGAAGATATTATCTTTCTCCAGCTCCATAATCCGGGAGATCAAAGTCTGACGTGCTGCCATAATAGCTCTACGTCCGAAATCTTCCAGATGGATCTGTTCATAACATTCCTCTCCTATTTCATAGTCTTCGTCAAAATCCTGTGCCTCTGTAATCGATATTTCCTTGAGCGAATCTGTCACCTCACCATCCGGCACTATATCTCTGACACGGAAAAACTGAAGATCTCCCCGGTCCGCATTAACGATAATGTCGAAATTCTCATCAGATCCATATTTTTTCTTGATCAATGTCCTGAAAACATCCTCCAGAATCCGGACCATCTTAACTCTGTCTATGTTCTTCCCTTGAGTAAACTCAGAGAACGATTCGACTAAATTGACCATGCTGTTAAAATTTAATTTGTACTAAAGCTGTTGATATTTGATCAAATGGGATCTGCAGTGCATCGCCCGTTTTCTTTTTTCCTTTCTTTTGTAGGATCTGTATGCTGTCCTCTCCTACTTCTATGAGTTCTCCTTTCACACTGGAACCATCTTCCAGTTCTATTTTCAGATCCCTTCCTATATTGTTATGATACTGCCTTATTAGTTTAAGCGGCCGTCCTACGCCTGGAGAAGAAACATCCAATTCGTATTTTTCGCCGAGCACCAGCGTCTCATCTAAATAAGCTTCCACGTGTCGGCTAAAAGCCTGACATTTCTTTAATGTCATGCCGGAGTCACTACCTATATAAAGAGTGAGATGATTTTTGGGTTTATTGTATTCGATATCCACCAAATAACAATCATTATAATCATCTTCAGCCTGTTTTAGTTCAATTACTTTTTTTATTTTGGCCTCGTCCATACATAAAATCATTAAAAAAGGGAACACATTCGGTTCCCTCTCGCTTATTGTTCTGCAAAACTACTGAAAAACCTCTTAAAACCCAAAATTATTATTATGGCATTCATTGACCAGGTGCACGAAGCTGCTTATTATCTAAAAAAACAGGTGAAAAACTGCCCCCGTCATGCAATCCTGCTGGGTACCGGACTAAAAGATATTGTTCATAAATTTAAAATCCAGGCGGCGATTTCTCTTGAAAAAATACCGCATTTCCCTCAGATGACGGTCAACCATATGGATGCCTTCCTATATGCAGTGGAATGTGAGGAAGTATCAGCATGGATTTTGGGAGGACGCTTACATTATTACGAAGGATACACCATGCCGGAAGTTACTTTTCCTATACGGGTACTAGCCGAAGCAGGAACGCAATCGTTTTTTTTCACCAATGCAGCAGGAAATGTAAATCCTACTTTTTCCGCCGGAGACCTTTTATTGATACGGGATCATATTAACTGGTCGTTCCCTAGCCCTTTAATAGGTCAAAACAACGCCGACTGGGGAAACCGTTATCCTGAAATGACAGACATTTACGATCCGATAATCAATGAGAAGCTTCAGATTTACGCCCACCAGTCAGGCATCCAGCTCGATACCGGAATCTATCTGGGTTTGACTGGCCCCCAACTGGAAACACCCGCCGAGTACCGGCTTTTCCACCAGCTGGGAGCCGACATGGTGGGCATGTCCACCATTCCGGAAGTTATTGTGGCTGCCCATATGAACCGCCGGGTAATTGCGTTGTCCATATTGTCCAACGATGCAGTGAATAAACCTAAAAAAGGATCTACAGATATAAAGGCCATTTTGGGTTCTATTAAAGGGCGGGAGGATGATGTTGAGAAACTGATCCGATATTGGTTGGAGTTGTGAAGTAATTCTATTCTACCGTCCATTCCGCACCCAGTGTGACATGCATTTCAAAAGTAGCCCTCGAATGGGACCAGGCTTTCAAAAGCATGAATGATCCGAATGGCTGGCGATCAGGAATGTACATTTGGAATCATATTGAAATTGTTCGCTGATCACCGTCCCTTCCACAAACCTTCCTTTCCCGCTATAATCAGAACTAAAATATAAACCACATAAAACACCTGAAAAAGACTTGACTTCAATGCATCCTGCCAACAGACCGGACGATTACCAAAGCGCATTCCGGTGTGAATGATCAGATAGTCTACGATGAATTTTAGAACCAACCCATAGAATAGATAAGTATAATAAAATGGATACCAGATACCCGCTATCAATAGAAAAACTACCGACAGATTCACAGCAGCAAATCCGGCCAGATAGAGTTTTGTTGGCCCATGTGCATATCCGGAGGACTTAGCAGACCAACGAACTCTTTGACGGATAAAGTCAGTGAGCTCAGGTACAGGGTTGGTATATGCGATTGCTTCTTGTTGACTGGCAAAACGCACTTCACCACCATTCTGATACACCTTCTGTGCAAAGAATACATCATCTCCGGACGGTGTCTGATGATTATCTGAATAGGGATCGAGACTCAGGTATAATGATCGTGGATACGCCATATTGGCACCATTCGCCGACAGCAAAAATCCTGACTTCAACCCGGAACAAGTCAACACATTGAGTGAAGCCTGCTCCATTTCCTGATACTTCTGCAAAAAGGTTGATTTGTCAGGCGTCATCCAAACAGGCCCTGTTACCAATACATTGGAACTATTAGCCAAATTCCGCACCATGGAAGTCACCCAGTTCTCACCGACCATACAATCTCCGTCAATAGTCATTATTACCTCTCCCGTAGCAAATGCAATCCCTTTTTGTATCGCTGCTTTCTTACCACTTATGCCATCAACCTGATGCAAGACCTCCACTTCCTTGAATTCATTTGCCAAATCTGCGGTGCGATCGGTCGAATGGTCATTAATTAAGATAAACTGAAGTTGTGTCATCGGGTAATCCTGGCAAATCAGGGATTCAAGGCAGGCACCGATATTTCCTTCCTCATTCCGCACAGGAATCAAAATACTTACGGAACGAAATTCATCGTAATCTGAATTTGGTTTGGTAACAGGGGTGTTTCTTTCTGACTTAAAATGCTGTCTCGTTATCCACCATAGATATAATTGAACTCCAAGAAACAGAATAAGTATCAAAAAATAAAGGATGCCTACCATCATCATTATTTCCTCGTAGTGAAGTGAAATAAAAAACCATAGGACGGAGAAACCACCAGGTTGCTGGCTTTTCCAAAATGGGATGGTTGATGGAAAACAGGAAAATTTTCAGCGATTAAAACGATAGATACAGTGGAGACTCTTGCCATATGAAATTTTGAAAAATGTAAAGCTGAAATCTGTTGCATCAATTTAATCCCGCCTTTCCAATAAATCAATGCGACGCTTCTTTACTCTATCTTCATCTATAACTTCATAATCAATATACTCACTACCATCCGAAGTGGCCTCCTGCACATAGTTTTTTCGTTTTCGCCATTGTGACCAGGCTCGCACAAAAAGAAAAGTACAAGTAATGGGAAAGCCAACAATCACCAGAAAAGTCAGTGCAAGCCCCAGTAGCGGCTTTACGCGGATCAGACTCCACAAGTATTTTACAAAGTTCTTAATGGTGGAGAAATTAAGGATGGCGGCGATAACCAAAAGCGCTGGTGCCAGGAAACCAAGAAGGTACAGAATCCACTTTGTAATGTAGAATCCTACATACAGGAAGCTGAAAAGTACAAAAATCCCAATTAGAACCTGCAGAAGACTTGGCCGACGTATATTATTGAACATTATCATATTGCATCATATTGTACATGAATAAAACTGGGTATGCACTCAAAATGTTTGAAAGTACAACGGAATTCGACGAAATCCAATAAATATCCGACGTGCTTTAGCTCTTCTGATACTTCCTATTCTATTTCCTCAAACTGCATCTCGTATAATTGTCTGAAGTGACCACCTTCCTTATCCAGCAATTCCTCCATAGTACCCAATTCGATGATTCGACCGTGATCAAGAACGATAATTCTATCTGCGTGCTTGATTGTGCTCAACCGGTGAGCAATAATAATCGACGTCCGCTCACTGATCAACTGTTCGATCGCATACTGAATAATATCCTCAGTCTCAAGATCAATATTAGACGTGGCTTCATCAAGAATCAAAATATCAGGATCAAAAACAAGCAACCTCACAAATGATATCAGTTGCCGCTGACCGGAGGAAAGATTGGATCCACGTTCCGAGACCACAAAATCATAATTCCCCGGCAAATCCATGATAATATCGTGAGCACCGATCATCTTGGAAAAGTAAAAAACTTTCTCTTTATCGATTGATTCATCCATCATCCGGATGTTATTGAGAATGGTGCCCGTAAACAAAAACACATCCTGGAGTACTACCCCAATGCGCTGTCGCAAATCATCAAGCCGGTACTTCTTTGTATCAACATCATCGATCATAATCTCTCCCTGTTGAATCTCATAGAACCGGGTGAGGATATTGATAAGTGTCGTTTTCCCCGAACCGGTACTCCCTACCACAGCGAGAGTATCTCCCGGATTAATCTGGAAGTTAATATCCTTTAGCACATCATTTTTGCCGTCATAGCTAAAATATACATCCCGGAATTCAATTTTTCCAGTCAATTTTTCAACGGCCAATTCACCTACATCTTCAATATGATCACTACGGTCCAGAAGATTGAAAATACGTTCTCCCGCTACGATACCCATTTGGAGGGTGTTGAATTTATCCGCCAGCATACGCATCGGCCGGAACAGCATATTCAGAAAAATGGGAAAAATGACCAGACTCCCGAAGGTCACACCTCCACCAATGATTCCCCTGGCTCCCCACCATACCAGTAAAGCCAAAGACAGGGCAGAAATGATTTCCACAACCGGGAAAAATATGGCATAGTATAGTATAGAATCCAGATTTGCCCGTGTATAATTCCTGTTTATGACACGAAACTTCCGCTTCTCCTTTTCCTCTGCATTAAAAATCTGCACGATGTACATGCCACTAAGTCGTTCCTGCAGAAAAGCATTCATATTAGCGATCTGAGAACGGACTTTTTGGTAAGCAAATTTCACCTTCTCTTTGAAGATGTAGGTGGCAATTAAAATCAATGGCATCGTAATGAGTACGATCAAAGTGAGTCGGACACTCACGACAAGCATTGTAATAAGCACAGCAACAATTCGGAGAACATCAGCTATCATGATAAGTACACCTTGTGTAAATACCTCGTTGATAGATTCGATATCATTTATGGTACGGGTCGTGGAGGTTCCTACTGGTGTCCGGTCAAAGTAGGTGAGATTCAACGAAAGGACGTGACCGAACACTCTGGTCCGTAAATCTCTAATCACATTTTGCCCCAGCAGATTGGACAAGAGCACAAAAGAATAGCGCAATACCACCTCCAGGAGAAGCACGCCGAGCATTACCAACGTAATCGTCACGAGGCCCTTAAAATCAAAAGTCAGGATATAATCGTCGACGGCCTTGTTAATCAATAAAGGCTGGATAACGCTGATAGGAGCTAGTACCACAGCAAGGGCCGCAGAGACTAAGAACAATCTTTTATAGTGGCCTCCAAGGGAAAGAATCCGCATCAGAATCGACCAGTCAAACTTATTTCCTTTAATTTGTGTCGCCATCTCCTAATCTGCAAAGGTAATACTACTAAACTGACAAAAGAGAAAGATTGTTTTTTTATTTGAGTTTGAAATTAAGGTTGAGGTTAAGGCTAAGGTTGAGGTTGAGGTTGAGAGAGAATTCTTATTAATTTATTGAGCTGATGAATTATTTCATTGTATTGATTCATCAACTCATTACATTCTTTTTCCTGAAAATATCCTAAAGCTCTTCCATATATTAGATGATTTTGAGTTTCATAAGCAGAGCCTCTTGCCATAACGTAAAAATTTCTTTTATCAGCTGACGTTCGCCTTCCGAAACCTTCAGCAATATTAGCTGAAATACTATTTGTACAGCGCCTAATTTGAGAATTTAAAGCGTAATCTTCATACCTTGGTAAGTGTTTAATAAGTTCTGCCATTTCTATCGAAAGTGACATAGATAATTTCCATACTTCCATATCTCTAAAGGATCGAAAATTTGACATTCATACAGGTTTTCATTTTTCAGTATCCTTATTCTCAGCCTTAACCTTATCCTCAGCCTTATTACAATCTCCCTTCATCCGAAAAGCTATAATACCCATGCGCCGTAATGATCACATGATCCAGTACAGTTATATCCAAGTGTTGACCAGCCAGTTTTAGTTTTTTTGTCAGGTTAATGTCCTGTTCAGACGGGTTAAGATTCCCGGAAGGGTGATTGTGACTGAGAATGATATGACTCGCAAAACGTTCTATAGCTGGCTTAAAGATCAGTTTCGCATCTACCACCGTACCGGCTACCCCACCCTTACTGATCATTTTCTGACCGATCACTTTATTGCTTCGATCCAGGAGCAGGATCCAAAACTCTTCGTGATTCAAATCCTCCATTTGCGACTTGAGAAAATGATATACATCAGAACTTGCAGTGATCCTGAAGTGATCTCCTAAATCCGACTTCTGCCTGCGACGCCCCAATTCCAGTGCCGCAGTGATAGACACAGCTTTTGCTTCCCCTATACCCTTGAATTTCATCAGATCATTCACGGTCATTCTGCTGAGACGCACCAGATCATGGTTCACGGAACTCATGATCCGTTGACAAAGCTCAACTGCATTTTCTTCGCGGTTCCCATGGCCTATGAGAATGGCAAGCAGTTCGGAATCCGTCAAATGCAGACTTCCATGCTCCATCAATTTCTCTCTCGGCCGGTCGGATTCTTTCCAGAGTTTTTTATTGGACGAACTTTGATTTTCAGTTGACATACACGATGATTATAGTGGTCAATCTTTGATTTCGTAAAACAACTCGTTTTATAAAATCGAATGTGGCTTTCTACTGTGGCAAATAATCAGGTATTTATATGCCAGACATCTTACGCCCGGTCATTTTAAGAATTTACCGATCTAACCAAATATACAAAAAAGACTAATAATTTACCATCAATCCAAAATTCACCCGGCTTTGATCCAAAGATAGCGGCACATTTCGCTGACCACCAACCGCATAAGAGATTCCAAAAACACCTGCTTTCGTACCCAAGTTCAATCCAACTCCTACGCTGTAAGGGAAATTCCAATTTACTGCATTTCCGGATTGATGCAGTACTCCAAAGTCTGTGAACGCGAATGCGTTACTAGCAGCACCAAATAGAAACCGATATTCTGCCGTCCCTACTGAAAAACCATCAGCACGGAAAGATTTCTCCGGGAAACCCCGAAAATCCTGGAATCCACCCAACCGACGCTGTTCATTCTGGTACAACGAAGCCGTACTTCCCGTCCATCCTGCCATGACCCGTAATCGAATCGTACTATAAAGTGCAACAGGCAGGTACTGATCCCAGCTTACATCAATGCCAGATTTTATCGTGGCCTGTGTCAAACTATCGTACTGCGCCTTAAATGACATTCGATCGGATGGAAGCTCTACGGCCAGGATCTGACTATTTCTTACCAATTTTCTTA
>CAJDXA010000036.1_pt1 | contig 14763 bp, 10 predicted proteins | sample 7391711 | NCBI WGS metagenome assembly CAJDXA01 (sample SAMEA7055748, study PRJEB34461) | soil metagenome | biome: terrestrial ecosystem; feature: Peninsula; material: soil | place: Antarctica | collected 2016
CGGCTTTCCTCGTATTCGGTATAACCACCTTCAAAAAATACGACCTGTGAATCGCCTTCAAAAGCGAGAATATGGGTGACAATTCGGTCTAAGAACCAGCGGTCATGTGAGACCACAATCGCACAACCAGCAAAGGATTCCAATGCTTCTTCCAATGCACGCAGGGTGTTGACATCCAGGTCATTGGTTGGCTCATCCAGCAGGATTACATTGGCACCACGTTTGAGCACCTTAGCCAGATGTACCCGGTTGCGTTCCCCACCTGAGAGCGTATCTACCTGCTTTTGTTGATCAGAACCAATGAAATTAATTGGTCCGCTTCCATATACATTTCCCAAATAAAAATCCCGGTCCATTTTCATGAACCGGGATCACTTATCATTTCAGATCTCTAAAGATCTGTACAAATCAATTAATCGTTAACCACTTTGGATTACTCCACTTCAGCTGGTTCTTTTCCCGGAATGACGTGCTGTACAATGACATTCTGGAACTGTTTCATACCCGTACCTGCCGGAATACGTTTCCCAACAATCACGTTCTCCTTCAACCCCCTGAGTTCGTCACGATTTGCACCAATAGCTGCAGTACTTAGAACTTTCGTTGTTTCCTGGAAAGACGCAGCAGAAATCCATGAAGAAGTACCCAGTGAAGACCGGGTGATACCTTCGAGGATTGGTTTTGAAGTCGCCGCTACAGCATCCCGGTGTTCTACCGTTTTCTGATCATTACGCTTTAGCAGGGAATTCTCTTCCCTCAGCTGACGCAATGTAACTGTCTGTCCGGCTTTCAACTTACTGGAATCGCCGGGCTCTGTGACGATCTTTTTGTCATATATCTCATCATTTTCCTTGAGAAAACTCAGTTTATCCACTGGTTCTCCTTCCAGGAATGTCGTATCACCCGCATCCATGATGAGCACACGACGCATCATCTGACGAATGATCACTTCAATATGTTTGTTATTGATGTCGATACCCTGTGAACGATAAACTTCCTGAATACCCTTCAGAATATGATTCTGAACAGCAAACGGGCCGGAAATATTAAGGATGTCAGCAGGCGATGTTGCTCCATCGGACAGCTGAGTGCCTGCCCGGACAAAGTCACCTTCCTGAACCAGGATGTGCTTGGATAATCCAATCAGATATTTTCGTTTCTGACCATCTTTAGCTTCGACCATTACCTCGCGGTTTCCACGCTTAATCTTACCAAAGGATACGACACCGTCAATTTCAGATGTCACAGCCGGGTTCGATGGATTACGTGCTTCAAACAATTCTGTAACCCGTGGCAAACCACCTGTAATATCGGATACCTTACTGAGTTGTCTCGGGATCTTGGCTATAATCTTACCTTTCTCAATTTTCTGATTATCCTGTACAGATATATATGCCCCAACCGGAAGATTGTACGTCTTTAATTCTTCTCCCTCAGAGTCAACGACCATAATCATAGGGATCTTCTTACGTTTTTTAGCTTCGACGACCACTTTCTCTTCAAATCCAGTCTGCTCATCACGCTCTACCCGGTAAGTGACGCCTTCTTCAATGGATTGGAAAACCAATTCACCTGAGAATTCGGATATGATGACAGCGTTAAATGGATCCCACTGACATATCAATTCGCCTCTCGTCACTTCATCGTCCTCTTTTATAAAGATATCAGAACCATAAGGAAGGTGAGCGGTGGATAACAACCGGTTAGTATCTTTATCCCGTATTTGCATCTCCCCAGTTCGGGACAATACAATTCCTTTCTTTCCACTCTCTTCACTTTCGATTTCTACGATTCGGACACTGTCAAACTTGACAATACCATTGTATTTGGATACAAGCTGTGATTCGGATTGGCTAACAGATGCAATACCACCAACGTGGAAGGTTCTAAGAGTAAGCTGTGTTCCAGGCTCACCAATGGACTGTGCAGCAATAATTCCGACAGCATCACCAAGCTCTGCAATCCGGCCACTGGCCAGATTTTTTCCATAGCATTTCTTACAAACACCTCGCTGAGATTCACATGTCAATACGGACCGAATGGTTATTTCTTCAATGCCAGCCTCTTCAATTTGTCTTGCGATTTTTTCAGAAATATACCCATCCGCTTCAAGGATAACCTCCTCAGTTTGTGGATGGATAAGTTCGTAAAGGGTAAAACGTCCTTTAATCCGCAGAGAAAGAGCTTGTACGATCTTATCATTCTCGACCAAAGCCGACATTTCAATACCACGTAAAGTATCGCAATCTTCCTCATAGATTACTACATCCTGAGATACATCTACAAGTCTCCGTGTCAGATATCCCGCATCCGCAGTCTTAAGGGCTGTATCCGCCAAACCTTTACGGGCACCGTGTGTGGATATAAAATATTCCTGAACCGTCAGCCCGCCAAGGAAATTGGAAAGAATAGGGTTCTCGATGCCCGTATCTCCGGATTTTCTCGGTTTCGCCATTAATCCCCGCATTCCACACAACTGCTTGATCTGTTGCTTGGAACCCCGTGCTCCACTGTGGAGCATCATATAAACGGAATTAAACCCACCTCGATGCGAAGATAATTCCCTCATCAGGTTGTCAGTGATCATATTATCGGCATAAGTCCACTTATCAATGATCTGGTTGTACCGTTCATTGTTCGTAATAAGACCCATGTTGTAATTTTCCCACACTTCATCCACTTCATTCTGTGCTTCGATCAGTGTTTCTTCCTTTTTGGAAGGGGTAATAAGATCTCCCAGGTTAAAGGATAATCCACCTTTGAAAGCCCAGTAAAAGCCCAGATCTTTTACATCATCCAGGAAATGGGCAGTAGTGGCAAAATCTGTTATTTCAATTACATTAGAAATAACCTTTTTCAGGTTTTTCTTTGTCAACAGCACATTAATATAAGGCACTGTTTTAGGCACTGTATCATTGAATAAAGCACGTCCTACCGTGGTTTCAATAATTTCTTTCTTTACTTCACCATTTTCGCCGGCTTCTTTGATAAGCAGCTTTATAGGTGCATGCAGATTGGCTTTGCCCTCATTAAAAGCTATACGTACTTCATCAAAAGAATAAAAGGTCCGGTTTGCACCCAGAATCTTAGTAAAGTCTGTACTCTTATCCAGTTCCTTACTCATGTAATAAAGTCCGAGTACCATATCCTGAGAAGGAAGTGTAATCGGTGAACCATCCTGAGGGTTCAACATATTATGAGCTGAGAGCATCAGAACCTGAGCTTCCAGGATCGCAGCCTGACTAAGCGGTACATGCACAGCCATCTGGTCACCGTCAAAGTCAGCGTTAAAAGCTCCACAAACAAGAGGATGCAACTGAATGGCTTTTCCTTCTACCAATTTTGGCTGGAAAGCCTGGATAGATAATCGGTGCAATGTAGGTGCCCGGTTAAGTAACACAGGGTGCCCCTTTAATATATTTTCCAGAATCTCCCAAATTACGGGAGTCTTCTTATCTACCATTTTCTTGGCAGATTTTACTGTTTTTACGATACCTCGCTCGATCAGTTTTCTAATCACAAAAGGCTTAAACAACTCTGCTGCCATTCCCTTGGGAATACCACATTCGTGGAGTCTCAGATCTGGCCCAACAACTATCACCGAACGACCGGAATAATCGACTCGCTTACCCAATAAATTTTGGCGGAATCGTCCTTGCTTACCTTTTAGTACATCACTCAAAGATTTGAGTGGTCGTCCTCCCTCTGCTTTTACAGCATTGGATTTACGGGAGTTATCAAACAGAGAATCTACAGCCTCCTGAAGCATCCGCTTTTCATTTCGCAGAATAACTTCCGGTGCTTTAATTTCCAATAACCGTTTTAATCGATTGTTACGTATAATAACCCTTCGATACAGATCATTCATATCAGAAGATGCAAAACGTCCTCCATCCAATGGGACCAACGGCCTCAGTTCTGGTGGAATAACGGGCAAGTACTGTATGATCGTCCATTCCGGGCGGTTTTCTATGCGAGTCGCCGCATCTCGGAATGCTTCAACTACTCTCAATCTTTTAAGTGCTTCAGACTTACGCTGCTGAGAGGTCTCCGTTGCAGCCTGGTGACGCAATGCATAAGACAGATCATCCAGTTGAAGACGGGATAAAAGGTCCTTTACTGCATCCGCTCCCATTTTTGCGATGAACTTATTGGGATCTTCATCATCAAGAGACTGGTTCTCTTTTGGTAAGGTATCCAGCACCTCAAAATATTCTTCCTCAGTCAACAAATCCATTTTGCTGATTCCATCTTCCTCTTTGAGACCAGCCTGTATCACTACATATCTCTCGTAGTAAATGATGGTTTCCAGACTCTTAGATGATAAGCCCAATAGATATCCGATTTTATTCGGTAACGACCGGAAAAACCAAATATGAACAACCGGAACGACCAGTTTGATGTGCCCCATTCGTTCACGTCGAACTTTCTTCTCCGTCACTTCTACCCCACACCGGTCACAAACGATCCCTTTGTATCGGATCCTTTTGTACTTTCCACAGTAACACTCATAGTCCTTCACAGGACCAAATATGCGCTCACAGAAAAGACCATCACGCTCTGGTTTGTAAGTCCGGTAATTGATGGTTTCCGGCTTTAGTACTTCACCAAATGAACGCTCCAGGATAGCATCTGGAGAAGTCAAGCAAATGGTGATGCTCTTGAGATCTGTAGTCGGTTTTGATTCTTTATTATTTATAAATGCCATGACATTCAGTTATTTAGTGGTTAATCAAATTTAATATCCAATGCCAGTCCACGAAGCTCGTGTACCAATACATTGAAAGATTCCGGGATATTGGGTATTGGAAGCGGATCACCTTTTACGATTGCTTCATAAGTCTTCGTACGACCTTGAATATCATCTGATTTTACGGTCAGCAACTCCTGTAGGATATTTGACGCACCAAATGCCTCCAGTGCCCATACCTCCATCTCACCGAATCGTTGTCCACCAAACTGAGCTTTTCCACCCAATGGCTGTTGTGTAATCAGCGAGTATGGCCCTATAGAACGTGCGTGCATCTTATCGTCGATCATATGCGATAATTTCAGCATGTAAATTACACCCACTGTAGCCTGTTGATGGAACCGATCACCGGTTCCTCCATCAAACAAGTAGGTCTGTCCTAATTTGGGCAGTTTCGCTTTGACCACGTATTCATCAATTTCCTCTACCGTTGCTCCATCAAATATAGGTGTCGCAAACTTAAGATTGAGTTTCTCACCGGCCCATCCGAGTACTGTTTCAAATATTTGTCCCAGGTTCATCCGCGATGGTACGCCTAGTGGATTTAACACAATATCAACGGGTGTACCATCCTCGAGGAACGGCATATCCTCCTGACGTACAATCTTCGCTACGATGCCTTTGTTACCGTGACGACCAGCCAGTTTATCACCGACTTTGAGTTTTCGCTTTTGAGCGATATATACTTTAGCGAGTTTGAGAACGCCAGCCGGCAATTCATCACCAATACTGATGTTGAACTTCTCACGCTTATATCGTCCAATCTCTTCATTCACCTTGATAGAAAAGTTGTGCAACATCCGCGAGATAAGCTTATTAGTCTCCTCTTCCTTCGTCCACTGACTGTAATCGATAATCGAGTAGTCAATGTTTTTGAGTAACGTCTTCGTAAACTTCGTCCCGGCCTTGACCACTTCTTCATTATATACGGTACGTACACCAGCCGATTTCTCTTCATCCAGTACCGTCTTCAGCTTATCGACCAGTCGGGTCTTCAACTCATTCAGGATTACGGCATGCTCTTCATCCAACTCCTTTAGCTTTTCTTTCTCTTCTGCCTTTTTGGTTTGATCCTTTTTCTCACGTGCAAACAATTGCTTTTGGATCACAATCCCTTCCGTAGATGGTCCCGCCTTGAGCGAAGCATCCTTCACATCTCCGGCTTTATCACCAAAGATGGCTCTCAATAATTTTTCTTCCGGTGTAGGATCAGTTTCACCTTTTGGTGTAATTTTTCCGATCAGTATATTACCTTCCCTGATCCACGCACCTACACGAATGATTCCGTTCTCATCTAGATCTTTGGTAGCTTCCTCACTAACATTCGGAATGTCATTGGTAAGTTCTTCTTCTCCCAGCTTTGTCTCGCGCACATCCAACTCGTGACTTTCAATATGAATGGAAGTAAAGATATCATCTCTTACCACGCGTTCAGAAATCACGATAGCATCTTCAAAGTTGTACCCTTTCCAAGGCATAAAGGCTACCCGCAGGTTCTGCCCCAAGGCCAGCTCACCATTCTCGGTGGCGTAACCATCACACAATATCTGTCCTTTCTCTACTTTCTGCCCTTTCTTGACTATTGGTCGGAGATTAACACACGTTCCCTGATTTGTTCTCAGAAATTTTAACAGCTTATAGGTTTTGACATTGTTTTCAAAAGTCACCAGCTGATCTTCTTGAGAAGCATCATATCGAATCACAATTTCATTCGCATCTACAGACTCTACTACACCGTCTCCTTCCGCATTTATCATCATCCGCGAATCTCTTGCTACTTTTCCTTCGAGCCCCGTTCCCACGATAGGAGCTGAGGGTCTCAAAAGTGGAAGAGCCTGACGCTGCATGTTCGATCCCATCAATGCACGGTTGGCATCATCGTTCTCCAGGAATGGAATCATGGAGGCGGATACACCTACAATCTGATTGGGAGCTACATCAATAAATTCAACTTCTTGCGGAGTCAAAACAGGGAAATCTCCATGTTCTCTGCAACTGATCCTATCATTTTGAAATTCTCCTTTATCATTAATAATGGAGTTGGCCTGTGCAATAATCTTATAATCCTCACCTTCCGCACTGAGAAACTTAGCATCCCCTTCCATGACCACTTTACCATCCACTACGGGGCGGTAAGGCGTTTCCAGGAATCCCATTTTATTAACTTTAGCATGGACACAAAGCGTAGATATAAGTCCGATGTTAGGTCCTTCAGGAGTCTCAATAGTACACAAACGACCGTAGTGAGAATAATGAACGTCACGCACCTCAAATCCGGCACGTTCCCTTGATAAACCACCTGGTCCGAGGGCAGAAATCCTTCTCTTGTGGGTAATCTCAGATAACGGATTGGTTTGATCCAGAAACTGAGATAATTGGGACGTTCCGAAAAATGAATTGATTACTGAAGATAATGTCCGCGCATTAATCAGGTCAACTGGCGTAAACACTTCATTATCCCGCACATTCATACGCTCTCGTATAGTTCGGGCCATCCGCGCCAAACCAACGCCAAACTGACCGTACAACTGCTCACCAACCGTTCGTACACGACGATTGCTCAGGTGATCGATATCATCTAATTCAGCTTTTTGATTTACCAGGCTGACCAGGTATTTTACAATCTCGATCATATCCTCTTCAGATAGAACGAGGGTTTCCATAGAGATATCCAGGTTAAGCTTACGATTTATCTTATATCTTCCTACCTCTCCAAGATTATATCGTTTGTCAGAGAAAAACATCTTTTCGATGATTCCTCGTGCAGTTTCCTCATCTGGTGGATCAGTACCACGAAGTTGACGATAGATATACGTCACAGCTTCCATTTCGGAACTTGTTGGATCTTTTTGAAGGGTATTGAATATGATACTGTAATCTTCGTCAATATCCTCTCTTTGCAACATGACGATATCCACCTCTGATTCCAGAATAGCTTCAATGTGTTCTTCTTCCAGGATCACATCCCGTTCCAGAATGATCTCGTTCCGTTCAATGGTGACCACTTCACCTGTATCCTCATCTACAAAATCTTCGGTCCATGACTTAAGAACACGAGCTGCCAACTTACGACCTATGGATTCTGTAAGAAGAGCCTCTGTGGCAGGCAATTCTTCAGCCAGGTTGAAAAGATTAAGTATTTTTTTATCGGAATCAAAACCAATAGCCCGCAAAAGAGTAGTTACTGGAAATTTTTTCTTCCGGTCAATGTAAGCGTACATGACGGAGTTAATATCTGTAGCAAATTCCATCCAGGCACCTTTGAAAGGTATGATTCTGGCGGAGTATATTTTAGTTCCGTTGGGGTGAAAAGATTGACTAAAAAACACACCCGGCGAGCGATGAAGCTGAGAAACGATGACACGTTCTGCACCATTAACCACAAAAGTTCCTTTAGGCGTCATATACGGGATATTACCCAAAAAGACATCCTGAACTATGGTCTCAAAATCAATATGTTCTTCATCGTTACACGAAAGCCGCAATTTTGCTTTGAGTGGTACACTATAAGTCAATCCACGCTGCATACATTCTTCGATAGAATAGCGCGGTGGATCGATATAGTAGTCCAAAAATTCAAGGACAAATATGTTACGGGCATCTGTGATGGGGAAATTCTCCTGAAAAACACGGAATAATCCCTCATTTCCTCTGTTTTCGGGGGTAGTTTCCAGTTGAAAAAACTCCTGGAAAGATTGAAGTTGGATTTCGAGCATATCAGGATAGTCAGTCATCAGATTGATTTTCCCAAAATTCACTCGTTCAGTCGCTGTTACTTGATTACCATTGGAAGCCATTGGACACTATATTTTTGGTGGTCAAATTATTTTTTGTTGTCGTTACAACACCGGGTTTTAAACTTTCAGAAAACACAAAAAAGACTTAACCCCACCCGGGGTGGTTAAGTCTTTTAAAAAACATTATTTCATATATAACCTTCTACGTGATATTTCTATAGCTGAAGATTTTACGATTACTTTAATTCTACCTCTGCGCCTACACTTTCCAATGCAGATTTCAGACTTTCCGCTTCATCCTTAGAAACCGCTTCTTTAAGTGTGGCAGGAGCGCCATCAACTAATTCTTTGGCATCTTTCAGACCAATTGCTAATAGATTTTTCACTTCTTTTACAACGGCCAACTTGGCTGTTCCAGCTGATTTCAATATGACATCAAATTCTGTCTGCTCTTCTTCAGCAGGACTGTCGCCGCCACCTGCCGGTCCGGCCATTGCTACTGCTGCTGCAGCAGGTTCGATTCCATATTCTTCTTTGAGTATGGTTGCTAATTCACTGACATCTTTAACAGTCAGGTTTACTAATTGTTCTGCTAATTCTTTTAATTCCGCCATTTTTAAAGTTTTTGATTTTTGCTCAAATATATATTGAGAGCGTTAAAGCTTGGAAGCCAATTTAATAATAGTAATTTTTAGTTTTCTACCTCGCGATTTTCGAGGGTTTTAAGAAGCCCAGCCAAAGTTTGCGCACCAGATTGAAGTGCAGATAGAACGTTCTTTGCAGGAGACTGCAACAATGCAATAACATCGCCCAGCAAATCTTCTTTGGATTTCAATTCTGATAAAAACGCAATCTGATCATCACCTAGAAATACATCCGAATCGATGTATGCCGCTTTCAAAATTGGTTTTTCATGTGTCTTTCTAAACTCTTTGAGGATCTTAGCCGGAGCATTAGCGACTTCTGTAAACAGAATACTGGTCGGACCCTTCAGTGTTTCATACAATGCTGACACATTCTTCTCCTCCGGTAAAGTATCCAATGCTTTTCGCATCAGTGTATTCTTTACCACCTTCATTTCGATTCCTTTTTCAAAAAGTTGGCGTCGCAGATTATTAACCTGCTGTACCGTAAGTGCTGATGAATCAGTCACATAAAAATATTCAGCATCTTTCAGCTTAGCTGAAAGATCTTCTATAAATTGAGTTTTTTCTGTTCTGGTCATTGATGTGCTTTTTTAAAGAAGTTTAAACTCCTACTGATTTAGGATCGATTTTAACGCCAGGACTCATCGTAGAAGCCACTGTGACAGATCTGAAGAATGCCCCTTTAGCAGATGCTGGTTTCATTCTAAGCAAGGTTGTTAATAGTTCGTGGGCATTATCAGCCAATTTTTCGGGAGTAAATGATACCCGACCAATAGGTGTGTGAATAATTCCGAATTTATCTACCCGGAAAGCAATCTTACCCTTCTTTACTTCTTCTATCGCACTCGTTACATCGGGGGTTACTGTACCGGATTTTGGGTTAGGCATCAGACCACGTGGACCCAATATACGGCCTATCTGACCGACTTGTGCCATTACATCCGGTGTGGCGATGATTACATCCACATCAGTCCAACCATCTTTTATTTTCTGTACATATTCTTCCAGTCCGGCATAATCTGCACCGGCATCCAAAGCTTCCTGCTCCTTTGAGGAATTACACAAAACTAAAACTGTTTTAGTTTTTCCGGTTCCATGAGGAAGTACTACTGTTCCACGGATCGCCTGATCTGCTTTACGTGGGTCAACACCCAAACGTATATGCATATCCACAGACGCATCAAATTTCGCGGTATTCACTTCTTTGACAAGAGCCATTCCATCGGCAATTGAATACGTACTTTCTTGATTAATTTTATCAAGTGCTGCTTTTCTTTTCTTAGTTAGTTTTGCCATCTTTATTAGTTTTGAGGTTCTGCGTTCATTGTGAACTCCCTCTGTAATCCTATTATATTAATAAGGTCCTCCGTAAAATTTATCAAGATTAATTCTTCCAGGGAGGAGTACCTTTTATTGAGATTCCCATACTTCTGGCGGTACCTGCTACCATCTTCATTCCAGACTCAATCGTAAATGCGTTTAAGTCAGCCATCTTATTCTCCGCAATCGCTTTTACCTGATCCCAGGTAACGGATCCCACTTTATTAAGATTGGGCTCGGCAGATCCTTTTTTAGCCTTAGATGCTTCGAGTAGCTGAACCGCAGCAGGAGGTGTTTTGATGACAAAGGTAAACGACTTATCCTTGAACACCGTGATCAAAACAGGCAACACCTGTCCCATACGATCCTGGCTATCCGCATTGAATCTTTTACAAAATTCCATGATATTGACTCCTTTTGCACCCAGTGCCGGTCCTACAGGTGGAGCCGGGTTGGCCTGGCCTCCTCGGACCTGTAGCTTTACATACGTATCTATTTCCTTTGCCATTTGATATATTATTTATCTTTCGTTATCACTATTGTTTCTCGATCTGAACGAAGTTTAATTCCACCTCAGTTCCCCGACCAAAAATCTTGACAATAACTTTTAATTTACGTTTTTCTTCATTCACTTCAATCACATCACCGATAAAGTCATTGAAAGGACCATCAACGATTCTGATTGTTTCTCCTTCCAGGAATGGTTCGATCATCACTTCTTCCGTGATATTAGATTCATCTACCTTGCCAAGCATCCGATTTGCTTCTGACTGGCGCATAGGGATAGGATTACCACCACCTAGAAAATTGATTACATTGTTAACCCCGGCAATAGACTGGATGATTTCACCGGTAAAGCGTTCAGGATCGGCCTCTACAAGTAAGTACCCAGGTAAAATATTACGCTCAGTAATAACTTTTTTACCTCCCCTTATTTTGTAAACTTTCTCAGTAGGAACAACTATCTGGGTAACGATATCTGACCAACCGGATCGTTGAAGATCCAATTCGATTCGCTCTTTAAGCTTTTTCTCCTTTCCACTAATTACCCGGAGTGAGTACCATTTCGTTTCTGCCATTTGGATCTGAAAATTTTATCTATGCCAGACTATAAATCAAGTCTAGAAGTTGTTTGGAAATCGTATCCATCACAAAAACAAAAAGCGCAAATATAATACTGGCAATCAATACCAGTATCGTACTGCTTACAAGCTCTGCCCAGGAAGGCCATGTGACCTTATTCGTTAACTCATAGTAACTTTCCCGGAAACTATCTGTAATCTTACTCATTGTTTCAATTTAATCTCATCCAAAATCCCTTAAACTATTCAAAAGCAGGAGAGACAGGACTCGAACCTGCAACCTGCGGTTTTGGAGACCGCTGCTCTACCAATTGAGCCACTCTCCTATTATGGTACTAGGTGTTAGGCGTTAGGATTTCAAAACTTCCATTCTCTATCCTCTAACATTCTTGTACAGACGTGACTAATCGCGTCTCTATTTTCAAACTAGTTAAAACGTATAAAGATTAGGCCTCATAGAGACCTAATCATCTTTATACTTTATTTTAACCTGTCTATCATTATCTCTTTATTCGAGTATCTCTGTCACCTGACCGGCACCGATCGTACGACCGCCTTCACGAATCGCAAAACGCAATCCTTTTTCCAAAGCGATAGTATGGATCAGTTTAACTTCCAAGGTCACGTTGTCACCAGGCATTACCATTTCTACGCCATCTGGCAAAGTAATGTCACCGGTAACGTCGGTCGTACGGAAATAAAACTGAGGGCGGTAACCATTGAAGAAAGGCTTGTGACGTCCTCCTTCTTCCTTGCTCAGGACATACACCTCACATTTGAATTTCTTGTGAGGAGTCACAGATCCTGGCTTACAAATTACCTGACCTCGCTCGATATCTTCTTTGTTGATTCCACGAAGCAATAGCCCCGCATTATCACCTGCTTCACCTCGATCCAATAACTTTCGGAACATCTCAACACCGGTAATCACAGATGTTTTAGGTTTATCACCTTCTTCTATCATACCAATGATCTCAAGTGGATCACCTACGTTGATCACTCCACGCTCGATACGACCCGTTGCTACAGTTCCACGACCCGTAATAGAGAATACATCCTCTACAGGCATCAGGAAAGGCAGATCAATCAAACGCTCAGGCTCTGGAATATCAGCATCCACAGCTGCCATCAGTCTTTTGACTGCTGCAACAGCTTCTGGGTCTCCTTCCAGTGCTTTTAGAGCTGATCCTTGAATGATGCTGACATTGTCACCATCAAACTCATACTGCTCCAGAAGTTCACGAACTTCCATTTCAACCAGTTCAAGCATTTCTGGATCATCTACCAAATCGACTTTGTTCATGAATACAACTAACTGAGGTACGCCAACCTGACGAGCCAACAAGATGTGCTCCCGTGTTTGTGGCATCGGACCATCAGTGGCCGCCACTACCAGGATTGCACCATCCATCTGTGCTGCACCAGTTACCATGTTTTTGACATAATCGGCGTGACCCGGGCAATCCACATGGGCATAGTGTCTGTTAACTGTTTCGTATTCTACGTGCGACGTATTGATGGTAATACCCCGTTCTTTTTCTTCCGGTGCTGCATCAATGGTATCATAATCCATCTTTTTTGCCAGACCATCACCAGACAATACGTGAGTAATCGCTGCAGTGAGCGTTGTCTTACCATGATCCACGTGACCTATGGTTCCAATGTTTAAGTGCGGCTTAACCCGTTTAAAAGTTTCCTTTGCCATTACATGTGATTTTTATTTATCAACAATTAATTGATGTTACCATCTACGCTAACATGGAGCCAATGAAGGGAATTGAACCCCCGACCCCTTCCTTACCATGGAAGTGCTCTACCCCTGAGCTACATTGGCATAAAATATTGATTGAGCGGGAGACGAGGCTCGAACCCGCGACCCTCAGCTTGGAAGGCTGATGCTCTACCAACTGAGCTACTCCCGCTTAAATAAATATCTTATTCGTACTTCGTTCCATCCAATGTACATCGGTGGGGGCGATAGGAATCGAACCTATTCAGACGTAGTCACCAGATTTACAGTCTGGCCCGGCTCTCCAACTCCGGCGCGCCCCCATTGTCGTCCATCTAATAAAATATGTGAACTCAACCTTAAACGTTTATTTCTGTCTGTTCTGACAAACAATAATCGTCTGGGTATTATCTCATTTATGCCTTTGTCACACTCTGGTCTCAGAATTGCCACGATGGGATTGATAAAGAAGATCTTTGTGTATTGACGTCTAATTCAGTTGGATTTGCAGATGGAGATAATAGTAATCTCCAATCAGGCAAATTCCACTGAGCCAGCAGAGGGATTCGAACCCCCGACCCGCTGATTACAAATCAGCTGCTCTGGCCAGCTGAGCTATGCTGGCTTGATATAAGTTGCTTGAGATCTTTAATTAGATCATTTCAAAATCAACTCAGTAGCCATTGACTCAATCATAACACATCCGATCTTCCTTTTCTTCTCCTACGTACCTGGTTCAATAAACCACTTTAACCATGAAGAGAGTAAGGTGTTAGCGATAGATATATTAAAATATTATTTCAAATTATGCTGCTTTCTCTTAAAGCGATGGCAAAGATAGTTTAATATTTTTTATTATCAAAACGGAATTTCTTTATTTTTTTATTGACTTTCGTGCGATTGGAATTCAGTGCATCTCCTATCTGATAATCAGGAAGAATAAATCTAACAAAAACTAAGTAAATCTTCCAGGTTTCCGGCCTTGTCCTTACCGTCGTGCAGGATCATAATACAAAAAAGCCCTCCAGGATTCCAGAGGGCTTTTTTAATAATTCCTTTTTATATATCTATCTGCTAATGCGTCCTTTGCATCTCTTTATGCTTGACAATCAATCGCTTCAATGTATCCGCTGCTGCATCCGTTGCGGATTCAAAAGTCTTATCCACTTCTTTTACAAATAAAGTATCACCGGGCACGTGAACCCTGGCTTCAAAAACCTTATCGCGCACCTGGCCGGAATTCTCCAATTTAAGAAATACACTGACATCCAGGATCTGGTCATAAAACTGTTCCAACTTGGACAACTTCTTTTCAATAAATTCAACCAATTCCGCATCAGCGGTAAAGTGTACTGATTCTACTCTTACTTTCATTTCTAAAGTGTTTTGTGAATTAATGAATAATCTCGTCGAGATCCGGAAGGGCATTCTTATAGGCCTTCTTCAGTTTCCCGATACTGTTATGTGTATATATTTCTGTGGCAGCCAACGAACTATG
>CAJDXA010000013.1_pt2 | contig 14667 bp, 12 predicted proteins | sample 7391711 | NCBI WGS metagenome assembly CAJDXA01 (sample SAMEA7055748, study PRJEB34461) | soil metagenome | biome: terrestrial ecosystem; feature: Peninsula; material: soil | place: Antarctica | collected 2016
AAATATTTGGGGGTGGTCTCCCTTGTATAAGCACACGAAGAACTTTGACTTTGCAAGCATCTATGGCCAGGACAGGGAAGCTGCCAGTGCATTAGGAAGCAGCGGAATCGCCAATGGAAGTCAGGTGTATAACTATCCGGTACTTAAGAGTGTGAGTTTTGGCCTATCAGTAACCTTTTAAATTTGAAATGATGAAAAAAATAATATTTTCAATAATAGTCATTATGTGGTCTTTTTCCTGTGATATGGAAGAAATACCGCAAGCGCAAATATCCAAAGAACCGGTTTTTAATTCCGAAAATGGGCTAAAACTATATACCAATTCATTTTATAGTGCTTTCCCCAACTCGACCGCGCTTTATTCCTATTCGTACTACATCGCTCTTAATTCCGTGATAAAGTATTTTACGGCAAATGGGTATAGTCCCGAAGAAAGCGGCGGATGGAGCTGGGGGGCATTACGGAATATCAATTACTTTATTGCAAACTGTAATGATGAGTCGGTACCTCTGGAAATTCGTAATAATTATTTGGGTATTGCCCGGTTTTTTCGCGCCTACTTTTATTTTGAAAGGATGCAGCGATTTGGCGATCTTCCCTGGATCGATCATCCACTGGATGTAAGTGATGAACTTCTGTTTGCATCTCGGGACAGCCGTGCATTGATCGCCGAAAAGATCAAAGAAGATCTTGATTTCGCTGTAGCTAACATTAAAGAGAAAAAAGACCAATCCAGCTCTACAATTACCTCAGCCGTAGCAGCAGCTTTAAAATCCCGGGTTTGTCTTTGGGAAGGAACCTTTCGCAAGTATCATCCGGAAGCTCAGTTACAATCTACGGCAAACGAATGGTTACAGGAATCTGTGAAAGCTTCACAATACGTGATGGATGCAGGTTATTCCATTTATGATGCGGATGGACCTGAACATTCCTACCGGAAATTGTTTATCAGCAAAACCCCTGTCTCGAGCGAGGTTCTTTATGCCGTCACATTCGATGGTTCATTGGGAGTGGTACATTCAGGTAATCGCCGATGGACATCCGTTACATTCGGTGGGAGCGCTGGGTTGACGGGTTCTTTTGTCAATACTTATTTGAATCTGGACGGAACTCCTTTTACGGATAATCCGGGATATAAAACCATGTCCTTTCCGGAAGAATGTAAAAACAGGGATCTGCGTTTATCCCAAACTGTTCGAACGCCGGGTTTTACCAGAATTAGCGGAGGATCAGTAGTAGAGACTCCACCCAATTATGCGTTTGCCATTACCGGTTATCATACCAGTAAATTTACGCTGGATGATACCCAGTTTGATAATGTGGATGTTTGTGATAATAATATAATCGTATTTCGTTTTGCAGAAGTTCTGCTCAACTATGCCGAGGCAAAAGCTGAGATGGGTACCCTTACCGATAACGACTGGAGTAAAACCATTGGCGTGCTTCGTGCACGTGCAGGCATTACGGGAGGATTGGATAGTAAGCCCACCACGGTCGATGCTTATATGCAAGAACGCTACTTCCCTGGCATTAGCAATCCCGAGATCATGGAAATACGTCGGGAGCGAGCGGTTGAGCTCTCTTTTGAAGGTTTTTCGTGGCCTGATATTTGTCGCTGGAAAGTGGGTGAGCTTGTTACCAGGATTTGGGATGGTATTTATATCCCTGAGTTTGATGTTCCTTATGATATGAATTTAGATGGTGACCTGGATGTGGTGTTTACCAAGGATGTTAATCACGAAAAGGTACCTGGTGTATATAATCTGTATGTGGGTGATAAACTGGCAAACGGAAATAGTAATAATACCCAATTGGCCGAAGATGGCCATACGCTTGTTTATTTGAAAGACCAGAAACGGGTTTGGGATGATAAAATGTATTTCTATCCGATTCCCGCGGTTGACCTTGTGAAGAATCCCAAGCTGGGACAGAACCCGGGTTGGTAGTTTACAGGAACATCGATAGAGGTTACACCTCTGGAAAGTTGATATTCTTTTAGGTAGGATTTGTTTCACAGCCAAATTACCTGGTGATTTTACAGGCTGTGTTAAAACGAATACATGAGTAGCCCCGCTATTCATGGCGGGGCTAGAAAGACAATATTTTAATGGGCTTTAGCCCTAAACCCCGATAGATTATGAGCTAAACCCCGTATTGAGACATTGACCCTAGTCCACGGGCTGAAGCCCGTGGCAATTCAACTACTTCGTTTTCACACATCCTGTGAAGCACCTTGGCAAAAAACGATTAGAATAATTAGAACTGATTGTTCCTGCCCGTACGGGGGCAAAATCCCCACGAACACTTGCATGGAAAAACATGAGGATGTTTTATGATATCAGGCAAATATTTGTGTTTTCACATAGTCTAACTACAAGGTAGGTGAAAACGGGATATATGAGTTTTTTACCCATGGTGCATACCTAAGGCATGCCGGCAAGATATGCAGTCTTTTGAGCCGATTTGGGGAGGGATAAATTTATTGGTAAATTCAATATTTGAAAATTGCTGTGCATGCCATAGAGCCTGTCTGCCTGAAGAGGATATGCCTCAAGATCTTGATGAATGTAATGTTGTATGATATCAATTATTTCAGGTTCTGCCCCAGCCAGAGAGTCATCTGCTTGATTATATCATCCGTTAAATGGTCATAATCTTCAGGTGCATAAAGCAGAGACACGGCATGCCCTGTCTCTGCTTTATTTTCTTTTCCGAAAAGCCCATAAACCTTTGATACCTCAGTAACACATTCTTCCACATCCGGAAATGACGCGTATTGATCCCAGATGGGAGCAATAACCAAAAGAGGCCGGGGAGCGATACAGGCCAATATTTCATGAAAATCATAGGGGATTCTGGCTTCTTCACCAACAAAGAAACCTAGCCGTGGCAACAACCCGTGAAGGTGAGAATACCCGTAAATACCTTCTGCGGTCTTTCCCGCTGTATCTAGTCGCATTGGAGTAAAGCCACTGACCGAGATTACTCCGGCAATCCGTTCGTCCAATGCTGCACTGTATAGACCTACTGTTCCACCCAGGGAGTACCCGGCGGTATAAATTTGTTTGGGATTGATGAATTCTACTTCTGAAAGTGCATCGACAGCCCACTGAACATCAGACACCATCCTGCCCATTTTTGACCAATGAGGAAAACGTTCATAAAATAGCCGACCTTCTTCCACTCTGGTCCCAAAACCTATCTGATCATAAATGAATACGGCGTTTCCTTGATCAACAAATTGCTTGATAACTTTACTTGTTTTAGCAGAGCCAGTGGAATATGAATTTCTGTTTTATCTGTAGGGTAATATATTCGTCCAAACAGAAAGGGCATGCTCTTTATATCCGGGCTTAATGAAGGAAAGCCAATCGCATCCCACATATAATCAGGTTGTACTCCGGGCCCTAACGAAGGTGGTTCGTTGCCAAGACCCCAATTAATCCGATCTCTGGTTTCCGTTACTTTCGTCTTCCATGCGGTGGAGTCTCTTATGACTTTTGAATCCGGTCCAATCATTAAGTCATTCATTGCTTTTTTGGGAAACGTTAATGGGTCTATCATTTCACCACTGAGCCCAAGCCATTTGGAGAAGCTGTAATCATAAAGGAGTCTGTTTTCAGACGGTATACTTCCCCGTCCGAATACAAGATCAAAAAAATCAATATATCGCTCTACATCTCTGGCGGAAGGAGAATGGAGTCCGTAGCGCAGATCCAGGGCTATTTTATCTTCTGCTCCCAGGAATTTATATGCTTCCCTGGCCGAAAAATATGCTTGTTCAATACCCCACGGATTTCCGGCCGATTCAAAAATTGATGAGGTCAGCATAAGCCCTCGCGGTGCCACTAAGGCCATCAAAGAGTTCATGTCCACAGGCATTTTATTTTCCCGGCCTACAAAAAATCGCAGTCGGGGATGCAGCCAATGGGGACGAACCCGGGTTAGCAATTCTACCGTTTCGCTATTATATCTATCCATGGTGTAGCGGAATGGATTTTCTCCCCCTGTACCTCCGCTAATTGGGACTACGGCTTTGATGCGATCATCATAGGCAGCTGCCCAGAGGGCCATTTTACCATTTCGCGAAAGTCCTGTTAAGGCAATCTGGTCTGTATGAACATTGTCCAGGGTATACAAATAATCTATCGCTCTTGATGCGGCCCATCCCCAGCGCATTATGGTGCTGAAATCAAATTCCGGCCACCAGAGTTCTTCGTATTTTTCACTGTCATCGGGAAAACCATATTTGGGGTCAGTTGCAGTAAACCGGCATCCGATGTATCCCCGGCGCACAGCTGCCTGTACCCAGTCATCCCTGTCGATTTTCCAAGGGCAGATGAATACCGGAAATGGACCATCACCGGGAGGTATCAATAGGTTTACGTGTAATTGCGCCTGATGCCCGGGACCAAATCTTAGTAAAACGGTACGTTCTGTAAGTTCACCCAGCTTTTTCTCCTCCAATACCTCAATCTGCATGTTTTCAGGTGGTGGAGGTACTGTTCCGGTAATCCAGTGTTGCGCCTGTTCTGTCATCCACTCCCTTTTCCTTTGCCATTGTTCAATGGTAGTAACAGGAATATTCTCTCCACCTTCATCGATAATTAACGGATTGGGAAGAAAAGGAAGAGTCGGTAGTTGATCGAAATCAGGCGGAAGTTCACCCGTTCGCTTCAGCCAGTCACCCCATGTGAAATCATCAGGTGAAACATGAGGCGGGGGCGTTCCAGGTAACTGATCACCTGGACTCGTCGTTCGATCTTCCGGAAGGGCCTTCAACAATTGCCTCAGATATTCTTCCCGGTTCATATCTTTCTGACCCGATGCCATGGGCATCAGACAGCCACAAAAAACCAACACTACTATAAATAACAGACCAATATTTCTGTACATAAACTATCTATTAGTCCTATGATTTTATAAGATATAAATCCTCGTTATGTTCTTTGATCTCACCCTCCATGAACAATAGCACGCATATTAAGAAACTAATAAACATCTCCAATGTCAACATAACCATATTTTTAAATGCTTGTCTTCTTAATCTTTTCGCTTGTTTTTCTCATTCATTGTTTTAAATGCCTCCAGGAAATCCATCGGTATGGGCATAAAAACAAAAGTGGAGCTTTCGGAAGCTACTTCGCTCATTGTTTGCAGGAAACGAAGTTGTAAAGCAACTGGAGCCGTTTCAATAATTCTAGCCGCTTCTACCAATTTTTCTGCCGCCTGATACTCTCCTTCCGCATTGATTACCTTGGCACGCCGATCCCGTTCGGTTTCAGCCTGACTTGCCATGGCCCTTTTCATATTCTCAGGTAACACGACATCACGTACCTCCACGGATACCACCTTAATGCCCCAGGGCTCCGTATGTCGGTCGATAATTTCCTGGATTTGCTTATTAACTTTATCACGTTCTGCCAGTAATTCATCCAGTTCGACCTGGCCTACGATACTCCTCAGTGTAGTCTGTGCCAGCATCGACGTAGCATGGATGTATTTCTCTACCTGAATGACCGCTCTTTCGGCATCTATCACCCTGAAAAACGTGATCGCATCTACATTGACGGTGACGTTGTCTTTGGTGATTACTTCCTGTTTATCCACGTTAATAGTGAGTACCCGAAGATCTACTCGTTGAATCTTATCGATAAATGGAATAAGAAATATTAATCCGGGTCCTTTGGTTTTTGAAAACTTTCCCAGCCTGAATACAACAGCGCGTTCATATTCGCGCATGATTTTGAATACTTGTGTGACTAGCAAAAAGACCACGACAGCTACGGGAATTACCCAGGTCAGTTGATTAACCAGATTTTCTGCATTTTCCATTTTAAATGTTTTTTTAAGATTAGATGAACAAAATACTAAAACCCTGGTACATTCATGGTGCTATAGGTTTCATTTAATATTATACCAAACACTTGATCCTGTTGTTTTACTGCACTTTTGCAATAAGACTTCACCTATCTTCAGTAGACAGACTTCTGTCTCAGTGCATAAGCGGTCCAAAATATTCAGGGGATAAAATTACGAACTAGATATTCCTTTATTCATTCCAGTGAAATTTCAGAACTCAATCTTTTCACTTTTAACTGCAGATTCTCTATTTCAGTTATTTCACACTGGGATCCGGCTTCAATAATTTCTTCACTGACTGCATTCCAATATTCACCAAGGACTAAAACGCGTCCTCCTGTTTGATCTACCCGATCAATCACCTCAGCTATTTTACCTATCATGGCTTCCTTGCCTGTTTTAACTTCGCGGAACTGTGCACGTATACCTTCGGTCGCAATCCATACGAAGAAAAGAGCTATGGACAACGTAGCGGGAATTAGCCATCCCCAGGAAATTGACATGGGCTCCGGCATATCCTGAAATAGCATAAGAGCTCCCAGAAAGAAAGAAACAGACCCACCTGCGATCAACACTCCAAACGTCGGCGTAAACGCCTCTGCTATGAAAAGAATAATGGCCAGGCCGATCAAAGCAAATCCAGCTGTATTAATTGGCATAGCTGCAGAAGCAAACAACAGCAAGATTAGTGCAATGACTCCGGAAACTCCGGGTATGATAGCTCCGGGATTGGTGACCTCACCAATAATTCCATAGATTGCGACCATGGTCAATATCAACATCACTTCGGGGCGTATGATAAATCCCATAACACTCTCCATGAGATTGGGGGCGATTTCAACAATAGGAGCTCCACGTGTATGAAGAATCTTACCATTTACTTCCTTACCATCGATTTTATTCAGGAGATCTGAGCGATTGTCTGCTATTAGGTCGACTACATTCAATTCTACCGCTTTATCTGAAGTAATCGATTTACCATCACGTACTGCTGAAATAGCCCATTCAGCATTACGTCCCCGTCGGTTGGCAATGGTTTCAATATAGCTTTCGGTATAATTGAATATTTTTTTCTGCATCACAGTGTCGGGTTGTGACGAACCACCAGGTCCCATTTGTACAGGTGATGCTGCACCAATGTTGGTGGCAGGAGCCATGGCAGCGATGTGGGCAGCCATAGTGATAAAAGTACCGGCACTCGCAGCTGATGCCCCTTCTGGGGATACGTATACAATGATTGGCAGGTCATGGGAGTCCAGTATCGCCTGTACGATATCCTTGGTGGATTCCAGTAGTCCACCCGGTGTATCCATTTCGATGATGAGTGCAATAGAGCCAGATTCTCGGGCTTTTGCGATACCGCGTTTAATGTAGTTAGTTGTGGTGGGAGAAATAGCTCCATCCACACGGATAACTGTTATATTTCCAGAATTACCATAGATAGCAGAATCCGGCTGTGCATAGTTATGTGTGAAACAGAGAACTGATAGAACAAACAAAAGAATATATCTCATCCTGTAAGTTAATAATCTTAGTAGTACTATAAGCAACACGGCTGAGGATGAATAAGTTCTTTGGTCTATTATAATTGATGATGAGAATTGATGGTAAATTTTATCCGGAATATTCGACTTGAGATGTCGCATTTTGCGACAAAAAGAGTTATCTTACATTATGTTTGGAAAAAACCTGGTATATCTACGTAAGGCTCATAGCTGGACACAGTCAGATCTAGCCGAAAAGCTCAGCATTGCCCGTACCACTCTTGGCGATTATGAACGGGAGAAAACGGAACCTAACTTTGAAATGTTGACCCGGTTGTCAGAGCTTTTTGATGTGGAGATTGATGCGCTCATTACAGTTCCATTATATAAATCAGGTAAGAAGATTGGGCAAGGTGAAGGAAGTAGCAGGCGGTATATCGACCCGGAATCCGGCTATCTTCAGGCTATTGACCTCGTAGGAACCAAAGCTGAAGCAGGCTATCTGCAAAGCTTTCAGGATCCTGAATATATCAGAGACTTGCCAAAGCTATATCTGCCCTATCTTCCCAAAAATGAATACAGGGGATTTGAGATCGAAGGTGATTCTATGCTACCCATGGAATCCGGCACGATTATAATAGGCGTAAAAGTCGAAACGTTGGAGATGATTCGTGACCAGCGAACCTATATCATCATCACCAAAAGAGATGGAATGGTTTATAAGCGGATCAGAAAGCATCCTACCAAGAACTTCCTAACAGCCATCTCAGATAATCCTGTATTTCCTCCTTTCGTTATTGATTATGACTCCATCGCTGAGATCTGGCAACATTATGCGCACGTTGGATTTTCTGATCGTCCGGTAAGCCTGGGACGTGCCCTGGATGGACCATCGGATCATATCCTTGCAGATCGTCTGGAAGATATCCAGAAGAAGGTGACTGAAATGTATAGCCGGAATCAGTAATTATAACATTGTAACATTGAGTCCACTCCGGAAAGTCATTTCTATAAATCTGTAGCCCCGGCGTCCCAACATTTGTCGGGACCCGGGGTGGTAATCGTATCGAATAGATTGGCTTTAGCCATTAAAATAGGCGGTATTAAGGGCTAAAGCCCAATATTAATTCGATACCAAATCCCCGGCCTAAAGGCGCGGGGCTACTCATGCGTAAATTCGACTTTTCGGAGCAGACTCAACATTGTAACTTCGAACTGATAGAAATTGCGTGAAAGACCTGATAGGTTTTGTATTTGCTGGCAAAAACAGTCCAGACCTTTTGTTTCACTTTGACATTCCCTATTTCTCTATGAGAGCCATTGTTATCTGAAGGAGCAACTTGATAATTCAGAAATGTAAACACTCACCCCACTCCAGAAAGTCTTCTGCCCCTATATCCCTTCAAAGACAAAGCGGATCAGTTCTAATGAGTTTTAAAGTTTTTTTCTCACAGGCTTTGTAAAATGACTTATATCAGTAATCCCGGCATGCATGCCGAGGTTAAAACATAGTACCAAAACCTGGGCTTTAGCCCTTAACGTGCATTTTATTAGAGCTAAATCCCATTTTTTTAGTAAGCACTCACTCCCCATCCGCCACTGGCGGAACGGGCAAAACACGGAGTACTGATCACCCTGCTCTCAAGGAGAATTCTAATGATTTTAGACTTTCTAGAGTTGACTCAATACTATATCTTTATGCTTATTCATTCTCTTCAAAAGTATTCGACTCTCTGCATAAAATGGGCATGACATGCACAAATGAGCATGAGATATTTGATGTGCTACAGCCGGATTAATAGAGTACCTGAGTAGGTACTAAAAATTCATAACTCTATCGACTTAGTTGTTAATTCGTTAATAATTTCAAATAAGTACTTAGATTTATGCAGAAAACAAAGACAATTTATGAAATTTCAGTCGCTGTATAGAGCATTTCAGATCCTATCATTAATATCCCTGGCCGCATTTATTTTATTATACTTGTTTGGTTACCCACAGGAAGGACATATCATGGTGGCTGCCTTTTTTGCATTCCTCTTGGCTGGTCTGAACGGTATTAAATTTTTAAAAGGTTTTTCTTTTACCATCTGGGTAATTGCAGCGGCGACCTTGAGTATGATGTTCCCATCCTACGTGACCGATATCGGTGGATTCAAAACCGATACAATGATTGTTCCCTTGATTCAGCTCATTATGTTTGGAATGGGAACTACCATGGGAATTAAAGATTTCGTGGGTGTATTAAAAGCGCCGAAGGGGATCATTATAGGATTGTTTCTACAGTTCACAATAATGCCATTAGTAGCCTTTAGCTTAACCCTTATCTTTTCTTTCCCCCCTGAAATTGCTGCCGGAGTCATTCTAATTGGATGTGTTCCTAGTGGAGTTTCATCGAATATCTTAAATTATCTTTCAAAAGGGAATTTGGCCATTTCGATTACCCTGACTTCCATTGCAACATTGATGGCACCCTTTGTTACGCCGATACTAATGGAAAACCTTGCCGGGCAGTTAATTCCCATTGATGTTAAAGCTATGATGATTAGTATCAGCAAGATGATTATTCTTCCATTAATTGCAGGAATTGTTTTTAATAAGTTCTTCGGAAATCGTAGTGCCTGGTTAAATGCTGCGATGCCTGTAATTGCAATGGCAGCTAACGTTATTATCATTGCTGTGATTGTTGCCGCGGGAAGAGATAGCCTACTGAGCATAGGAATGTTATTATTTTTGGCAGCTATGATTCATAATGCGATGGGGTATTTGCTGGGTTACTGGGGAAGTCGTTTATTTAAAATGAATAAACGAGACAGTCGCACAATAGCTATTGAAGTGGGATTGCAGAATGGTGGTATGGCTGCGGGAATCGCTTATGAACTTGGTAAAGCTGCTACAATGGGTATCTATCCGGCCATTTTTGGAACATGGATGGATATATCGGGGAGCTTTCTTGCTAATTGGTGGAGAAAGAATCCGGTTGATGATGAAGAAATAGAAACTGACCAATTAACTGTGTCTTCGGTGCCCATAGAGAGCAATGAAAAAACAGAATAGGTTTATAAATGATATTGAAATAAGTTGAAAAAAAGTATTAACAAAAAAAGAGGCGTTATCATTAATGAAAACGATGACGCCTCTTTTTTTGTAGACTTATAACTCAGGAAATACAAATACTGCAATAAGCAGAATCGCATTCCTTTTGATCAATGCTTATTTTTTTGATTTCTTGATTCCAAATAATCCGTCACGAATATTGTAGAATTTAAACCACTCCGTGTTTATGGCTGTTGCGCCAGGACTATCAACAGAAATCATTGTAGATGCAAAACCTTCGTATGCCACACGAGGCGCAATCGCGCCTTTCACAACCAACATTTTTTGACGTTCTACATATACTCCGTTTGAGATGAAATTATGAGCACTGTTTGGACTTGCACGTTGAGTAGTTATCAAAACCAGATTAGGCTCATCCAAAGTTGAACCTTCCACCTGTACAACAGCTGTATGACCCATATTCCAATATCTTCCTCCACCGTGACGAATCTCAGTTTCAAGATAACGACCCACATTCAGTGAACGAACTTCGCCTTTAACACGCACAGGCTTTCCATGCATATCATCAGTTTTGCCACCTACAGCAAAATCAAACGATTTCCCCACGCCTGCCATCTCGGCAATTTTATAAGCTTCAGGATCATACATGACAACAGCCCATCCTTGTGCATTCTGCTTAATCAGCTCGTCCAGCATAAAGGTAGCATCACCTGCAGATCCGCCACCAATATTATCGCCCATATCAATCAAAATAACCGGACGTCCTTCATGTGCCATAGCCATTTTAACTGCTTCAGCAGGTTTGGGATTATTAAGTACAGTTTCTTCACGGGTTGCATATAACATATCTGATAAACGTTTAGCTTCTTTATCAGCTAAGGCCTTGTTATTATCTGTTACCACCACAACAGAGGGTCCCATGGATGGAACATCAGCATACTGGTAACCACCCGATACACTTACAGCCAACACACCTGCTTGTTTTTCCACGTTTTTACTTTCTGTTGTAATCGGCATGAGCGGTTTTAAAAAAGTACTTTGAAAGGCAATATTATAAACCATAGGTGGTTTCTCGATACTCTGAACAGGCTTCACCTTTCCGCTTATCATTTTAGCCATGATCTCAGCTGCCTGAATACCACGATCATACGTATCGAGATGGGGGTTTTCTTTAAAAGTAATGAGCACATTGCATAGCTCAACCATTTTCGGAGTAATATTTGCATGAAAATCATTAGTAACAATAATTGGCATCGCCGGACCAAATGCTTCCCTGACACGCCTGACAATTTCTTCATCGCCACTAGGGTAACTTTCCACAACCATAGCTCCATGTAGATTCAATAAAATACCTTGAAGTTTCGGTCCTGCTTTTAATCCGCTGATAATTTCTTTCATCAGGGTATTAAATGCAGCATCAGTTACAGGTCCCTTAGGGGTTGCCCCTGTTATTATAGTTGGATATAATTCCAAGCCGTTACGTTTAGCTCCTTCGATATAACCGGCACTCATAGTTTTAGCCGTTGATCCTGCGAAGAAAGCTTTTGCTCTTTCTGCCTGGGTTGACGTTGGATCAAAACTAAAGTCTTTGAGTTCTGTTTTTTCCGCACTGAAGGAATTTGACTCGTGTGAAATTCCTGCTACTCCCACAATGGGCTTAACCTGTGATTGTCCTGTAGTAGCTGAAATAGCTATAAGTGAAAATAAGACTAATAGGTTTCTAGAAAATTTGTTAATCATGTTGTGTAATATTTTGTATCTAATTACTATAAAGCTACATAAAAATTAAATTATGATGCAACAATATTTTGTTAAGTTTCGAAGCAACCATAACACCGTAGCTCAAGAGTTTTTGATTTTTACCACTTTAAAAGGTCCTGGAAGATGAAGTAGAAGGGCCAGCAAATATTTTAAAAAATCAATCTCTCCTAGCTGCCCTATCATGCAATTCTACAGCATTTTGTTTGACAAAATTAACCACACGACGCACCGTTTTTTTACGTATTTCTTTTTCGATCGTCCGGTTCATACGCATAAGAATGTATTGAAATTTCATCGAGATGCTATCAGCATGTATTTTTTCAATACGCAGGTAATAACTATCTTCTTCGATGTAGGGCTTGAATTCCTCCAAAACCTGTATCATGGAGTGTTCCAGATCTTCCACTGTATATAGGGAAGCGAGCTGCATTTCAAATTCAATGGTGACCTTTTTACTGGCTTTGCGGGTATAATTTACGATTTCATTGGAAAATGCTTTGTTATTAGGCACAGCAATGATGTCATCATCATCATTGAGTAGTAAGATTTTACTCAATGTCATATCAATCACTTTACCGCTCAATTCTCCGGTCTTAATGTAATCATCCGTCTTGATGTATGATGAAAAGCTAAGGATGATTCCGCTGATAATATCGATAATGTAATCTTTTGTCACGATAGCAATAGCCGCCGCCACGATACTGATCGATGTAAAAAACGTCCGGTAATCCACTCCAAATAAAGCCAGCCCGATGATAAATATTCCCCCGGCTACAAGAATATAATACAAGTTTTTAAGCCCCAGCGTTACATTGTCATTTCTATCGAGGCGAATTCCCTTTCTTTTTTTGTAAGACCAGATCAAAGTTCTGTAGCCCAGATCAAGGGTCAAAATATAAATAAATAGCCTTGAAATGACCCGGAAACCCTGATGTGCAGTGAATGTATCTGGAAGGAAATTCCAGGGTAAAGATGTCTCATTGATCAGTAAGAGCAATAAAACCAACTTAATTACATTTATTAACACAGACATGACTCAGAAAAATTTATTTGGCACATGAACTTTTTATTCCAAATGAATATTACATATTTGCAAAGCTAATTAGAAATTATATAATAATCAGAGAATTATGGCAGAAGAACACGTACGTAGCCGTTACTCAGACCAGGAATTGGAGGATTTCAAAGCCATCCTAACAGATCGTTTTGAAAAAGCCAGAGCCCAGCTTGAAAATATCCAGGAACAAATCTATGAAATCACCGAAAACGGCGGAGATGAACATGGTGGCGACTGGGTGGACGATTCTGGGTTTAATACAGACATGGAGCTTCTCAATACCATGGCAATCCGACAACGGAAATATATCCAGGATCTTGATAATGCTTTAGTCAGAATAAGGAATAAGACTTACGGTATCTGTGTGATATCGGGAAGCCTCATTCCGCTGGATCGTCTTCGCGCGGTTCCTACTACGACTAAATCACTTGGTGTGAAAACAGAGGAGCAAGCAAGGCTTCAGGCTAAGAAGAAACACCGGGTGCCCAAATTGCCTTACGTCAGAAAACATGAGGTGATCAGTAAAATCGTCAAAAAAACTCCCCTGGATCCTAGTAAAGCGAAAAAGCTTCCCAAACTCACTATCGATGACGATGATGACGATGATGAAGATGATGACTATTTCAATGATGATCTGGAAATGAACGAAATTGATTCATCCGGAGAAGATTTTGAGGAAGAGGATGACGATTAACCACTAGTTAATTGCCAACCATAACTTATGGGTGGAGATGACTAATCCCGCAGATTTATAAGATATTTCACCCGATGCCTCTTTGTGAGCAGGCATCGGGTATTTTTATTACCAAGGGTCTGTACTTTGGTCAATGACATTTGGTGGGACAGAACTTTTGGGAGCCCTAGAAGATTCCCAGATTGTAATATAAGTAGTCCTTAGAGGAGTAAGCTGTTTAGTTTTTTCTTAAACGGATTGATTGTGATTTGGCTAAAAAGAATATTATTCTACTTGTTATATGCATTAATTGGCTATTTGATAGAACAATTGATAGGTTATCTAATATTTGGAAGATTTGACTTCAGCTCACCACTTTCCGGTATGCTTCGCTGGTTTGTTATCGTCCTTGTCATTGAACTTGTTTTGCCACGTCTGATACACAAGATTACCGGACAATATCGAATTCCATAGTAAATATTTTATAGCGGTATTACTTCATCCATTATTTCTAAAATTTGATCGCATACCCCATCCAACTCCTCCATCGTAATCGTGAGGGGAGGAGCCAGACGAAGACACCTTTCATTAAATAGGAACCAATCGAGGATTAGGCCAGCTTCCAGGCATTTTGCAATCACAGCGTGCAGGATCTCCGAAGATTCCAGCTCGATCGCTGCCCATAGACCTGCTGTCCGCAACTCCTTGATATGAGGATGATTCAATTTTGATTGAATTAGTTTTTCCTTCGCATTAACTTCTTCGATTAATCC
>CAJDXA010000050.1_pt1 | contig 14646 bp, 10 predicted proteins | sample 7391711 | NCBI WGS metagenome assembly CAJDXA01 (sample SAMEA7055748, study PRJEB34461) | soil metagenome | biome: terrestrial ecosystem; feature: Peninsula; material: soil | place: Antarctica | collected 2016
TCGTAAAATAGAATCTATCGGGTATATAACGCAGCAGTGGAGGGAAATTAGTATAGATAAGCCAATATATATGGTTCTGCAAGCATTTTCATGGTCCGAATTTGAAGATGGAGCATCTCCTGCTTATCCTTCGTTCGACGAATCGCGTTATATGGCTTACAGTGCTATAGCGCATGGTGCTCGAGGTGTCTTTTACTGGGGAGGAAATTATATAAAATCTGAAGTTTTTCGCGAGTCTCTTTTTGCTTTAACGAGTGAATTGGATGCCTTGCAACCTTTTCTTAGCGCACCGGACCAAGAGCAAGTCAGTGCATATGTATTGAAAGATTTCCAAGTGACTCCCCGTCCAAAGGGTGATGAAGTGTCAATATCGGTAAAGCAGTATGAGGGAGATTGGATGATAGCTCTTGTAAACGACACGAAGTCAACTCTTCATAGTGTTGCTGTGAAAGGGCTTAGGGAAATCAATGGTTTAAGCTTGGTGGAGTTATATGAGGATGAAGAAGTAGTTATTCAAGATGAGGAATTCATCACTCGTTTGAACCCACAAGAAGTAAAAGTATTTGTTACAAGGAAAACATGGGAAAGCAAAAAGTGGAAGGATGGAAGAGCGTATCCCGGCTTCCCTGTGCAGGTATCCAACCCCTAGCACGAGAAGTTGTTTACTGAATTATGAGTCCACTCCAGAAAGTCCTCACGACCCTAAATCCCTCAGGAGAACTTTCAATAGATCATTGATTTTCATTGAACTCCCTTTCCTCGATACCCATACAGGAAGCCGGGGCCGTCTGGATAGGGGGCGGTAAAATTAAAAATTTATGATCTTATACTTTCCTGAGGGGACTCAATTATTAACAATATCTATATAATTACGAATGACAAGTAGGTTTCTTTTAATTACTTCGTTTTGGATCTTTACAGGAATCAATGCTATTGGACAGGGAAGCGGCTTTATAAATAAAGATGGAAAACAGTTATTTCCCATTGGCTGGTATTCTATGCCTAAAGACGACGCTACTCTACAAGAGTTATCGGATGCGGGGATAAATATCATTTCCGCTCATTCAAAAGATGATCTTGACCGTTTGCAAGCTGCAGGTATTCAGGGCTGGATGCCATTATCATTACATAATGGAGTGACCGATGCTTTGAAAAAGCAAATACAGACTGTAGCAGGTCATCCCGCTTTGGCTCTTTGGGAAGGCCCGGATGAAATCATTCACAACTTCACTCAGCATTATCAGCATTCTCTTTCTGATCCATCCAACCCATTCTCTGAACCAGGAAAGTACAATCCGAACGCAAAAATTAAAATATGGAGGGATCGGACACCAGAAATGGAAAGGTATTCCCGGGAGAAAAGCCGACAAATTATGCCAAACATAAAGGAGAGCATTTCCTATATACGAAGTGTTGATCCCAATAATCTCCAGGTCTGGTTCAATGAAGGTGCCCATAGTTCACCAAAATATGTTCGGGAATATCTCAGTGTTATTGATATTACGGGCTGTGATTTTTATCCGATCGATGGTTATAGAGGAACTCCGCCACATACCAGCACGCCGAGCCGTAAAATAGAAGCGATTGGGTATCTAACGGAGCAGTGGAAAGAATTTAGTATGGGTAAGCCTGTCTATATGGTTCTTCAAGCATTTTCATGGCCTGAAGTGGGAGAAAAAACATCATCCCAAGCCTATCCTTCTTTCGACGAATCTCGTTATATGGCGTACAGTGTAATAGCACATGGTGGGCGCGGTATTTTTTATTGGGGAGGATGGACGATATCACCTTTTCTTAGCGCACCCGATCAGCAACAAGTCTGCGCATATATTTTGAAAGATGAGTACCAGCCGTTTCCAAATTCAAAGAGCGATGTAGCATTATCAGCAAAACAATTTGGGCGTGATTGGATGATAGCTCTTGTGAATGATACGGACTCTACTATTCATGGTGTTGCAGTGAAAGGACTTAGGAAAATTAATGGGTTAAAATTGGTGGAGCTATACGGTGATGAAGAAGTGGAAGTTGAAAACCAGGAATTTATCACTCGTTTGAAACCAAGGGAAGTAAAGATATTTGTTACAAGGAAAACATGGGAGAGTAATAAAATAGATGGAAGGATGTACCTGGGATTTCCTGTTCAAGAATCAAAGCCTTGAAAATGGATTTAAATGCAATAATTATCCATATCTTCTTGAACTTATGAAAATAGTCAGTAATTTGAATTTGTTAAATCAGGATGTATGTCATTTAGGATCTATAAACGAAGCCAATTGAATTTTTTATTTTATACAGATATTATTTCTCCTTATAATATAATAAGCAATGACTAAATTTGGAATTTCCCTTCATCATCCCCAATGAGAAAGTATGTTCAAAAATAACTTGATTTGGCTTTGTATTTCCGTCGTAAGTGCCTTTATTTTATCAATGAGTTGTAGTGACAATAAGAGTGCTAACATTGACTGGCCTATGTACCTCGGAGATGCTGAGATGAGCCATTATTCCACTCTGACTCAGATAACTAAAAACAATGTTGATCAACTTGAAGTAGCCTGGCGATATAATACAGCCGATTCCGGTGATTTTCAATGCAACCCCATTATAATTAATGGCGTATTGTATGGGCTATCAGCTGCCAGTAACGTTTTTGCCCTAAACGCAACGACCGGCCAGGAAATTTGGAAGTTTATTCCGAGTGAGACGAAACATTTTTTGAAGAATAGGGGAGTATCCTATTGGCAAAATGAAAATGAAAGCAGGATTCTATGCTCATATGATGAATGGTTGTATGCACTTGATGCGAACACAGGTAAGCCAATATCCTCTTTTGGTGAAAATGGAAGAGTGACCTTAAGATCTGGGTTAGGAGAGAATGCAGAAGGGAGATATTTAATGTCCAGGACTCCGGGTACTGTTTTTGAAGATTTAATCATAATGCCAACGGTTATGATGGAAGGCACCGGATCAGCTCCGGGATTTTTACAAGCATTTAATGTGATAAGCGGAGAATTAGAATGGGTTTTTTATACCATCCCGCTACCTGGAGAGTTCGGTTTTGACACATGGCCGGAGGATGTGCATTCAAAAGGTGTAGTTGGTGGTGCCAACAATTGGGCGGGCATATCATTTGATGAAAAGCGGGGAATTATTTTTGTTCCTACCGGATCTGCCGGCCCCGATTTTTTTGGAGGTAGTAGAGTAGGTGAGAATTTGTTTGCAAACACCTTAATAGCGATTGATGCCAGAACCGGAGAAAGAATCTGGCATTATAAAATTGTGAAACATGATATTTGGGATCGCGATTTACCCGCACCAACAAATTTAGCTACCATTGTAAAAGATGGTAAAACAATCGATGTTGTAGCCCAGATAACAAAAACAGGTCATGTATTTGTACTTGATAGAGAGAATGGAAGTCCGGTATATCCAGTAGAGGAAATTCCGGTTCCTGCTTCTCCTGTAAAGGAAGAGTCTGCCTGGCCCACTCAGGTATTTCCGAAAATTCCACTCCCATTTACCAGTCAGGAGTTAAGAGAGAGTGATTTAAATAAATTATCACCTGATTATGACTCTCTATTGATGGTATTTAGAAATGCTAATAAAGGTATTTACCAGCCATTTAGTGATGTTCCAACCCTGATAAATCCCGGATTGAACGGAGGTGGCGAATGGGGTGGAGCTGCCGTAGATCCAGAGGGAGTACTAGGTACCGTGGATAGTTACGATAAAGCCAAATACCGATAAATCGAATTTAAGTATTGGTGAATTATCATATGTGGAGAATTGCAGTACATGTCATGGAGTAGAACGCAAAGGAAATCCCGCAAGCGGTTTCCCATCGGTTGTCAATATTGAAGATAAATTCAGTAGAAAGGAATTGGAAGAAATTATATTAAAAGGGAGAGGGATGATGCCGGGCTATCCACAAATATCCAATGGAGAGAAGGAGGCTCTGTTGCAGTATTTGTTAAATAATGAAACAGTGGATCAAAAGCAGAAAAACAAGCGACAACTGCATGAATATGTTGATCCATGGGGCTTAGAAGGATATAGCAAGTTCCTGGACAGCGAAGGGAATTCTGGGGTTGAGCCACCATGGGGCACCCTTACTGCCATTGACTTGAATACTGGATTACATAAATGGCAGGTTGCCCTCGGTGAAAATAAAATTTATAAAGATAAGTACGGTATAGAAACAGGCCTGGAAAATTATGGTGGACCCATCGTAACATCCAACGGATTGTTATTTATTGCAGCTACAGGGGATAATAAAATCAGGGCATTTGATAAAAATACCGGGACAAAACTTTGGGAAGATGATCTGCCTGTATCCGGGTTTTCAACCCCTTCTACTTATATGGTTGATGGCGTGCAGTATATTGTAATTGCTTGTGGTGGTACAAAATTAGGCCTTCCCAAAGGTGATTCTTTAATTGCATATAAACTTTCAAATAAATGAAATACGGTTACACAATAATTCTTTCTCTGATTTTTTCAATGTGTTGTTCTGAATTGATCTATTGTCAGGAACAATGGATAAAGTTTGAACCTTCTTCGATGATTGATAATGGAAAATCCATAGTATTGATTTCCGGAGATGAATCCTATCGATCTGAGGAGTCCTTGCCAATGTTAGCTAAAATATTGACAACGCATCATGGGTTTCATACGACAGTATTATTTGCAATTAACCCGGAAACTAAATTGATAGATCCCAATTACATTCAAAATATCCCGGGGCTGCATTTTTTGAATACTGCAGACCTGATTATCATCCAAACACGTTTTCGGGAATTACCTGATGATCAAATGGAATTTATTGATAAATATTTACAACAGGGAAAGCCGGTTATTGGATTGAGAACGGCGACACATGCTTTTCGATACCCTAAGGAAAGTACAAGTAGATATAAAGAGTACAGTTATGACAGTAAAGACGAATGGGTTGGTGGATTCGGGAAACAAATTCTGGGGGAAACCTGGATTAGCCATCACGGGCTGGTGAATGAAGCTACCCGGAGTCTGTTGGATGGAGTAGCTGATGTTGAAAAAAATCCAATTTTGAATGGAGTTGGCGTGATTTGGGGCCCTTCCGGAGTATATAGTACTCAGCGATTGTCTCCAAATACCAAGGTTTTGGTATGGGGCGCTTCCACTGAAGCAATAGATCAAAATAGTCCGGTTGTTTGGGATAAATCCATTATGCCAATTGCCTGGACCAGATCATACACTGGTTGGAATGGTGAAACAGGAAAAGTATTTACTACTACATTAGGAGCATCCATGGATTTTCTGGATGATGATTTAAGAAGATTGGTTGTGAATGGGGTATATTGGACATTAGATATGTCGGATAAGATTCCCGCTAATGGAACAAATGTTGAAATTGTTGGCCAGTATAATCCGACCATGTTTGGCTTTGATGGATTTAAGAAAGGTATGAAACCATCCGATTATCGATAGAAAGTATCTTCATTGATGTGAAGCAATTCAATACTAAATCACGAAGTTGTTTTTTTAAAACCTCGACAGTGCACTCCAGATACTATCGAATGGAAAGGTCCGAAAGTCCCGGAGGCTTTAGATGTATGACATAATGAAGAAAAATGTCTAAGATGTATAGTTGACCTTGGACACCATGCTGCGAGAAATTTGGTGAAGGGTATAAGCGATGGATAAGATGAATAAATTATCCACAGAGAGGGATGGATATTCCCTTATCACAGGTGGACATTTGAATTCGGTTATATCCTGCAAACGCCAAACAATTAAACATCAAACGATACACTAATCCTAGACAAAGCCCAAAGATCCCAGAAATCTTTCCTACCTCCAAAAATACCTCATAATTTTATTTTACTTCAATTCCAGCGGTGACGTATTCCCATAATCCTTCCCACGTATCATCTCAAAAACCTGAACCATTTCCCGAAGCTTGTCCGGATTCTCCTTCGCCAGATTATTTTGCTGACCTTGATCATCACTAAGGTTGTAAAGCTGATATTCATTGCTATTCCCCAATTCGATATTTACCCATTTATTCAGGGCAGGACCTTGGTACGGAGGAATCATCGCCCAGTCTCCCTGACGAAATGCGGTGCGAGAAGTGGCTTCTAGGATCAGTTCCTGACGGCCATCCTCACTTTTACCCAACAGGACATCGAGAAAATCCTTGCTGTCTTTATTAGAATAAGTCTGTTTATTCCCCACCAGATCGGCCAGTGAAGCAAACAAGTCAATCTGGCTGATTATGGCATCCGATATCCGGGGCTTGATGTGGCCAGGCCAATAAGTCACGAACGGAACACGTGTACCTGCTTCGAAAAGACTGTATTTTCCACCGCGGAAAGGACCCATCGGTGTATGACCTCCCAGTCGCTCAACTGCGTGATCTTCATATCCATCGTCCACTACCGGGCCATTGTCGCTACTGAAAATAATAAGTGTGTTTTCGGAAAGACCTTCTTCTTCGAGTGTTTTAATAAATTCCCCGATCATCGCATCGGCTTCCATAATCACATCACCCCGTGGTCCCATATCGGTTGATCCCACAAAACGGGGATTGGGTGTACGCGGAACATGGGGCTGCTGAAAAGCAAAGTAAAGGAAGAAAGGCTCCTTTTTATGTGCCATCACATATTTTCGGGCTTTCTCGAGGAAAGTATCCGCCATATCTTCATCTTTCCATTTCGCCTTCTCGCCTCCTTTCATAAAACCAATGCGGGGGATGCCGTTCACGATGCTATTGTTATGACCGTGGGAATAATTCAATTTCAGCATTTCCGGATTGTCCAGTCCGGTTGGTTCTCCTTCAAAATTATGATCATAACTCACCTGAATCGGATCATTCGGATCCAGACCCACTACATTTCTATTTTCAATGAATACTGTCGGAACGCGGTCTTGCGTCGCCGCCATGATAAACGAATAATCAAATCCCACCTCATTGGGACCGGGAGTAATGTGCTGATTCCAGTCTACATTTCCAGCTCCCAGACCCAGATGCCATTTGCCAACTACGCCAGTGTGATAGCCGGCTTTTCTCAGCATGCCAGGTAAAGTAACCGTAGATGTATCGATTAATAGCGGTGCTGTGCCCGGCAAAATCTTTGCGTCTTTATTTCTCCATGGATAGATCCCGGTGAGGATGGCATACCGGCTGGGAGAACAAGTAGCTGAAGAGGCATATCCCTGCGTAAACCGAACACCATCATTAGCCAGCCGGTCCATATTAGGGGTATTTATTTCTGTGGCACCATAGGCACTGACATCCCCATAGCCAAGATCATCCATATAGATCAGAACGATGTTGGGGAGGTCTGCAGGCGTTTCGCTTTCTTCTTTGGTATCAGAACCACAACCCGATAGAATGGAAAAGCCCAAAATGATAATTCCGATGGTGGTTAGTGTACTGGAAAATGGTTTCATGCTTATAAGAACTAAGTGAAAGAAACATATGGCTATATATGCAATTTAAAATATTTTCTTTCAATTCAGGTTCATAGTTAGAGCTTTATGACTGAGAAAAGGATGGCGGTCGGTAATTTTAAAAAAAACTACCGCAAGGTGATTACTTTAAATGTCCTCTTTATGCCTGGGACTATGACCATGCGGCACATTGGTCTGCATAGCTCCCTTGGAATAATCCACCTCCGGCACTTCAGGATTTTTCATAATAAACTGAATCGCTTCATGAATACTCATATGGTGTTTATCCGGTTGCGTCAGAAGGCCACTTTTGAAAAGCATATCCCGTACCGGTCCTATCACATTGGATAGGTGCAGCGTAATCCCCTGGTGATCCAGTTCCCGTTCTACCTCTTTTAGCACTCTTATACCGGTGCTATCGATGCTGTGGATATTGCTGGAATCCAGGATGAGATACTTTACCTTCCCTTTTTTGTGCGTTCTTACAACTTTCCGGATCGAATCTTTAAAAAAAGAAGCATTGGCAAAATAAAGCTGCTCATCAAACCGGACGATAACGATGTTATCACTCCCCAGAGCCTCTTCATATCGGTCCAGGTTCCGATACCGCGTCGTTCCTTCTATCCGGCCCAGTTCCACTACACTTGGATGAGTACTGCGGTAGAGCATTATAAATATCGATAAAAACACTCCACCAGCCACACCTTCCGTGATTCCGACAGACAGGGTAATCACAAAAGTGATCAGCATCATGAGAAAATCAGTCCTGTGGGTTCGCCACAGATAGGCAGCCTGTTGATAATCGATTAACCCTATTACAGATACCACGATGACCGCACTCAGTACGGCCAGTGGCAGAAAATACAGCAGTGATGTAAAATACAGCAATGAAATAGCTACCAGACCAGCGGAGATAATGGAGGACATCGTCGTGCGGCCACCACTTTCACTACAGATCGATGACCTTGAAAAACTTCCGTCTGTGGGTAAAGCCTGAAAAAAGGAACCCAGGATTTTTGCCATACCGAGTCCCAATAATTCCTGGTCTGGTTTGACTTCATAATACCGGTGTTTGATTTCGATCGCCTTAGCCATACTCATACTCCCTACAATACCAATGACCAGCAAAGTTAAAATGGTGGGCATCAGATTTAAAATGTGATCGATGCGAAATTCCGGCCATATCCATTCAGGTAACCCGGCTGGAATTGATCCAATGATGGCGACACCGTGTTGATCCAGATTTAGAAGCCAGCAAATGAGCGTAGCTAATGCCATCACAAAAAGTGCCGATGGTAAAAATCGGCTTACACGCCTGATTAAAACAATGGCCCCTGTCGAACTTATAAAGATCAAAAGAGTAATTATGTGAGTGTGTTGAATATTTTTCAAAACATATATCAGGGTATTATAGAAATGTGCGAACCGTGGTATCTCGATGCCAACGATATCATTCAGTTGTGTTATAATGATAATGATAGCTGCAGCCGAGGTGAACCCTGAGATGACAGGATATGAAATAAAATTGACAAAAAATCCCATTTTCAAAACACTCATGGCCACCTGAAGTATCCCAATCACCAAACCCGTCGTGATCACCAGGGAGATGTAATAATCTGACCCGACCTCTGCTATCCGGCTAACACCGGCCAATATCAATATAGACGAAATAGCAACCGGACCCACCGACAAATGGGGTGAACTGCCAAAGAGCGCATAAATCAGCGGTGGGATCAATCCGGCGTATAAGCCATATATGGGCGGCATACCCGCTAACACCGCATAAGCCATACCCTGAGGAATCAGTAAAACACCTATGGTCAGTCCCGCATTAAGATCAGCCAGGAAGTCCTTCTTCCCGTAATTTTTCAGGGATGCTGCCAAAGGAAATATGGTACTCAGTTTTCTCAACTTGATATGATTCAACTTTAGGTGTCAGGAACGGTCTTAATCTTTTAACAACTCATCATTTATGCAGGTTTAATCCCCTTCGTAATATGCGTATTCTTTCGTGTTTTGTCCGTAATTTTAGCTATCATCTACCAATAAAAATTTCTTCCAACACCCGAAAACGAGTGCGTTCCGGAATGCTCCAACCCTGAAATCATTTCTTTCATAGCACCAAAATTAACAATAACTTAATGCTAAAACGACTGCATTTGCTATATTTACGCCAACTTTGTAGCTGATATAAAATAACATCGTGCGGGATAGCCAAAATTAGACAGCCACCGAATGGAAATATTTTACCTTGTACTTATAATCATATTATTTTTTCTGGCGATTTCGGATCTCGTGGTAGGAGTCTCCAATGATGCCGTGAACTTTCTCAATTCGGCCGTTGGATCCCGCGCCGCTTCCTACAAGGTGATAATGTTTGTTGCAGGGATGGGCGTGTTGATAGGCGCCACCTTTTCAAGTGGGATGATGGAGGTAGCCCGTAAGGGCATTTTTCACCCTGAATACTTTTATTTCTCCGAGATCATATTGATATTTATGGCCGTCATGGTTACCGACGTGATCTTACTTGATACGTTCAATACGTTTGGTATGCCAACTTCGACTACGGTCTCTATCGTATTCGAACTTCTTGGCGCTTCAGTGGCTATGGCAGCTATCAAGGTGTTTACTGATCCTGAAGCGATGCGTCTCCATGAATACATCAACAATGGAAAAGCACTGGCTATTATCATGGGTATCCTGATGTCGGTGGTGATTGCATTTACCATTGGTGGTCTCGTTCAGTACGTCAGCCGTTTAATATTTTCGTTTGATTATGAAAAACGAATGCGTCAGGTGGGCCCGTTTTTTGGTGGTGTGGGGATCATGGCTATCACATATTTCATGTTGATCAAGGGGATTAAAGGCACCTCCTTTATGAGTGAAGAAATGACGCTGACGGTGGAAGAAAACACCCAAAAGATCCTGTTGTTTAGTTTTGTGGGTTGGACATTTCTATTATTTCTGCTCAATCGGTTATTTAAAACCGATATTCTAAAGGTTCTTGTACTTGTTGGCACTTTTGCTCTAGCAATGGCATTTGCTGGAAATGACCTGGTTAACTTTATTGGTGTTCCTCTGGCAGCTTTCAATGCGTATGAAATATTCAAGGCAAGCGGTGGTGCCGATCCTCACCATTTTCTGATGGATGGGCTGGCCGGTGAAGTATCTACTCCGACTATTTTACTTTTGGTAGCAGGGATTATTATGGTTATCACGCTTTATTTTTCCAAGAAAGCTAAGGCAGTCGTCAAGACTTCTCTGGACTTGGGCCGGCAGGATGAGGGATATGAGCGCTTTTCTTCCCATATGCTATCCCGGAGCCTGGTCAGAAATGTATCCTCTATAGGTGAAGCCATTTACAAAAACATCCCCATCAAGGTGCGAAAAGTTTTCCAGCGGCAGTTTGATGAAACGCCATTTACAGATAAACAAAAAGAACTTAAGAAGGAGGCTCCTGTATTTGATATGCTGCGGGCATCTGTTACACTGGTGGTGGCGAGTATTCTGATTGCCGCAGGTACGAGCTTTAAGCTGCCCCTTTCTACTACGTATGTGACTTTTATGGTGTTTATGGGTGCTTCCCTGGCTGATGGTGCTTGGGGGAGGGAAAGTGCGGTGTACCGGGTATCCGGAGTATTGTCTGTCATCGGTGGCTGGTTCTTTACAGCTTTTTCAGCTTTCACGGTTGCTTTTATTTTAACGCTTATTTTTTATTTTGCGGGCATTATCGGGATCATTATAGTGCTGATTATCGCCGGCTTTGCAGTGTTTCGCACACACAGTAGCCACTCTAAGCGTATAGCTGATCTGGAGGAGTTTGAAAAAGGACTGATGGAAGGCGGACTGAACCGGACCAAAATTATAGATCTTTGCGTGGTTCAGATTCAGAACTTCCTGACTAAATATGATGAAGCGGTCAGTCTGTCTCTGAAATCTCTGAAAAAGGAGGATTTGGGTGGATTGAATGAAGCCTACCAGACCTTTAAACCCATGCTGAAAAAGATTGAATGGCTCCAGTTGCACTCCAGTAGAACCCTTGATCAAGTACCAGAAAATGATCTGGAAGCAGGCCACTTGTACATTATTGTGATCGATTATCTGCACGAAATGGCGATCCAGACGGAATCTATCCTTAAGAGTAGCCTCAAGCATGTAGATAACAATCATAAACCCCTGCTGCTCGAACAAATCAATGAGCTTAAAGAAATGCACGGGATGACAAAAGACCTCATTGAGAAGGATATAGAAATATTCAAAACCCTGGATATTGGCGGATCGGAAGATTATGCCATCCACATCGAGGAATACTCGACCCACTTCCAGGAATATGCCAGTCGCATCCGTTCCATTCGTAAGAAGCAAATTAAGAGAATCAAAAAAGGGAAAGTCGGCACTCGGAACAGCATCCTTTACCTACATCTTTTGGGGGAATTCCGGAATATGGCACTCTTTGCCCACCGTATTCTAAGGGTCCTGGAGGACGTTACCATCGATCATCCGGATGAAGAAGACATAGATGCCGATAGGATCCAGGAAGAGATGGATCGGATTCAGGCAGCCCATGATGACCTGGAAGAAGATTAAGGCATTGGTACCTTTAGATAGAATGTCGAATATAGAACGCAGATCGTGGTCATAGCCGAATTCGGAAAGAACAGGCCATTAACTAGGACGGAAGCAAATATGGATGTTTGGAGAGTTGCGATGCCTTTTATCTGTTACGTAATATATCTATAGGAGTTTCTCCAACACTATACTATGGGCTCATTTTTTGCAAGCTATGGCATTCCCAATATCCAAATGAGAGCCTGGATTATGAACGACCTGTTTCATAAATGGTTAACTTCATTTATTACTTTATAGTAGAAACCTATCCTATTATGAAAAACCAGCTCCTTGCCATCATTTTTGTAGCTTACCTGATTTCGTTTGTCTCTTGTGGTACTGGAAAAGACAAAAAGAGTACTTCCGCAGAACCGTTCAGATTGGAAGAATTAACTATCACCCAATTGCAAAAAGGGTACGCAGATGGTGACTTCACGGTCTCCGGGATAGTCCAGACTTATCTCGATCGTATTGCAGCCATTGATGACGTGGATCCGATGCTCAATGCGGTTATCCAGGTCAATCCTGATGCCCTTGCAATAGCTGCGGAGCTTGATGAAGAGCTGAAGCAGGGCAAAGTACGGGGTCCTATGCACGGAGTGCCTGTGCTATTGAAAGACAACATAGACACACATGATGGAATGGAAACTACAGCCGGTTCACGCGCGCTGATCGGTTCACATCCGCTGAAAGATAGTTTTGTGGCGAAGAGGCTACGTGAAGCAGGAGCTGTTATTATTGGCAAGACCAACCTGAGCGAATGGGCTAACTTCCGCGGTAGTCACTCATCAGGTGGCTGGAGTGGGGTGGGAGGCCAAACAAAGAACCCGTATGTACTTGATCGCAGCCCGAGTGGTTCAAGCTCCGGATCGGGCGTAGCCGTATCAGCCAACCTGTGCATGATAGCTATAGGTACGGAGACAAACGGTTCTATCGTAAGTCCTTCAAGCAACAATGGCATTGTCGGCATCAAGCCGACAGTAGGGCTTCTCAGCCGTAGCGGTATCGTGCCGATCTCTTTCACAATGGATACCCCGGGACCGATGGCCCGTAACGTAAGAGATGCGACCATAGCACTGGGAGCAATGACAGGAACTGACCCTGCCGACAGCAAATCAGTAGCATCGGAAGGGAAATACCTTTCTGATTACACTCCCTTTCTGAAGGAAGAGGGGCTGAAAGGTAAAAGACTGGGGTGGTACACTTCTGCAAGAGGCCTGAATTCCATGGTCGATAGCCTGATGCAGAAGGCTGTAGATTATTTACGGAGCCAGGGTGCTGAGGTGATTGAGATCGACAGTATTTACAGCAGGGAAGCTGGTTCACTGTCGTACCAAGTGATGCTCTTTGAGTATAAAGATGGACTGAACAAATACTTCACCTCTCTGGGTGAGAATGCGCCCGTGAAAAATGTGAAGGAGTTGATAGAGTTCAACAGCAATGATAGCATTGAACTGCGGTACTTTGGCCAGGAGCGGTTGATTGACGCACAGAAAAAGGAGAGCATTGAATCGCCTGAGTTTATCGGAATTCTCACCAGGATGATCCACCTCGTTAGAGAAGAGGGTATTGACCGCGTCATGAAAGAGAACAACCTCGATGCGTTCATTGCTCCCACGGGGGAACCGGCATGGAAGGTCGACCTTGCAAACGGCGATTCAGACTCGGTTGGCAGCTCATCACCGGCAGCCATGGCTGGTTATCCCAACATATCCGTACCGATGGGACTCGTTGACGGGTTGCCGGTTGGGATTTCTTTCTTCGGAAAGGCATGGAGTGAGCCACAGCTGATAGAGATTGCCTATGCCTATGAGTCAGGAACACAATACCGGTGCGCCCCCCGATTCATTCCAGGCAAGTAATCATTTCATATATTTTTGCATTATGGGCATTATTAATTCCATACTATATTCTTGCCCCATTTTTGTCGATTTCTTCATCATCTCAGGCATTTTCTTCTTTATTCCCTGGCCTACCGGAGTGTCATAAAATGCTAATAATGCATCTACTTCATCTTTGGAGAGTACCTCCAAATAGAGATCGGCTGACTTATCCAGGATTTTATCGATTACTACTTTCATTTCCTGTTTAAATGCTGGCTTTTTATCGTCCGGAATAGCACCACCCATGTTATCTATCAAGTCATCCATAATATCGGTCATTCCAGATTGAATATTCATCAATTCAATGACTTTTGATTTATAGGATGGATCAGTGTTCTGTGCGGTTGCTGAATAACCTATAAATAGTATACCGAGTGCTAAAATTAGATTTTTCATAGTCTAATATTTTATGTGAAGTGGTTCAAGACTTTTAAAATAACAAATTCCAGGCACAAAAGCGGCTTTTCTATGAGCCAACATCGAACTTACCTAGATTACTCATGGCATTTGATTTATAATTTTAAAGGTTTTGGAACGTGTTGAATATTGAGTCTGCTCCGAAAAGTCGAATTTACTCATGAGTAGCCCCGCATCTTTACAGGGTGTGTTAAAACGACGTTTTTTATTCTCTCTCCATAGTGATGCTAGTAATTCTTTAGTAGTGATTCGGGAGTTTCAGCAGAAGGATTTTGCCCCGCCATTCATGGCGGGGTTAGAAATGCAA
>CAJDXA010000102.1_pt1 | contig 14609 bp, 13 predicted proteins | sample 7391711 | NCBI WGS metagenome assembly CAJDXA01 (sample SAMEA7055748, study PRJEB34461) | soil metagenome | biome: terrestrial ecosystem; feature: Peninsula; material: soil | place: Antarctica | collected 2016
GCAAATACCATCTGAATGATACCAAAGGCAAAGAAGAAGACCGTTTGAAATCCACCATATTCATCACGGAAGGAGACTCAGCCAGTGGATCGATCACACAGGCCAGGGATGTGGGTTATCAGGCGATATTTAGTCTGAGAGGGAAACCTTTGAATTGTTTTGGTATGAGTAAAAAGATCGTTTACCAAAATGAAGAGCTTAACCTCCTCCAGCATGCCTTGCAGATAGAAGATGGCCTGGATGGATTGCGATATAACAATGTTGTGATCGCCTCTGATGCTGATGTAGATGGCATGCATATCCGGTTGCTGATATTAACATTTTTCTTACAGTTCTTTCCTGATCTTGTTCGAGAAGGTCACCTATACATACTGGAGACACCCATTTTCAGGGTTAGAAACAAGAAAGAAACCATTTACTGCTATTCCGAATCGGAAAAAAGAGAAGCTGCAGCCAAATTGGGCAAGACCTCTGAAATTACACGTTTCAAAGGACTGGGAGAAATCTCCCCTAATGAATTTGGTCGCTTCATAGGAGATGACATGAAGGTGGCTCCGGTACGACTGGGTAATAACGTAATAATTGAAGACCTGCTCACATATTACATGGGCAAAAACACCATAGAAAGGCAGGAGTTTATCATTCAAAACCTCCGGGTCGAACTTGATGAAGCCGAAGATAAGCTTGTTGATGAACCCATGGAAGAGCCTTCCCTGGTCTTGAGTGAATAATGCTATCAAAAGCTGTTTTTCTGCCATTTTGACAATAAGCACAGGCCAAAATGGCGAATAAGTTGTATTTCCCAGCATGGCATAATAGTTGACCCTACTCCCATCTAAGAAGATAATCAGAGTAAAGAAATATATGTTTGACAATTTGAGATTTTTTGACAGCATTACCGAGCAGGAAAGCTTCATAGATATAAATTCTATAGACGATGTGAATTCAGACCCTAAGGAAAGGAATGTAGAACAGCTGCCCATAGTGGCTTTGCGCAATACCGTTTTATTTCCTGGGGTGGTAATTCCGATTACAGTAGGTCGTGATAAGTCTATGAGAGCTGTAAAAGCAGCTCACGACAAATCCAATCTTCTGGGAATCATATCTCAGAAAAAGTCTGAGACTGAAGATCCATTGCCCGGGGAGTTATATAACATTGGTACTGTAGCGAGGATCGTGAAACTGATTCATACGAACGATGGAAGTCTTACTGCCATACTTCAGGGTCGGTTTCGGTTTGAGCTTGAAGATATCATATCGGACCATCCGTTCTTGTATGGGAAAGTGGCACCAATCCCTAATGTCTCTGGAAACCTGGAAGACGCGGAAATTCAGGCATTGCTATCATCCATCAATGACATTTCAAGGAAGATCATAGAACTATCTCCCCAAATTCCATCGGAAGCGATTATGATGTTGAAAAACATCGATAATCCGGTGTTTTTGCTTGACTTCATTTCATCCAATCTGAATGTTAGTGTAGGAGAAAAACAACGCATTCTGGAGGAAAACAGTCTGAAGTTAAAAGCTGAAAACGTTCTCAGGCTTCTCAATAAGGATCTGAGAGTGCTCGAATTGAAAAATCAAATCGAAAATAAAGCGCGAATTGATATTGAAAAACAACAGCGCGATTACTTTCTAAATCAGCAACTTAAAACTATTCAGGAAGAATTGGGTGATAATCCCCAGCATGAGGAGATCGCGAATATGAAGTTGCGGGCAAAGGGAAAAAACTGGTCTGAGAAAATAGCGAAGATATTCAGTAAAGAAATTGCACGTCTCCAACGGCTCAATCCCCAGGTGCCTGAATACGGGATTACAATGAGCCATTTGGAGCTTCTTCTTGATCTGCCCTGGAATGAGTTTACAGATGATAATTTTGATCTGAAAAAGGTAAGACAAGTCCTGGATAAAGATCATTACGGTCTCGAAAAGATCAAAGATCGCATCATAGAACATTTGGCGGTCCTTAAGTTGAAGGGCGATATGAAAGCCCCTATTCTTTGTCTGGTCGGCCCTCCGGGCGTAGGTAAGACTTCTCTCGGTCAAAGTGTCGCAGAGGCGATAAACCGCAAATATATCCGTATGTCTCTTGGCGGTCTTCATGACGAGTCGGAAATACGTGGTCATCGGAAAACATATATCGGTGCAATGCCGGGACGTATTATCCAATCGATTAAAAGAGCACAATCGTCCAATCCGGTATTTATCCTGGATGAGATCGATAAGATTGGAAGTGATTTTCGTGGCGATCCTTCCTCTGCCCTACTTGAGGTACTTGATCCTGCCCAGAATCATTCTTTTTACGACAACTATCTGGAATCAGAATACGATCTATCCAAGGTCATGTTTATTGCGACAGCCAATACCCTGAATGGAATCCAGCCTGCTTTGCGGGATCGTATGGAGATTATCCATGTCAGTGGTTATTCTGAAGAGGAAAAGCTTCAAATAGCCAAAAAACACCTGGTTCCTGAACAGCGAAAAGAGCACGGACTCAAAGCCAGACAGGTCAGGATAGGGGATGCTACCTTGAAACAAGTCATTCAGGATTACACGCGTGAATCTGGCGTTCGAAGTCTAAATCGAGAGATTGCTGGTCTGATGCGTCATGCAGCAAAAGAAATTGCAATGGAAAATGCTAAGTCAGTAACCATCCATAAGAAAGATATTGAGGATATTCTCGGACCCGGAATGTTCAGCAGAGATGTGTATCAGGAAGCAGAAGTCTCCGGCGTAGCAGTAGGTCTGGCCTGGACATCTGTAGGAGGCGATATTTTGTTTATAGAATCTTCAGCCAGCCTAGGGAAAGGCAAGCTGACCCTGACCGGTAATCTGGGCGATGTAATGAAAGAATCAGCTTCTACTGCATTGACGTTTATCAAGTCCAAAGCAAAAGAATTGGGTATCGATCCTGCGTCATTCGCGGAAATGGATGTCCATATCCACATCCCTGAAGGTGCCATACCCAAGGATGGTCCTTCTGCCGGAGTTACCATGTTGACCTCTCTGGTATCGTTGTTTCTGAATATTCCAGTGAAACCTTTTCTTGCTATGACGGGAGAGATCACTTTGCGCGGAAAAGTATTACCGGTTGGGGGCATCAAGGAAAAAGTACTGGCTGCAAAACGTTCAGGCATCAAAGAAATCATTTTATGTCAAAAGAATGAAAGGAATATCAAAGAGATCGATGATCGCTATGTGGAAGGATTGAAATTTCACTACGTTACAAATATGATGGAGGTTCTGGATATTGCTTTGCACAAAAAATTGGCAAAGGACAAATAAAAATGAACAGTTCACAATTGAAAGCTCAAAGCGCGAAGTGGCGCGGTCTAACACCTAATTCTTAACTCCTAAAAGCGCAGCGTTTTGACATCCATTTTCTGGTTTATGGTTAAATTGCGGTTAAATAGAAGCACAGATATTGAAACGGAATTGCTATATTTCGTTATATTATAAAAATGAGGGCTTATCAACATAACATGAAAAATATATCCATTGCTTTTATATGCCTGCTTAGTGGCTTTTTCTTCCAGCAGGCTAATGCCCAGAATATGCCCCGGCAAGGAGGAGCAAAGGCCATGACGGATAGTACACTGGTTCAATTTTCGGGAGTAGTAGTCGGAGATCAGGGAAATGATACGATAGCAGCGATTCCTTTTGCGAATATTTATATTCCTGAATCCGGAAGAGGTACCTATTCCAATCTGGATGGTTTCTTTTCTATTGTAGCTCGTCAGGGCGACGCCATCGAATTCTCAGCAGTTGGCTTTAAAAAGGTGGTGTTCATCATACCTGATACACTCTCAACAAACCGATACAGTATCGTTCAGCTTTTATCACAAGACAGTATTGTTCTTCCTCAAGCCACTATATATCCATGGCCTAGCAGAGAACATTTTAAAGAAGAATTTTTAGCTTTAGAAGTCCCTAACGATGGACTTGAAGGACTTGCTGAAGAAAATTTATCAGCAGAGAAACTACAAGCGCTTCGAGATATTACTCCACGAAGCGGTGAAGAGACTTCTGCGTTCTATCTGCAGCAACAGACAAGAACCTATCAATACATTGGCCAGACTCCGCCACAAAATATATTCAGTCCCTTGGCTTGGGCTAAATTCATCAAAGCTCTTAAAGACGGGGAATTCAAGAAGAAATCCAGTAATAATTAACAGCATTCTCTATATTTGCAAACTCTGAGCGCTGAAACACCAGTGCTTTCAGTCGTAAATCGATGACAATGGTGAGCAAATATGAAAGTAACCGAATACTTCGAAAGGGCTAACGACCAGACCCTGGTCTCATTTGAGATTCTCCCGCCGATCAAAGGAGGAGGAATAAAGTCCATATTCAAAACACTTGATCCATTGATGGAATTTAAACCCCCATTCATCGATGTCACTTACCACCGGGAAGAGTATGTCTACAAGGCCAATAAAAATGGGCTTTATGAAAAAACATCCATTCGTAAACGGCCGGGCACTGTCGGGATATGCACGGCAATCATGCATCGATATGGTGTAGAAGCCGTTCCCCATTTGCTATGTGGAGGCTTTACGAAAGAAGAAACAGAAGACGTATTAATTGATCTTAATTTTCTGAGCATCAAAAATGTTTTGGCATTACGAGGTGATGCACGTAAATTTGAGTCGTCCTTCACCCCTACACCGGGAGGACATCACTTTGCCATAGATCTCGTCCGTCAAATCCGAAATATGAATAAAGGCATATATCTCGACGATAATATTGAAAATGGCCAAAAGACAAACTTTTGTATTGGAGTGGCAGGATATCCCGAAAAACATTTCGAGGCTCCGAATATGACAACTGACTTAGAACTGACCAGGGAAAAAATCAAAGCTGGTGGAGAATATATAGTCACACAAATGTTTTTCGACAATAAAGCCTATCTAAACTACGTCAGACTATGTAAAGAAATAGGTATTCATGTGCCAATCATACCTGGGATCAAGCCTTTGACAAAGATTTATCAGCTGACAGCGATTCCTAGATTTTTCCATGTTAACATCCCAGAGGAACTTTCGAAGGAAGTCTTGAAAGTAAAAAGCGATCCAAAAAAGGTCAAGGAAGTCGGCATCGAGTGGTGCATCCAACAATGCAAAGAACTCAAGCAAGCTGGTGTCCCCTGCATTCATTTTTATACCATGGATGATTCAAAAACGATCCGGCAAATCGCAGAAGCAGTGTTTTAGGCTGAGGCTGAGATTAAGATTAAGGTTGAGGCAGAGGTTGAGGCAGAGGTTAAGAGTCTCACATTAGATCAGGGGTATTCACGTCTGAATATGAGCGCAGCTTAAATAAATGATGACCCGACTTGCATTTCAAATTATAAATTTATTGTTTTTCTCAAACTTCGAATGACAAACATCTCAACTCATCCAAACTATCCATTGACCTCTATCATTTGTCAATTAAGACAGCTATGCGGTAGAATCAACCTTCCGGTAAAAAACTACATTTTTCAGCTGTTCACCGGTATCACAGATTTTGATTTGGGTTACTTTGAGTTCGCCAGAATCAAGTACTTCTCGTATTTCCATTGACTTGACCTGCTCATCTTCGATTTTGGAGGTGGTAAGCTTATTCCGTCCCCGAACTTTAGTTACATACTTCAAATCACTTCCAGACGCCTTCCGTGGAATGCCATCCGGATGAATCGTATATCCCCGAAATCCACTCTTATCATCGGTAGTTTTCCACTCTGAATGAATCATCATCATATCACTTCTTACCTGATGAATCGTATAAATATTGTTCTTCTTACTGGCATCATTCTCTGTTTCTGATCGGTTTGGTAACATTTTCCATTTACCCACAAACTTATTCATAGACATGTTGTTTTAAATCAAATAACAAAATACTATTTGGTCACGGCCAACTAGCACATCCTATTATTCTAATTGATCTACAAACTAAAACGGAGATATTCTCAATATGTTTTGTAAGATCTGGAAATTAAATCTTAAATTCTCTCCGCTAAAATGTCGCTTCAAAACGAGAGGTTTATCCCTTCTTAAAACCAATAAACAACATAAGAATCTGTTAATCAAACGCACTGACTAAACAGGCTAAAAGATAAGGAAAATATTAATATTTATCGCTATATAAGCAGGTTATTTACGCTTTCTTTTTGAAAAAAAACGTCTGGTTGCAATAGCGCAAACCAATGCGAAGTATTTCCTTCAATATTCCTCTATCCTCAACGAGACATAACCAAAGTGAAATGGCCTTACAGTGGTGGAAGATCTTGTGCCACCTCAGCGGGAAACTTGACAGAAACAGATTTGTACCAAGTAACGCGACTCGAGTTATTCGTAATGATAGTCAGAGGGAGATTTACCCTTCCGAAAAGAGGGCTTTTCGGGTTCACTCATCCAAGGTACATGGAGGAATATCATTGGTATAGTCTGTACTATGCTACATTCGTTCATCTTTCACCTTGCTACTAACCAAGCTTTCAGATAAAAGAACCCATTAGCTTCTCCCAAGGTTGAGATTTACCCCAAAAGCGCACAGACTATCCATCTTCAAGTCTTATCAATAAATAGCAGAAAAGGATTGGGAAGAACCTAAATGAACATTTCTGTTATAGGATAGAACTTTTAAGAGCTATCACCAAATAGAACATGGATTAGATATTCCACCCTACATAGAAGCAGTAACAGGGGAAAACCATTTAGGACTGCAGTTGATCACTCCCTTTTACAGGATGTATAAAACATCAATAAATTTCATATTCATACCAAAATATAAACGTATTCAATCAGGAGTTTCATAGCTCTCTATAGGAGGACACGTACATACGAGATTCCGGTCTCCATACGCATTATCCACTCTGGCAACCGGGCAGAAATACTTATTATGTTGTCGAAGTGATTCTACCGGATAAAGCGCCTTGGAACGCGAATAAGAGAAGTTCCAATTTTCTGCTGTCGCTATATACAAAGGATGAGGTGCATTGACGAGCACATTGTCATCCGCGGGATATTCTCCCCGGCCTATTTCATCAATTTCTTCCCTGATCTGAATCATTGCTTCACAAAACCGATCCAATTCTCCTTTGTCCTCACTTTCCGTAGGTTCAATCATCAGCGTTCCCGGAACAGGAAAGGATACCGTCGGGGCGTGGAACCCATAGTCTATTAATCGCTTTGCAACATCTTCAGCCTGAACCCCCACATCCTTGAAGGGTCGGATGTCCAGAATGAGTTCATGACCTACCCAACCATTCTCGCCGGTATAAAGGATGTCGTAATACCCGGACAATCTTATTTTCAAATAATTGGCATTGAGAATAGCATACTTGGTCACATTTTTAAGCCCTCTGGATCCCAACAAACGGATATAAGCGTATGAGACCAGCAATATATTGGCAGAGCTGTAAGGTGCAGAAGAAACCGCCTGGATGGATTTCCTATCATCCGGACTTTTAAGGAAAGAATGCGTAGGTAAATAAGGTTTAAGCAATTCGTTTACAAAAACAGGTCCCATTCCCGGCCCTCCGCCACCATGAGGTATTGCAAAGGTCTTATGCAAATTCAAATGACAAACATCAGCACCTATCGTTCCAGGTGAAGTATATCCTATCTGGGCATTCATGTTAGCACCATCCATATACACCAGCCCGCCTATACTATGAATGCTTGTACAAATGGTCAAAATCTCCCGCTCAAAAACTCCATGAGTGGAGGGGTAGGTAACCATTAGTGCAGCTATTTGATCCCCTATCTCTTCCAGGAGTGAATTCAAATGACGAACATCAATGTTCCCATTCTTGTCAGATTGTACTATTCTCACCTCATAGCCAGCCAATACAGCTGATGCCGGATTGGTTCCGTGTGCAGACGCAGGTATCAAAACGATATTTCGTTTGTCATTCCCATGATCTTCATGATAGGCCTTAATGAGTAATAGTCCGGTATATTCACCTTGAGCACCTGAATTGGGTTGAAAAGAAAACGCAGACAAATCCGTTATCGCACAAAGATATTCACCCAGTTCCTGAATGATTTCCTGATATCCGGTCGCCTGATCTATAGGCACAAAAGGATGCAATCCTGAAAATTCAGGCCAGGTTAAAGGCAATAATTCTGTAGCCGCATTAAGTTTCATCGTACACGAACCCAGTGGTATCATAGAATGAACCAGCGATAAATCCTTGTTCTCAAGTCTCTTAATATACCGCATCATCTGCGTTTCTGAACGGTAAGAATGGAAAACAGGATGCGTCAGGAAATCGTCGTTACGAAGATAATCCTCCTTGATGCAGCCGGAAAATTCCATTTCTCCTTCTGTGGTCACCTGGAAAATTAAATCTGAATACCACTATCTGTATAATAGAAATTATACCCTGAGTCTAATGCCCGTTGCCGGATTCTCTCAGAGTCTTTCAAAGGCATCGATATGGTAATAGTATCAAAGAAACACAGATCTGCTACGTCATAACCTGCTTTCCTTAATTCCAGGGCCAAACCGGAAGCCAACAGATGTATTTTCAGTGCCATGCGCTTTAGATTGCGCGGTCCATGAAACACGGCATACATCCCTGCCATTATTGCCAAAAGCGCTTGGGCTGTGCAAATATTCGAAGTGGCCTTTTCTCTTTTTATATGTTGTTCCCGGGTCTGCAAGGCCATACGAAAAGCAGGATAGTCGTTCGCATCTTTACTTAATCCGATGATACGTCCGGGAATATATCGTTTGAATTTATCTTTGCAGGCAAAATAAGCGGCATGAGGGCCACCAAATCCCATGGGAACACCAAACCGTTGGGTAGTTCCTACAGCTATGTCATATCCCAGTTCACCGGGAGACTTCAACAAGGTAAGGGATAAAAGATCACATATTGCAATAAGACCAACTTCTGCTGCTACCAATTCTTCCAATGAAGTGCCTACGTGAGATATATCCCCCTCTGCATCCGGATACTGCATGACTACTGCAACAGCTTCCGTGGTATCTACTTCAGTGACAGATTTAAAATATTTCACCTCTAGCCCCTGTGAGCGGGTTCGTGTTTCAATTACATCTTTCGTTTGCAAAAACACATTCTGATGAACATAGCAAACACGACGTGGGTTACTTCTGTCTTTTTTGTTCACAAACTCAGCCACCATTGAGATGGCTTCGCCGGCAGCAGTACCTTCGTCAAGTAGGGAAGCATTCGCTATGGGTAGGCCCGTAAGGTCAGAAACCACTGTCTGAAAATTCAATAAAGCTTCCAACCGTCCCTGGGATATCTCAGACTGATACGGTGTATACTGTGTATACCATCCCGGGTTTTCAAAAATATTTCGCCGTATCACAGAAGGAGTATGGGTATCGTAATATCCCTGACCTATCAAACTCCGAAGAACTCTATTTTTGGTGCTTTTTTCACGGATCATCTCCAGATACTGGAACTCTGTCAGAGCTTCCAGTTTCAGAGTCATGCGATCGTTGAGGATGCTCATAGGGATAACATCGTGAACCAATTGATCAGCAGAGGACACTTCAAGAAGTGCAATCATTTCTGCCAAATCTGTAGATGAAACACCAATGTGTCTGTTTTCAAAATTGATCAATTGATCTCTTTTAAGTTCATCCATCACCTATGAAGATTTAAATTTTAGTGAAAAACAGCTATATCGCCATTCTAACACATTGGATATGGAATGGTTACAAACCGAATTCCTCCCGGATATCATCTACCCGATCTTCCTTCTCCCATGTAAAAGTTTCTACCTGACGTTCGTCTTTTTTACCATTCATTCCAAAGTCAACCAATTTGTGACCTGGTGTTCTACCCATATGGCCATACGCTGCTGTTTCTTCGAAAATGGGTTGGTCCAATTTATAATCTCTTATAATGGCTGCCGGCCTGAGGTCAAACAAATCCATGAGTTTTAAAGTCAGATCACCGTCACTAATTTTCAAACGGGAACCTCCGTATGTATTCACATAAAGACTTACCGGTTTAGACACTCCAATGGCATAGGAAACCTGCACCAATACTTTATCGGCTACTCCTGCTGCTACAAGATTCTTAGCAATATGCCGCGCTGCATAGGCTGCGGACCGATCCACCTTGGTAGCATCCTTACCGGAGAATGCACCTCCTCCATGAGCTCCTCTTCCTCCATAGGTATCTACTATAATCTTACGACCGGTTAAACCGGTATCTCCATGAGGACCACCAATCACAAATTTGCCTGTAGGATTGATTTTATAATCGATGCGATCGTTAAAAAAACGTCGAACATCAGCGGGGCAGCCATCAATTACTCTTGGAATGAGTATTTTCTTTATGTCCTCATTGATTTTCTTCAACATTCGTTGATCATCCTGATCGAAAGGATCATGCTGTGTAGAAAGCACTATATCACTAATTCGGATAGGGCGGTGATTGTCATCGTACTCTATAGTTACCTGAGACTTGGAATCAGGCCGGAGATATGGAATTTCTGTTCCGGATCTTCGCAGTACAGCCAGCTCACGAAGCAAGCGATGAGACAGATATATACCCAATGGCATAAAAATATCTGTTTCATTGGAGGCATATCCAAACATCATCCCCTGATCACCTGCCCCAATTTCGGAGCTGCCATCACTGAGCTGTTGATCCACTCCCATAGCAATGTCCGGAGACTGCTCATGAAGGGCATTCATGATCCCACAGCATTTGGCATCAAACTGGTATTCTGACTTCGTATATCCTATCCTTTCAATAGTATTACGAATGACATCATGCAATTTGACATTCGCTGTGGATCTCACTTCTCCCGAGACCACGACCAAGCCCGTTGTAACCAGCGTCTCACACGCTACCCTGGATTTATGATCCTGACGTAGGAATTCATCAAGAATAGCATCTGAAATCTGATCAGCTACTTTGTCCGGATGTCCTTCTGATACGGATTCAGATGAAAATAGATAAGGCATAATGTACCATTTTTATTTAATGTGACAGGATAATAACTTCCGGCCATCGATAAAGCCTTCCAACACATCTCCACTCTTTACCTGACCGACCCCGGCCGGTGTTCCGGTAAAGATTACATCACCTTCATCCAGTGTGAAAAACTTAGACAAATAAACAATAATATCTTCATATGAAAAAATCATATCATCGGTATTTCCTGATTGAACGATTTCTCCATTCTTATGGGTCTCAAAAAGAATAGAATCAAGTAAACGTGTATTGACTGAAATAAAGCGACTCAGAGCCGCAGAATGATCAAATCCTTTAGCTATTTCCCAGGGATGTCCCTTTTCTTTGAGTTTATTCTGTATATCACGAGCCGTGAAATCGATCCCGAAAGCTACTTTGTCATAGTACGATGAAGCATCTTCCTTCCGGATGGATTTCCCCTTTTTACTGACCCTGATTACAATTTCTCCTTCGTAATGAATATCCTTAGAAAAATCTGGCAAATGGAAATCACCATTGTCTATCAAAAGCGCAGAGGTGGGTTTACAAAAAACGAGTGGTTGCTCAGGAACGGGGTTATTAAGTTCCAGGGCATGATCCCGATAATTGCGGCCTACACAAAAAATCTTCATTAATATTTCACATTTTGTATTCCTGTAATCTCCCTTACTTCACGGAGTGTCTGTTGTGCCTTTTTCCGGATTTCTCGTGAGCTTTCTTTAACCTCATCCCGGTATTTTCTTTTATCCTGTGTAATTTCCTGATATCTGGCTTGAATAGGTTCCAGGAATGCAAGCAGAGATTGAGAGACTGCTTGTTTCAGATCACTGTACATCAACTGATCGTTCTTATAATCGGCAGTAAGACGATCATACGCTTCGTGATCACCACTCACCTGGAGTATCTGAAATAAATTCGCCACTCCAGGGCTCATTTCATCTGAATCAACTTCTCCCGAGTCTGTCACAGCTGAATTGATCTGTTTTTTCAACCGTCCTGGATCACCAAAAACATTGAGTACATGTTTTTCACCCAGGCTTTTACTCATTTTCTTATTGGGATCTGCCAATGACAGTACTTTGGGCACTTCTGTATAAAGAGGTTGTGGCGGTTCAAAGTAGGACACGTTGTAAGCATTGTTGAATCGCTGAGCGACGGATCTGGCCAGCTCAAGATGTTGCTCCTGATCCTTTCCAACCGGTACATGGTCCGCTTTATACACCAAGATATCAGCAGCCTGAAGTACCGGATAAAAAAACAACGCAGCAGAGATCATCTCATCTTTACCGCCTGACTCCCGTATGTAGTTGCTTTTGTCCTTAAACTGGACCATCCGGCTTAATTCGCCATAAGAACAAACCGAAGAAAGTATCCAACACAATTCCATATGTTCCGGAATGAGGGACTGTACGAAAAGATTTTCTTTTTTAATACCAGCCGCCAATAGTTGATAAACCATCTTCCAGGTAGCCTCACGTAATTTTTTGGAATTGTAAGGCATCGTCATGGCATGCAAATCTGCGACACCAAAAAAGCAGGGGTGAATATCTTGTATTTCCCGCCAATTCTTCACAGCACCAAGATAGTTGCCAAGGTGAATATCACCAGTGGGTTGAATTAACGATAAAATCTGCTTGATGGGTTGTTGAGCCATTATCGTTGTTTCACCGCAATCGCCGAGATTTCCACGCGTACATCTTTGGGCAATCTTGCTACTTCCACCAATGCCCTGGTCGGTGCTGTTTCTTCATCAAAATAGGAGCCATACACCGTATTGATCTGACCGTAATGATCCATATTTTTTATAAATACAGAGCAGCTTACTACATCATCGAAGGTGCAATCATTGGCTTTTAGTACAGCTTCCACATTTTGCATGACTCTGTGAGTCTCATTTTCTATGGTATCCATCACTAACGTGTTAGTCCCCGGATCCAAAGCAATCTGGCCAGAAACAAACACCATCGCTCCTTCTGCCACTACAGATTGATTGTATGGACCGACAGGTGAAGGGGCATTAATTGTATTGACTATTTTCTTAATCAAGATCTCCTGTTTCAGAAGCTTTGACTAGAACCCGGCCACGGTAGTATAAATCACCATCAACCTGATAAGCATTGTGGTAGAGATGTGATTCGCCTGTTGATTGACATGTTGCAACCTGAGGAACAGGTGCTTTATAATGCGTTCTTCTTTTACGCTTACGTTGCTTGGATATTCTACTCTTTGGATGAGCCATAATTTGTTATTTTCTAATCTTCAAAATTTATGTCCTTCAACGCATCCCATGCGGAATCCGTCGAATCTGAATCGTCTATATTTTTATTCCGGAGTATTTCCAGAACATTTTCATCACATGGTGCCTGGTCGTCTTCATCGCAATCATACACATTGATCAATGGAAGAGACAGGATAATGGATTCGTACACTAAGGGACGCAAATCCAAATCTACCGTACCTTCCTCCAGGGTGAAGACATCTTCATCTTCCTCCAACCCGGTATTTTTTTGATTAAAGAAATACCGATAGCTTGCTTCTCCCGGCATTTGAATTTTCTCCAGACAGCGATCACAAGTCGCCTCATGCCAGCCTTTTGCATTCACATCCAAAATATAGATTCCGGGCTTTTTATCAAAAAGCACCTGAACATCATAAGATGCACTCGCAATAAGTGATTGTTCAAATTGTTTAAAAAAATCGGTCGACACCGTCGTATTTATTTCCGTCACCCCGTTAGGCAACGCCGGTAAACTCAAAACCAATTCTCTCCAGTCTTTCATGACACAGAATTTTTTTTGATACAGAAGCGCAAAGGTAAACTTTTACTTTCATTTTTAATAATAATGTCCAAGGATTTGATCCGGATAAAAATCAATAAAGGTTTGGGTCTGCCGACAAGCATTGAAATAGTGCTATTGTGAAAGCTGCCGGAACAATCGATTTATTTAAACCAATTGGTCATTTCATTTTTAAGCTCTCGTTTTGATGTAGTAATAGGCCTACTTAAAATCCTCTATGCGTTTCTCAATTTTTGGATAAATAATAATCTCTTTCAATTCCTCAATTTCCAGATAATCCGGAAATGTGTTGATATGCTCAATCAATCGGTCTTTAGCGATCAAATTGGAATATCTTACTAAGATACGAGTTCAGTGCGAATGCACCAGCGTTCAACATGAAAAAATCAAACTTTCAAAGGAATACTCACCGGAGCAAGATCACACTGCCTCTTGGCCCTTGTAAATAAAGCTTCTTACTCTTCACATAATAACTCACCACCTGTGACAGAACCAACTTAAGATCTTCAGCATATTCGGGCTCACAACAAATTTCCGTACATACCAAAGATCCCCATTGAATCCGATTATCAGTCAATACTAATAGGTCCGCTCCACATTCATTTACTGGTAATTGAATGCGAATCCCCATCGAGTCAAGAAATTCAAACCGAATTTTACTATATTTTTCATTTGGTTGCCAACTACCGTTAGCGGTCACAAACCCATCCAGTTTCCATACCGTACCTCTCAGATTTTCGGGAAGGTCTTGCTTTTCACAGGCGAAGAGCAAACTCGCTATGAATATGACCAACCAAATATGTGACCTTAACCTACCATATTTTCGGGTCTCACCCATTGATCAAATTCTTCTTCTGTCAGATATTTTAGCTCAAGAG
>CAJDXA010000105.1_pt1 | contig 14536 bp, 8 predicted proteins | sample 7391711 | NCBI WGS metagenome assembly CAJDXA01 (sample SAMEA7055748, study PRJEB34461) | soil metagenome | biome: terrestrial ecosystem; feature: Peninsula; material: soil | place: Antarctica | collected 2016
ATCTATATATTTACGCCTTTGTTGCGAAAAGTTAAAAATACGTAAACTCTACCACATGTTGAGAAATCTCTACCTAATAGGCTTCGTGCTCTTGTTTTCCACATCTTCTATACTCGCTCAGGTGGGTTCGGGTACACTTAAAGGTAAGCTTACCGATGCAGAAACCGGTGAGGCGCTTCCATTTGTTAATATTATTTTGCAATCAGGCGACCAGCAAGTTGCCGGTGGTTCAACCGACTTTGACGGGCATTATACGATTAAACCTATTCCACCGGGATCTTATAATGTGCTTGTATCTTATGTGGGATATAATGCAAAACAAATTCAAGGGGTTCGAATTAACAACGCAAAAATCACTTTTTTAGATATTCCTCTTGAGTCAGGAATTAAACTTGATGAGTTTGAAGTAGTAGAGTACTCAGTTCCACTTATTGATAAAGATGGTGGTTCAACAGGAGGTACAGTTACCCGTGAAAATATAGCACGTATGCCCGGGCGGTCCGCAACTTCCATCGCGGCTACCGTAGGTGGTGTTCAAGAAACTGGCGGCGGAGTGTCCATTAGAGGTGCGCGAACAGAAAACACATATTACTATATAGATGGTATAAAAGTTAGAGGATCGAGTAGCGTACCTAAAGGTGCAATTGAGGAAGTTTCAGTTATTACAGGAGGTATCCCCGCTAACTATGGGGATGCAACAGGTGGTATTATTGCTATTACAACTCGTGGTGCAACCAGTAAGTTTTTTGGAGGGATTGACGTACTATCTTCAGGATTTGCCAATGAGGATGGCGGCGGTATCGGACTTGACCGATTTTCACAAAGCCAGGTAGAGGGTGTCCTTTCAGGTCCACTACTTTGGAAAAAAGATGCAGAAGGAAATAAAGAACGACCGTTGCTCGGATTCTTCCTTTCGGCAAACTATACCAATTATATGGATACGCGTCCAAACATTGGTAACTATAGATTAAAAGAAGACGAAAGAAATAGGTTGATTCAAGATCCAATGAGCTTTAGGCTTAACGGTATACAGAATAATAATACCAGTGATGTATATGTTAATGAAAACAACGAATCGATAGATGCGAGTTTTGCTGCTCCATCCATTCAAGGTATTTCAAATGCGGAATTAATCAGAGAAAGCGCTTGGGAGAAAGTACCGGCGCGACAAAATGATCGAAGTCAAAGAGCTTCTGGAACGGTTAAGTTTGATGTGGCTACAGCACCGAATTTTGATCTTGCATTTGGAGGGACGTTCGACTGGAGGAAGGATAATCAGTATACCTACAGCGGTAGCTTGATGAATTCTGACAACAACGGACAAGCCATAGATCAAACCTGGAGAGCGTTTGGAAGGTTTACACAACGGTTTGCTTCTGATGCATCAGAAGGAGAAAGCGAAGGTCTTATAAAAAATGCTTTCTATAATATCATGGTTGATTATAGCGAAAGACAAAGAACCGTTCAGGATCCTACTCACAAAAAGAATTTATTTAATTATGGATATGTTGGGAAGTTTGAAACAACAACTGCTCCATATTATACATACAATGCTGATACAACCGACAATGGGTATTACCAGCAAGGTGTCCGCGAAATTGAAACAACCTTTACTGCGAGCGATGTTAATAGCGAGTTGGCTTCATATACTTCCGCATTGTATAGATATTACGACGAAATCGGTTATTCAGTTCGTACCCATAACGATATTCAGGCTGCAGGTGGATTAATTAACGGACAAGCTGCATCTTCGATTTACAACTTGTATACGGCAATAGGAACTCCTTATAATAGTTATGGATTATTCCGTCAAAATCAATTCCGTGTTACTGGTTCAGGATCGGCAGATATTGGTGGACATGCCATCATATTAGGTTTTGAGTTTGAACAATATACCGAAAGGAATTTTGGATCTAACCCGATGGGCTTATGGACTCAGGCACGCGCTTTAGCAAACAGTCACCTCCAGGAGTTTGATCAGGATAATGTAGCTAGTAAAATTCGGATTGGTGAGAATGATTATTACTCATTCGATCGAATTATAGATTTAGCGAGCCAGTCAAGTTTTGACAGAAATTTGAGAACAAAACTTGGATTAGATCCCAATGGTCGTGATATTATAAACGTAGATGGATTGGATCCAGAGGTTTTCAATCTCGATATGTTTAGTGCAAACGAATTGTTGAGAGAAGGAAATAATGCTTTGGTTTCGTATTATGGATACGATCACAGAGGTGATTTGCTTACAGGAAGCCGTCCTACTATTAACGACTTCTTCACACAGAGAGACGACGCTGGAAATTTAACTAGACCGATTGCTGCATTCGAACCTATTTATATCGCAGGATATATAATGGATAAATTTGCATTCGATGATATTATCTTTAACGTTGGGGTGCGTATTGACCATTTTGATGCAAATCAGCCTGTTCTTAAAGACAAATACGTACTTGGTGATGCGGTTACAGTTGGAGAAACTTATGATCCTGAAGGAACTTTTTTCTTAGGAGAGCATCCGGCCAACGTTAAGCCAAATTGGGTAATATATACCAATAATCTACTAGATCCAACGGCGATCAATGGTTATCGCGATGGAGATACTTGGTATGATAATACGGGGGTAGAAGTTGCAGATCCACGAGGGACAATCAAAACTTCTTCTGGAATTGCGCCACTACTAAGAGATCCGACTAAAGTTGGTGAGAATTTGGATAGCGATGCTTTTGAATCTTACAAACCACAAATCAATGTAATGCCGCGGATAGCCTTCTCATTCCCTATTTCTGATGAGGCTGTATTCTTTGCACACTACGACATACTTACGCAAAGACCAACCGGACAAAATATTGTAAACCCAATTGACTATTTATTTATTCAAAACATGGGTAGTTCGGCGATTAGTAACCCAAACCTGAGGCCTACCAAAACAATTGACTACGAACTAGGTTTCCAACAAGTTCTTTCGAGAAGCTCGTCTTTAAAGATTTCTGCTTTCTATAGAGAAACAAGAGATGAGATTCAGGCAAGAAGACTTTTAGAAGCTTTCCCAGTTACTTATACGTCATTTGATAATTATGACTTTGGAACTACAAAAGGATTAACCCTTTCTTACGACTTGCGTCGTACTGGGAATATCGAGCTGAGAGCATCTTATACGCTTCAATTCGCTTCTGCTACCGGTTCTAGCGCAGGATCATCGATTAATCTTGTTAACTCGGGTGAGCCAAACCTTCGTGTTATATTCCCAACGGATCGAGATCAGCGCCACGTATTTGTTGGAACTTTCGATTTCCGATACGGAAAGGGGAAAGACTACAACGGTCCGGTAATTGGCGGAAATCAAATCCTATCCAACTCAGGAATAAACATTGTGGGTAATCTCGGGTCGGGAACCCCTTATTCTCAGCAGCAGAGAGTTACTGGTGATGCATTCAATTCTCAAGTAGGAAGCCCGCAGCTAAAAGGAACGGTAAACGGATCGGTGCTACCATGGCAGTTTAGAATTAATATGCAGATTGATAAATCCTTCGAGCTTAAATTTGGTAAAGAGGGAGAAGAACAGAAAAAAGCATTCTTAAATGTTTACCTATTGGTAAATAACGTTTTGAACACACAGAATGTAGTGGGTGTTTACCGCTTTACTGGAAACCCTGAGGATGATGGATACTTGAGGTCTCCAGATTATCAGCCACAGATACGTGAAAGAATCGATGAGCAATCATTCCGTGAAATGTATGCTTTAAAGGCAGCAAATCCATTTAATTATTCTGTGCCAAGAACCATTCAGTTGGGCGTACGGTTAGATTTTTAATATTACTGATACAGATTTAGATAAGAAATCCTTATGAGAGTGTTTAACTATAGTGTTTTAATCGCAACTCTGCTTACCCTTACTGTAGGTCAGGCCACAGCAAGAGAATATATTGGAGATAAGTCTAAGGCAAACGACGTAAAAGCTAAGGCCGCTGGTTGTTCTCCTGCTCAACAAAACTCCGAGTTTTTTATAAACAACGTTAGAACCGCTGCCGAGACTGGGGGTAATACTTGGTACGACCGTGGAAACGGATTGCCTTACTATGAGGTTCCAGCAGGAGAAGGTAACCACGCTATATTTGCCGGAGCACTTTGGATGGGGGGAGTTGACCCCGCAGGAAACTTGAAGCTGGCAGCCATTCGATTTCGTCAGTTGGGTAATGATTACTGGCCAGGTCCATTGACCGTTGACGGTACAGCATCTATCGAAGCAGAAACTTGTACGCAATGGGACAAATTCTTTAATATGTCCAAGCAAATGGTTGAAACGCATAGATATTATTACACCTTGCTTCATCAGGGTGTAGATCCATCTACCGACCCGCTATTTGTAAATGGGTATATCATACCTAAAGAGATTTTAGATTGGCCTGCACATGGAAATACCGCACTTGGACAAAGTAACTTTATCGCACCATTTGCAGATTTAAAAGATCCAGATACTGGAGAAATCCTAACTACTCCTGGCTTCTATGAGCCCGATCAAGGGGATTACCCACTTTACGATCTTGAACAAGAAATTGACTGTAGAACCCGTTTGGTTACAGACCCTGTTCCTCTTTTTGGTGACTATACTATGTATTGGGTTTTTAACGATAAAGGAAACGTACATACTGAGTCGCAAGGTGAGCCTATCGGAATGGAAATTCAGGCACAAATGTTTGGATTTACAACAAACGATGAAATTAACAATATGACCTTTGTTAATTATGTATTGATTAACCGAGGTACGCTAACGCTTAAAGACACTTATTTTGCCCAATGGGTAGATACAGATTTGGGAAATCCGAAAGACGACTTTGTAGGTTGTGACGTAGGACGTGGGTTAGGCTACTCTTATAATGGTACTGATTTTGACGCAAGCTCAGAAAGTGGACCTGGATATGGTGCACAGCCACCGGCAATCGGTGTCGACTTTTTTGAAGGTCCTTATCAGGATGCTGATGGTAAAAATAATAAATATGGAATTGGACCTAACGAGGCTTTAAATGGACTTGGATATTTGAACGCAGCCGACTCGGTAACATCACATGGAGTTGATAGTATCATTGATAATGAGCGATATGGAATGAGAAGATTCCTTTTTCACAACAATGAGGACACACCTACTGGAGATCCAAAAATTGCCGTTCACTACTACAATATGATGCAAGGGATTTGGCGTAATGGTGTGCCAATGACCTATGGTGGGACTGGATATGATCCGGGTTGTGCTTCTTGTTTAGAAGCAGACTTTATGTTTCCTGGTGATAGTGACCCATTAAATTGGGGTACAGCGGGTGTGGATCCAAACTATCCGCATGCGGGCGGTTGGACTGAGGAAAGTGAGGGGAATCCTCCGGAAGACAGAAGATTTGTTCAATCGGCAGGTCCTTTTACGCTGGAACCTGGGCAATTTAATAACATTACTGTTGGAGTAGTATACGCCAGAGCACAGACTGGAGGCGCGTTTGCGTCAGTTAAGGCACTTCTTCAGGCAGATGATAAAGCTCAAGCGCTATTTGAAAACTGCTTTAGATTGCTATCCGGACCTGATGCACCTGATATGACCGCTCAGGAATTGGATAAGGAAATTATTCTATACTTGAGAAACACAAGTCCACTAAGTAATAATCAGAATGAACAATACACAGAGCTAGACCCTACAATTCCTCCTACCAAGCAGGATTCTGCATTAACACCAAACGATCAGTTCTATAGATTTCAGGGATATCAAGTGTACCAGTTAAAAAACTCTGGTGTGTCGGTTTCAGATATTGAAGATGAGAGACTTTCACGTTTAGTATTCCAATCGGATATTAAAGACGTTGATGAAAACGGAGAGGGGATCGGTCAGCTTATCAATTATGAATTTGATCAACAAGTGAACCTTCCTAAACCGGTAGAAAAAGTTAATGGTAGCAATCAGGGAATCAAACATTCAATACGGATAACTACCGATAGATTTGCTCAGGGAGATACCCGGTTGGTTAACTTTAAAAAGTACTATTATGTTGCCGTTGCATACGGATACAATAATTACGAAGAGTATAATCCCGATCCCAATAAGTTAACAGGACAGCCTGCTCCTTATATAAGAGGACGTGCTGGGGCAGTTGGAGACATACAGCCTATCACGTTAATTCCACACAAACCTGTACCAGAAAAAAATGGAACGGTGTTTACAACCCAGTATGGTGACGGTGTACAGATTAGCCGACTTGAAGGGACCGGAAATGGTGCGAATGATTTGGTTCTTACAAGTGAAACTGTGGATCAAATAATGAGCGAGGCTCCATACAGAGCAGATGTACTTACATACGAGCCTGGAAAAGGACCTATTAATGTGAAAGTTGTGGATCCATTAAATGTGAAGCCTGCAAAATTCATCCTGCGATTTTACAATGGTCGTGATGCAAACGGTATTTATACCGGAAACATTAACGATGCACGCTGGTATATGATCAATGAAAATATTCCTGGAGACACTATTTTTAGTGAAGGAACCATAAGCGTTGCTAACGAACAGATAATCCCCGAATATGGTATTGCCGTAACGATTGGACAATATAATCTGGATGTTGTAAACATGAAGGAGAAAGAAAAAGATTATAAGTATTACCCTGCAATTCTGGGTAATGGTATTGAATTTACCTCAGGTCAGGATGGATGGCTCACAGGAGTTGCCGATCAGGATGGAACTAATTTCTTTAATTGGATTAGATCTGGACTCATTAAGGAAGATAAAGATGATGCAGCAGCTAATCCTCCGTGTTTTCTGCTTCCAAACGGAAGTATAGCACCGTTTGTATTTAATGATTACGAAGGAGTTGATGATCAGCAGTTGTTTGAAGACGTGATAGGCGGTACTTATGCGCCGGCAAGGTTAGTAGCTGGTTACGATTGCGGACCAAGTCCGCTTAGCGTTGATGCCAAAGATGGAGTTCCACTAGATGGAAACGACGATTTAAGTCTACTTAAATCGGTTGACATATTCATAACCAAAGACAAATCCAGATGGAGTAGAGTGCCCGTGTTTGAGCTTCAACCTCAAAGTGATTTCGCCCAATTGAAAAAGAAGAAAATGTCACTTCGTGGAGCACTGTCTGTTGATAAGAACGGAAGGAATCAACTTGATTCCGACGCAAATATTGGCGAATGTACCAGCAACGGACAACAGGTTTTGCGTCAACAAGATCTAGATGCCATGACCGCAACAAATCGGGAGGCATTCTTAGATTTGGTAAAGGCTGAATATCCATCTATTACTTCAGAGAGCCAGTTAGTGGGTCTATCATTTGGAATGGGTTGGTTCCCAGGATATGCGATAAGTCCCGAAACAGGTGAGCGCATGAATATGGCATTTGGTGAAAACTCATACCTCGCCAAAGATAATGGACGCGATATGCTTTGGAATCCTTCTAGTCGTGTTATGACCCAATTGGGTAATGATTATGTTTTCGGAGGCGAGCACTATATCTATACCTTTAGAAATAAGCAATATGACGAGGAGCTGAAAGGCGCCAATCCAAAACAATCATTGTCTTTCTACGATGGTGGACAGCGTGCCTATGAAGTCTTTAGAAAACCTTCTAAGTCAGAAGAAAGAACTTTTTTCTCTAACTTAGCATGGGTAGGTTTCCCAATGCTTGCAAGAGGATTTGAATACGATACGCCTGAAAACGGACTTGTACCGGGTGATGCGAAAATATCTCTCCACGTAGCAGATCCTTACGCATCATACGCTACAGTAAGAAACGCGTTAGGAGACGCATCCTATCCGACTCCACTGCCAAACTCTAACTATGAGCTGAGTACAAACGACTGGTATCCTACCTACGAGTTTACTACCGAGGGCATAGAAACTCTTACCGATGTGGCTGAAGTCGCTAAAGAGGCGTTAGACTTAATCGATATTGTTCCAAATCCATACTACGCCTACTCGGCATACGAACAAGGTAGAATAGACAATAGAGTGAAATTTGTAAACCTACCACCCAGGTGTAAGATTTCCATATTCACAATTAATGGCACACTCATTAATGTGTTAGAAAAGGATAATCCGAATACTTACCTCGAATGGAATCTTCAAAACGAACACTTTATTCCCATTAGTGGTGGTATGTACATTATTCATGTCGAAGCACAGGGCATTGGCGAAAGAACACTTAAATTCTTTGCTGCAACACGTCCTACCGACTTGAGAAACTTTTAATATACTGTCACAGCGATCAACTGTAGAAATATGAAATACTTTTCTAGAAATTTTGCGAATGCCTTTAGAGCCGGATCTGCAGGAGGGATGCAGCTATTGGTAAACCCATGGGCGAGATCCAATGGATTGTCTGGAGCCAACGTGGCAGATGGTACTCCTGTTGAATCTATGTACTTAAACGTGGGAGGGCTGGCTTTTGTAGAACAAACAGAAGTTGCTTTTACGCATATCAACTACCTTTCAGGATCTGATATTTCCATAAACTCGGTTGCCTTGGCGCAGAGAATGGGAGAAACTGGTGCATTGGGATTAGCGGTATCAACCTACGATTTTGGAGATATTCGCAGAACCACTACCGCGACTCCCGATGGAGATGGAACTACGTTTAAAGTGAGTATGGTCAACATTGGATTATCTTATTCAAAAGCTTTCTCAAACAGTATTTATGGAGGGATAACCCTGAAGATACTTAGTGAGAGTGTTGCGGATTTGAAATCAACAGGTGTTGCTATAGATGCCGGAATTAAATATGTAACCGGTGAAAGAGACCAGGTAAAATTCGGTATAACGCTTAAAAACGTTGGGCCGCCAATGTCTTTTAGTGGAGATGGTTTGAGTTTTGAAACAGCTTCACCAACGGATGAGTATCCAATGACTGCTCAGCTACGAAGTGAGAAATACGAGCTTCCTTCGTTGGTTGCTATTGGATTTAGCTATGATTTTTTGATTGCTGAAGACCATATCTTAACTGCGCATGGCGCGTTTATCGCCAACTCCTTCACGGAAGATAATTTCCTGATAGCTGCTGACTATAACTTTAAAAAGATGTTCTTTTTACGCGCTGGATATCACTACGAGCCTAATATCACCAGCGACCTGGATAGACGGAATGTTTATACTGGATTTTCAGCAGGTGCTGGCTTGCAGTTTGCATTTGGTGAAAACAAAACGCGTATTGCTAGAATATGAGAAAGCCCTTTAGGAGGGTTTTCTCTTTTTTGTATATATATACTATCCCTTAATCTATAAGTGATGACACAAATTAATTATTATACCGAAGGCGGCCTTCAAAGGCTTAAAGACGAGTTACGCCAACTTAAATCGGTGGAAAGACCTGCTGTGACCAGACAAATTGCTGAAGCAAGAGATAAGGGCGACCTTTCGGAAAATGCGGAATACGATGCAGCAAAGGAAGCTCAGGGTCTACTGGAAGCAAGAATAGCGAAACTCGATAACGTTATCGCTAACGCACGGGTAGTGGATGAATCCAAAATGGATAATTCAAAAGCATATATTTTGAGTAAGGTTACTATTAAAAACCTCAACAACAATATGACGCTTATGTATCAGCTGGTTGCAGAAAACGAAGCCGACCTTAAAAGCAAAAAGTTATCTATAGAATCTCCTATTGGGAAAGGTCTATTGGGTAAAGAGCTTGGCGACGTGGTAGAAATCCAAATCCCATCTGGAAAAGTGAAATTCGAAATTGTTGAAATAGCGAGATAATATGGCATCCATATTCACAAGTATTATTTCTGGAGATATACCCGCACATAAAATCGCCGAGAACGATAAGTTCTTGGCATTTTTGGATATCAGCCCCCTTGCGGAGGGGCATACCCTTGTCATTCCCAAACAGGAAGTAGATTATATATTCGATATCTCGGATGAGCTCCTTTCTGAATTTATGATCTTTGCAAAACAAGTAGCCAAAAAGATCGGGAAGGCGATTCCATGCGCACGCATTGGAGTATCGGTAGTTGGCCTTGAGGTGCCTCATGCACATATTCATTTAATACCGATCAATTCGGTAAGCGATATGAATTTTGCTAAACCCAAACTCAGCTTTTCTCAAGAAGAATTAGCTCGAACAGCCGATAAAATTCGGAACGCTTAACTGCGAAATTTCAAAACAATTCTATAGATGTAAGAATACTTTTCGAGCGATAGAAACGCTCGATTGGAATCTACTGTACTAACGTATTTTTCGCCCGGGATTCTTAGATAGAAACGCTTTCCACGATCCGTATTCATCCTTAGTGGTTGTGCCACCTTGAAAACTATGGCATATCGCCGCAGCAAGGCCGTCTGAAGCATCTAAGTACTCCGGCATCTCTTTCATATTCAATAAGGTTTGAATCATCTTAGCGACCTGTTCCTTGCTTGCATTTCCATTTCCGGTAACGGCTTGCTTAATTTTACGTGGGGCATATTCTGTATAGGGTATCTCACGACTCAACGCAGCAGCAATGGCAATTCCTTGCGCACGCCCAAGTTTCAACATGGATTGAACGTTTTTGCCAAAAAATGGAGCTTCAATGGCCAGTTCATCGGGATGGTATTGCTCAATTAATCCAATAACTTTATCAAAAATGATTTTCAAGCGTAAAGCATGATCTTCATACTTGCTTAGCTTTATCACACCATAACTTACTAAACTCAATTTTTTAGATTTAGACATTATGATTCCGTAACCCATGATGGAAGTTCCCGGATCTATTCCTAATATGATGCGTTCTGATGACAATATTTTACCTTTAGCCGCAAATGTATAAAACTGTATCCACTGCGCTGCAAAGTAAACCTTTTAAGCTGACACTTCCGGCAGTCATTATTGGGGTGCTTACAGTTGTGGCGTGGAGAAATTTTAAAAATGTTGATATTCTTTCCACGGAATTGATAGCCGATCAAATCCGGGTTTTTCTATGTATTGCAGCGCTTGCATTTCTCAATCTCTACTTCGAAATGCGCAAATGGACTACGCTTATCCAGTCTCGCCACCTCGACAGGAGAGTTGCTTTTAAAGCTGTACTTATTGGTATGTGTTCAGGATTTGTAACACCCAATCGTTTAGGCGAATTTGCCGGTCGAGCCGTGGCAGTTCCGCGAAGATTGCGCAAAAAAGCTTCCGTAATGACTTTTGCCGGCGCGGGTATTCAGGGGTCAGTTACTTTCCTAGCCGGAATTATTGGCTTATTCATATATCCGATTTTGCCACAAATGCCTACCTATGGCGATTTCAAACCTCAGATCTTCTACGGACTGATGGTTGTTGGAGTGGCTTTGGCAATATTCTTCTGGTTTAAAAAGCCGTTAAAACCACATATCCAATCTATCGTAAAACGCCTGAAAGCTATTGAGCCCAAAACGCTGATAAAAGCATGGTTATGGGCAGCCGGGCGCTATGCTATTTTTAGCACCCAGTTTGTTATCGCACTCTATAGCGTTGGTTTTTCGGGTGATATCCTTACTTGTTATGCCGGGGTGTTTGTTCTCTACTTTATTCAGAGCTATATGCCATTCACCGCCATGGGCGAACTTGGTGTCCGCGAACTTCTGGCCATTTTTATATTTGGAAAGTTCCTAGATGAATCCTTGTTAGCTGCATTTGCTACTTTAATGGTATGGGTAGCCAATATTGGAATTCCAGTTTTAATCGGAGCCCTGAGTTTAAAATTCCATAAAAGCAGAATCCTTGGAAATACTTAATCTCTGGATTCTATTATCGATCGGTATTGCGGGTAGCTTTATTCTTGTAATCATTTATCTGATTTACGGAGGGTACAGACGGAAATCTCAAGCTCTTAAAACGATCCCGGAACTCACCATTTTATTGCCGTTTAAAAATGAAATGGCAACTCTTCCAGATACCGTTAGCCGATTCATTCTTCGGATCTTGGCGACCATAATCTTGATAGGCTTGAATTAGGCGATCAGATTATTCTTGCGGATATTCCTACTGACGTTACTGGTAAAAAAGCGGTTTTATCCTACGGTATTAAAGAAGCTACTACTGACTGGGTTCTCGTAATGGATGCGGATACAGATCTACCCGATAATTTAATTCTACCCAACGCTGAAATTTTACCTGCAGATGCGAAGTGCGTGCTGATTCCCATCACTCCTGTAAAACGAAAGGGATGGATTCCTGCGTTTTTTGATTTAGATTTTTTGAGCTTGCATTTTGCGGGTTTGGCTTCCGCCAATAATAACAGCCCGCTGTTGGCAAATGGTGCGTGTATGCTTATTTGCCGAAAGGCATTCGTCAGCACAATAGATCAACGCGAGGACTGGACTGAACCCAGCGGTGATGATGTGTTTGCCATGTTTGCAATTGCAAACATGTATGGTAATCACGTTGTAAAAACGCTCGATCTCTACGATTCACCCGCAAGAGTACATTTTCCCTCGCGACTTAAGGAACTCTGGTATCAGCGTACAAGATGGATCTCGAAAACGGGACAAATTAAAAACACTTGGTTTCAATTTGTATCGATCATTGTACTTTTGACCCAGGTTGTGCTTATCGCAAATGGGTTTTTGATTTTTAAATACCCCGAACTTTATACGGCCTTCATTATTACAATCTCAATAATTCTTACGGAGATTGTATATTTGGCGATAGGTGCAGAACGCCTAAATCGCAGAGATTTGTGGGTGTTTATAATTCCGGCTGTATTTATTTATCCGTTTTATCTTCTGGCTCTCTTAATTTTCAGCATTTTTGCCAAATCAAAATGGAAGTAGATCCGGTAGAAAATATTTCGCCAATGGCCTGGCAGCGATTTAAGAAAAATAAACTTGCGGTCATGGGCTTGTACATTTTGGCTATAGCCGCATGTATCGCCATTCTGGGCGGATTAATCCGACCTGACTCTACGAAAAACGCGAATAGTCAGCAGGTGTCCCTGGCCAAAAAAGGAATTAACTTTTCAGTAGAAATGCTGAGAGTCAGAAAAAACACGAATGTTTCCAATCAGTGGTTTCTTAGTCAGATGTTTTTTGGTGGCAAGGAAAGCCAGTATCTAAATGTTCCTCTCCATTCATATTCTTTTTCCGGAGATTCTATAATTGGATTTGAATATGGAGGAAGTGAGGATGTTAAAGGGGAACCATTTGCCTATAATCTACTGGATGTAGTGGCTCCGATCGAAATTAATTCTATTTCCCGGCAAGGGGAAGCGTTAAGTGCAGAAATGCTTAATAGTGAATCGATTTCGAACACACAAACACAGTTGAAAAGTGAAATCCTCAAGAAAAATATAGTTACTCAGCGGTTTCTTTTAGGAACTGATAAGTTTGGGCGGGATATGTTAAGCAGACTAATGGCTGGGACCATTGTTTCTCTGTCGGTAGGATTGATTTCTGTCTTTATATCGTTAGTGCTTGGAATTGGATTAGGAGCAGTCGCAGGATATTTTGGCGGATGGGTTGACGACGTAATTACCTGGGTAATTAATGTGGTTTGGTCAATCCCAACACTTTTATTAGTTATAGCAATCACATTTGCGCTGGGCAAAGGATTCGTGCAAGTTTTTATCGCAGTCGGGCTCACCATGTGGGTTGAAGTGGCGAGAGTAGTGCGCGGCCAAGTGCTTTCGCTTAAAAACATGGAATATATTGAGGCCTCGCGAGCATTGGGATTTGATACATTTAGAATTATTTCCAGACATATCATCCCAAATATTATGGGGCCAGTTATTGTTATTTCAGCTGCCAACTTTGCTTCAGCGATTCTATTGGAGGCTGGCTTGAGCTTCTTGGGAATAGGAGCACAAATACCGATGGCTTCGTGGGGACAAATGATTAAAGATCATTACGCATACATCACCACCAATATGGCTTACCTGGCGATCTTGCCGGGTCTTAGTATTTCTATTCTAGTATTGGCGTTTATGCTTATTGGAAATGGATTGCGCGATAGCATGGATACGCGTGCTACCTCTTAAAAGAAAGCCAGAGCGGTAAGAAATATGACCGATCCCACAATCATAAAGAATAAGGTGTAGGGTAAAATGTCTCTAGCTCGTAATCCAGTAATAGAAAGTAAGGGCAATGCCCAAAACGGTTGAATCATATTGGTGATTTGATCGCCATAAGCCATGGCTAAGATACTTTTACCTAGAGGTAGGTTCATTTTTGTCGCTGCCTCAACAATGATCGGCCCTTGTACCATCCATTGACCACCACCACTCGGCACGAGGATATTGATAAATCCGGCACTGAGAAACGTGAATATGGGATAGGTTTGCGCATTGGAAATGGAAACGAAAAAGGATGATATTCCCGATACAATACCCGAATGTTGCATCACACCCATAATTCCAAAATACAATGGAAATTGAATTAGAATTCCCGCAGCTCCGGATATGGCTTCACCTACTGCTTCCGCAAATTTCGATAAACTTCCATGCCCGATTAAACCCAGTCCAAGAAAAAGAGTGTTTAGGAAATTCGGATCGACAAAATTCGCATTCCCACTTACAATTGAATTTGTGGCAATAACCGATGCTGCAATCAAGCATAATA
>CAJDXA010000073.1_pt1 | contig 14489 bp, 15 predicted proteins | sample 7391711 | NCBI WGS metagenome assembly CAJDXA01 (sample SAMEA7055748, study PRJEB34461) | soil metagenome | biome: terrestrial ecosystem; feature: Peninsula; material: soil | place: Antarctica | collected 2016
CAATTAGGTTTGTCAACTTTATTGACCACCAGAATGGGTTTTTTGCCCAGTTGTATGGCTTTGCTAAGTACATATCTGGTCTGAGGCATAGGTCCTTCAAACGCATCTACGATAAGCAGAACGCCATCCGCCATATTAAGCACACGCTCTACTTCACCACCAAAGTCAGCGTGACCGGGTGTGTCGATGATGTTTATTTTGTAATCTTTATATCTTACTGAGACGTTTTTTGACACGATAGTAATCCCTCGTTCCCGTTCCAAATCTATGTTATCGAGGATCAGCTCCTGTTGGTCTTCCGATTCCCGGAATGATTGAGTGAGATGAAGGATTTTATCGACAAGGGTAGTTTTACCGTGGTCTACGTGAGCTATAATGGCTATATTGCGTATGTTTTGCATGTATATGGTATTAAATTTAAGGGCGCAAAGGTACTATTTTATTCGCTCATTCTTCAATTTATTTTTATATTGATGAATGTGTACCCTTTGGTGGTGAGCAAATGCCGTTGATAAATTGGGTATTGTTCTTCCGCAAATCGTCCATCTCGGATACTCAAAGGCCTATTCCGAATACCCGGTTTGCTCACGATAAAACGGGTTCACTATTCTAGTGTTTCCAGGGAAGATAGCTTTTAATTTTTTTATTGAATTTCCTGAGTAAATTTGTAGGTTAGAATTAAAAATTTAGAATTAATCTTGAGTCCCGTCGAAAAAGAGAGAATGGTGATAATAAGTAATCTCTTATCCGGAGATTATGATTTTGAGGAATTGACTCTTAGGATATTTAATTTTCAATATCATTATAATCCACTTTATCAGGAGTTCTGCAGGCATCTTGGCAAGCATCCTGGAAATGTGAATGATGTCTCAAACATTTCTTTTCTGCCCATTAGTTTATTTAAAACACAGGAGGTTAAAACAGGAGAATTTACACCTGAATTTACTTTTAAGTCATCAGGTACGACGGAATCTGGAAGAAGCCGACATCTGGTGCGTGATTTGGGACTTTACGATAAGATCTCTACCCGCATATTTGAGGAAATTTATGGACCATTGAAGGATGTCACTTTGCTGGCATTGTTACCGTCTTATCTGGAGCAGGGAGATTCTTCGCTTATTTGCATGATACGTTCATTCATCGATAAAACTGCTAATATCAGGAGTCAATTTTATAAGTATGATTTTGACAATTTGAGAAATGATTTGGAAAATTATACAAAAAATGGCGGAAAGATTTTGCTTTGGGGTGTAACCTATGCTTTATTGGATTTTGCGGAGAAATGTGAATTGGATCTTGAAGATGTTATCGTCATGGAAACGGGAGGGATGAAAGGACGTCGCGAGGAGTTGGTGCGGAGTGAAGTCCATGAAATCCTACAGTCAAAATTAAAATGTCACTCAATTCATTCAGAATATGGCATGACAGAGATGCTTTCGCAGGCGTATTCTATCGGGAATGGCGTGTTTCAAATGGGTGATACCCTGAAGATATTGTCTTTTGACGTCATGGATCCACTGACCCATATAGGGGATGAACGGTCAGGCCGATGTCATGTGATCGATCTGGCAAATGTAGATAGTTGTAGTTTTATAGCGACAGATGATCTTTGCAGGACTTCTGGAAAGTCTTTTGAGATCTTAGGTCGTTTGGATTTCGCAGATGTGAGGGGATGTAATTTATTATACCGATCATAGATGAATAAATAAAAGTAAGAATCGTGAACGAGACATTAGAAAGGATAAGAACCATCGCAGTAGAATATGCGCCTAAGGTTGTATTGGCTGTGGTTACTTTAATTGTAGGGTGGATGGTGATCAAATGGATTGTCAACTTGCTGGATAAAGCCATGGTCAAATCAAAACTTGATATTTCTTTGCGGGAATTCCTGAAAACTCTGTCCAGCCTCCTTTTAAAAGTCCTTTTAGTTCTTAGCGTGGCCAATACATTTGGAATAGTAACGACCAGTTTTATCGCTATTCTTGGTGCTGCGGGTTTGGCAGTAGGTTTGGCTTTGCAGGGAAGCCTGAGTCATTTTGCATCGGGTATATTAATTATGATTTTTAAACCTTACCGGATAGGTGATTTTATTGAGGTTTCTGGTCAATCGGGTACGGTTAAGCAAATCCAGGTATTTACTACTTTGATGACGACCCTAAACAATAATTTAGTTATTGTCCCCAATGGTCAGGTTTTAAGCGGATCGATTGTCAATTACACTATATTAGGGAAGCGCAAGCTTGCGCTTGAGTTTAGAATAGGTCATAATGATGATATCGACGCTGCCAAAGCTATTATTGAAAGTTTGTATCGCGAACATGAGCTCGTCTTAAAGGATGAACCAATTGATGTTTTTGTGGCCTCACATGGAACTTCATCCATCAACCTCACTGCGAGGGCCTGGGCAAAGAGTGAAGATTTTTGGACCATTCATTTTTACATGATGGAGCAGGTTAAAAAAGAATTTGACAAAGCGGGTATAAGTATTCCATTTCCTCAGATGGATGTTCATTTTCCGAAACGAGTTCCCTCTGAGTCATAATTTGATAAGGATTTAAGATGAGTCTACTCCGGGTCTTATACGAGAGCTGGAGCGGATTCTAACATGCTCCTTTCTTGTGGAAGAAAATTGTATATTTTATTTTAGTTGCATGCGGCATGGTTTACGGTGGTTGGCACTTGCGGGATGGGTATGTGTGTCAGGGTAGTGCCCGTCACCTGAAATGCGCCAGGTGCGGGGCACTCGCTGTCCCTCCATGCTTACTTGCGGGATGAGTATGTGCGTCAGGGTAGTGCCCGTCACCTGAAATGCGCCAGGTGCGGGGCACTCGCTGTCCCTCCATGCTTTGCTCAAAGTGCCACGCACCATCCAGGCCTTAAGCAACCAGTTGATGGGTGGTTGGCACTTGCGGGATGGCTATGTGCGTTAGCGTAGTGCCCGTCACCTGAAGGGGTGATCGAATCGGTAAGCTAGCGTAGGATTTGCGAAAAAACCTGGTCTATTTTGACGAGACCTTTCGCCTGAAGTGTATGTGTCCTAAAGACAGTACCGACGCGCAGCAGAAAGGCGCGATTTTAGTCATTCTTAGTAAGAATCAGATCGGGATCAATATTCAATTTTTGGTATAAGCCACGGGCCAAATCCATCGTCAGATCCCGTTTTCCATTAAGCAATTCACTGATTCGGGATGGATTCGTATTCAGGATTCGGGCCAGATCTTTCTGCTTCAACTTGCGTTGGAACATACGGAGTTCGATCATTTCAATCAAGGTCTCCGGCTTGAATGGATAATGTTCTTCTTCATGCGCAGTTATAGCATCTGATATTTCATCCAATTCTTGCTGTTGAGATGCACCCAATTTCCCAGAATTAGTTAAGATGCTTAGAAGATTTTCCATTCGTTGATAGGCTGCTTTATATTGTTTTTTATCCATCTATATATTTTTTACGTCAATTCTGTCGTATTCCTTGTGCGTTTCTATAAATCTGATATATACCTTTTTCGAAACAAAAATAATGATTGAGACTAATCTATAATCATTGCCCTTAATATTAAATACATAACGGTTGTTGCCAACATAATCCACTGTTCTGAAATCTTGTTTGACCTCACTCAAATTTTTCCATTTAGCCCTCTTGGCTATTTCATACCAATACAACAAAGGCATCTTTGCTAGTGGATGTCCCTGGAAAATTCTGTCAATCTACGTGGTGTCACTATGCGCATAAGTGCATTTAATAAGTGCCAATATATGCAATATAGTTCCATGTTGTGCAATAATATTCATGGAATTTCTAAAATGGATTTGGCAACAATTAACCTACGTGATCGTTTTTAGATTAAGATCTATGTGGATATGCTTAGATTTTATGAACAGCTAATATTACAACTATGAACCTTACACATTCGTCTCATTCTAATTTATATTTGTCTTTTTCGTCAGTGTTTATTTTCCTTTTCTTTGCTTATTCCTGCGAGAAAAGCAATCCAGTCGCTGATGATAATCTGCCATTTGATCGAGCAGAAAGTACTTCCTTTCAAAAAACAAGTCAGGATCTTTATCTGGCTACTATAAAAGATTATTCAAAATACAATTTTGCTATTTCTCCACTAAGCATCCAAATGGCCTTATATATGTTATATAATGGAGCTGATGGAGAGACTAAAGCAGAGATAGGAAAACTGCTGCATGTGATGGATGCAGATCTCGAATCACTTAATAGTCGTGTCGGTAAGCTTATGGGATATCTTAATGGACTGGTAGATGAAGGACATTTGGATATTCACAATGCCCTGTTTTATGATAAGAGTCGGGTCGAACTGGCGGAAGGATTTGTCAAGCGGTTAAATACTTACTTTGATGTCTATAAGTCCGATTTGGATTTCAGTTCAGACTCTGCTGTTAAATCTATCAATAAATGGGTTAAAGATAAGACCTACGGAAAAATTCAGGAAGTGATTCAAAATATTTCCGACCAGGAGGCTCTTTTTATTCTCAATGCACTTTACCTGAAGGCTGATTGGGTGTCAGGATTTGACGCTCAAGCAACTTCAAATCGTCCTTTCGTAACTATGAATGGTGATCAAATAATGGTTCCTACGATGCATCGCACAGGTGGCGTGGATCACATTAACAAGGACGGCATGCAAGTGCTCCGATTGCCCTTGACGGATTCTGCCCTTTATGTTTACATCGTTATGCCTGATCAATCTGATCGTTTGTCCACTGCGATCGGTTCCGAAGTCATCTCCTCCATATTGGGAAATACCCTTAATTTCCAAAGTTCAAGAGTGATGCTGGAATTGCCTAAGGTGGAGACGAAAACACATTTGCCCCTAAATGCAGCCTTGCAATCACTGGGAATGCAGATTTGCATTTGATGGGAAAAGCAACTAATAATCTTCCACTACATATCACCAGAACCTTGCATGATGTTTACCTGAAGATGGATGAGAAAGGGGTAGAAGGAGCAGCTGTCACGACCATAGGTGTAGGCACTACATCTGCACCACCTTCCATTCAGATCAACAAGCCTTTTATGTATCTTATCGTAGATCAGGAACTTGGTTTACCATTGTTTATCGGACAATTCACTGGTGTAGATCCGGAGAAATAGGATATAACCGGGTAATCTGAAACGCTTCCTGTTTCCATTTTATTCACTAATTTAGCCCTTTCGTATAAAGATGGGTATCGCCGGATCGCATGGTACCTGCAGGTATTTGGAAATGGAATAAGCTAAAGAATTGAAATCATATTTTGCATTATTGCGTATCGAATGGTACAAGGATTATAAAGACATAACCAGTTGGTTGGCTACGATTCAGTACTTGCTGGCAGCTACCTTTATCATATACCTTATTTTTCGCGATATGTCCGGTCAGCTTTGGTTGTCCATGTTTTGGGTGATAGCTATTTTCTCATTGATCAATGCATCTGTAACTGCCTTCAAGGATACTTTTACAAGGGATTATATATGGCTTTATCAATTGTATTCCCCTGAAGTGGTACTGATGGCTAAATTGATTTTTTCTTTTGTGAAGAATCTTATTCTATTGCTTGTTCTTTGGGGGTTAATGATCTTGTTTTTTGGCCAGGCTATTCACTTAACGGGAGGATTCTTTGTTTCATTGGTACTTGCTGCCTTAAATTTTAGTGCGATCAGTCATCTGGTCAATGCGATTGCTCATAGGACAGACAGGTCACAGTCCCTGTATCCTGTTCTTAGTCTCCCTTTGATCATACCGGTGGTTCTCGAGTTGTATAACATAGGAGCCATTACCATAGGACTGAACCCGGCCGCCAATAACTGGTTGTCAGATGCTTCCATACTTACCGGTTTGGGATTGATTTTTACCGTGGTAGCTTTATTACTTTTTCCTTATGTATGGAGGGAATAGCAGGAATCTACCCAGTCCTGTTTTCTGAGTGTTTGCGAGGGGCATTTATATGCCTATTCATAAAAGGATTAAGTCGGATATTCCAATTAAATGAATTTAGTAATTGTATATTTGTCGCCTGAACAGAGATGTCGTGATACCACATGAGATCTTACTATAATTGAACCTTATTTCCATATTGCTTGAAAGCAAAAAATATTCAACGTACTATAATATGAAATGGTGGAAAATACTGGCTATTCTGATCATCCTATACGTACATATAGCTGGTTTGCTCATTCCTATAGGTATAGGCATAACGCGTGTGGACCCATTTCAGATTCGTGGTGGACAGGAAGTTAAGCTAACTATTAATACATACAATGCTGATATTCAGCCTGAAAACATAGAAGGCCTTCGAACTTGGTTAAAGTATGATGATGATCATTTGATTGCTGCCCGGAATACTACCATGACCTCAAACAGTGAAGTGGTCGCTACTTTTGATCTTCCTTCCAACTTGCCGGGAGGTAAGAAAAATAGTGATCTAACATTGATCATGGATATTCCAGATCAGGGAACTCCAGTATTGCCACGAGCCGTTTTTGTCACATCTGGCGATTCTTCCGCTATATCGGTCAATCAGTGGACTGATATCAATCTACGTGGTTTGAATGTAGTAACCAAAAAACACTTTCCGTACCGGTCTATTTTGCAGGAAACAATCCGGAACACATATTTTCATGTCAGCTTATGGTTGGCTATGATGATCCTCTTGACTGGCGCTGTTGTTTTTAGTGTGTTATACCTCAGAAATTCCTCTCTTCTTTTTGATTCCAGAGCAAGTGCACTCACAGAAGTAGGCTTTATTTTTGGATTGCTTGGCGTGACAACCGGAATGATCTGGGCTCAATACACCTGGGGTAAAGCATGGTCATGGGATATTAAACAACTTACTACAGCTATTGCCTTATTAATCTATGCGGCTTATTTTCTTCTGCGAAATTCAATTAAAGATCCTTATCGAAAAGCGCGTTTATCCGCAGTATTTAATATTTTTGCCTTTATAGCGCTCATTCCTTTACTCTATATTATTCCGCGAATGTCAGAAAGTCTTCATCCTGGCAGCGGTGGTAATCCTGCCTTGGGAGGAGAAGATCTCGACAGTACGATGAGGATGATATTTTACCCTGCTGTTATTGGTTGGGCTTTAGTCGGCTTGTGGATGTCTGAATTGGTTTCCAGAATCCAACAGATTAGAATAATAACTAAAAAAAGGTGAGGCACTCTTTATAATCACATTAATTATTTATTTTTATGATTAAAACAACTATATTCGCTGGCTTAATGGCTTTGGCAGGAGATTTTATGCACAGTATGGGTAAGATGTACGTTGTCATCGCTGTGGTAATTTTAGTGTTAATAGGATTATTTGGTTACATGTTTTATGTAGATCGTAAAATAACCAAGGTCGAAAAACAGATAAAGGCAAATCATGGCAGATGAAATTCAGTTTTATGAAAGTGTGAATCGCAACTTTGATAATGCAGCGAAATACACGGATATAGACCCGGGAATACTACAGCAGATTAGGGCTTGCAATGCCATTTACGAAATGCAATTTCCTGTTGAGATTGATGGAAAAATTGAAGTAATAGAAGCATACCGCATCCAGCATTCACATCACAGACTTCCCACCAAAGGCGGTATTCGATATAGTTCCATGGTCAATCAAAAGGAAGTCATGGCCTTGGCTTCATTGATGACTTATAAATGTGCGCTTGTGGATGTGCCTTTTGGCGGTGCCAAAGGTGGAGTAAAAATAAGCCCCCGGGATTATACTGAAAAACAGTTGGAAAATATAACCCGCCGATATACGACGGAATTAGTTAAAAAGAAATTTATTGGACCCGGAATTGATGTTCCTGCCCCCGATTATGGGACAGGCTCAAGAGAGATGGGATGGATTTTAGATACCTACCGGATTCTTGCAGGTGATGATATAAATGCATCCGCTTGTGTGACCGGAAAAGCTGTTCAGATCGGTGGTATACGTGGCCGTGCAGAAGCCACTGGCCGTGGAGTGTATTACGCTACCAGGGAAGTGCTTCAGGATGAAGAGCTTATGAATAGCATCAATCTGTCCACCGGAACCAAAGATAAAACAGTGGCGATTCAGGGCCTCGGGAATGTGGGATCCCATTCTGGCCTTATTTGCCATAAAGAAGGAGGGATGAAAATCATTTCCGTTTCTGAATATGAGGGAGCCATTTACAATGAAAACGGTATAGACATTGAGAGATTAATCCGGCACAGAGCTAAAACAGGATCACTGCTGGATTTTGAGGGAGCACAGAACATGGCCGACCGCTATCAGACTTTATATGTGGAGTGTGATGTATTGATTCCCGCAGCTTTAGAATATCAGATTCATGCCGGGAATGCTGATCAGATTCGGGCCAAAGTCGTTACCGAGGCGGCTAATGGACCTGTTTCCGGTGATGGGGAAAAGATTTTACTGGACAAGAATATTATTGTTATTCCGGATCTTTTTGCCAATGCAGGAGGAGTGACGGTTTCTTATTTTGAATGGTTAAAAAATCTGGATCATGTCCGTTTTGGACGGATGGGTAAGCGATTTAATGAAACGACCTACATGAATATGGTCAATCTGATCGAACGATTGACTGGGGAGAAAGTAGATCTGCATGAGAAATTGAATTTGACCAAGGGAGGAGATGAGGTAGATCTGGTACGTTCCGGTTTGGAAGAAACCATGATTACAGCTTTTGGATCGATCCGTACTGTGATGAAAAAACTGAACATCCCAGATATGCGCACAGCTGCATATGTTGTCTCACTGAATAAGATTGCATCAGATTATGCACATCTAGGCATATTCCCGTAATGGAATTAAAAATTTATGATTAGTTTACACCTTGATCATTATAACAAATAACCACTATATCATTGACATAGAGGTTTTTAAGATATACTTACTTATTTACTTACCAGAATTATCAAACCTAAAATTAAATCATGGCAAATTTAAAGTTAGATTTTATTGATAAGCAGATTATCAGGATTTTACAGGAAAATTGTAAAATTACAAATCTGGATTTATCAAAACGCGTAGGACTTTCACCAGCTCCGACTTTGGAACGTGTGAAAAAACTCGAAAGTACCGGTGTCCTTGAAAGTTACCATGCTCATGTTAATCGCAATGCGATTGGACTTAGTGTACAAACTTATTTATTGGCTGAAATCGCCTGGCATATTGACGATGCATTGGACAATTTTCTTGCAAAAATCAATCAGATTGACGAAGTCGTTGAATGCTATGTCATCACTGGTGAAGCAGACGCTTTGATGAAAATCGTATGTGCCGATATTCCAAGCTATGAAAAACTGCTTTTCAAAACGCTTTCCAAAATCGAAGAAATTGAAAGATTGAAGACTCTGATGACACTCTCTCAGGTTAAAAACTCTCATGTACTTCCTTATGATTATGATCACGAATCGTAGCAGTTCCGATTCATTGGTCAAATAAAAAATCGACTTTTGAATGATGAGCTATTGTGGCAGGTCACATCTCCGAATGGAATAAAATCCTTCCTTTTCGGTACTATGCATGTGCGTGATATCCAGGCTTTTGGAAGTATGGACATCATTAAAGAATGCATAGATCAAAGCGAGGTATATTATTCCGAGCTAGAAATGGAATCGAGTGGAATGGCCATGCTGAATCAATTACAACAGTTACCTGACGGCAAAGATCTCACTTCCCTAATGACTGCAAATCATTACATCAGACTGAGGCTTAGCATCCTCAAGTCCTTTGAAGTGGATATAGATCAGATTCGTTTTTTTTATCCTATGATCGTGGCGAATATTATTCAAACCTCTATTTTGAATAATACCTCTGATGTAATTCTTGATTATTACCTGTACAAGTATGCGAGTGCAGGAAATACGGAATTACGTTTTCTGGAGAGTCAAGAAGAGCAATTGAACTTGTTTCATCAAATTCCCCTGTCTATTCAAGTGAAGTCATTACTTCACCTGGGGAGGCAACCAAATAAGGCGAAGAAGCAAATTAAATTATTACTCAGGGATTACGCAGAGAAAAATACCAGGCAATTGTATCAGCGGTCGAAAAAGCAGTTGGGGAAGATGCGACATACTCTTCTGTATCATCGGAATGAAAGGATGGCAGACAAGTTGGTTACGGAACTTAACGATACTCCGGCATTTGTAGGTGTAGGGGCGGCTCATTTGTTTGGATACCGGGGAATTTTGCGCTTGATGAAAAAGGAGGGGTATAAGGTCAAGGCTCAAAGATGAAAGTCGGGAGCTAGAAACTAGAGATTGGAAGCCAGAGGCCAGAACGTGAAAGTCAGAAGGTGAAAAGAAATAATCACATCATATTGGATCAGTTGATAATTAAAAGGCTAGAACCATTGATCTCTCTGAAAGCTAACTTCATAAATCCTCTAAACATATAAACTTTATAAACCCTCTAAGCATATAAACTTCATCAACCTTCTAAACAAATAAACATATAAACCTTTAAACACATCAACTCATAAACGATAATCATGAAAAAATCTAAAATACAAATTGAAGTAACGCTTGACGAAGATCAGGTTCCTTCTAAGATTCTGTGGATGGCTGATGATAGTTCTACAGCAGGATTTAAAGAGGTGAAAAGCATATTCTTGTCTCTTTATGATGAAGAAACCGAAGAGACTATGAAGCTTGATCTGTGGACCAAGGAATTCCGCGTGGATGAAATGGACAAGTTCGTTTTTCAAACGCTTCGTACTATGGCTGATTCCTATTACAAGGCTACCAATAATGGAGATATGGCAAATCATATGGTACAATTTGCTCAGTTTTTTGGTACGGAAACAAACTTGCTTACACCTGAAAATTCCGAAGACGATCAAAAACCGACTTAAAATCATATTCCGGGTAGTGATCCTTCACTCTTTTTAACTTTTGTTGTATATCCTGTGTATTAAGCTGTCCGATGCTTCCTTCATGCGTGTGATTGATTTCAGGAACACTATCTGAGCCGGACTCCAGTTGATTCTTTACTTGCAAATACGCTTCCCGGAACGGAATCCCTTTGTCCACTTTTTTCTTGATTAATTCCACGGAGAATGCCTGGGCATATATCGGGTTTTTCATGAGGTCATCTTTAACTTCGATTTTATCGATGACATATTCCAATACATCAAGTGCATCAATCAGCAATTCCATCTTGGGGAAAAATATCTCTTTCAAGAGCTGATAATCGCGGTGATATCCGGTGGATAGATTTTGAATTATAGCACTGATTTCATGGGGTAGGGTAGTCAAAGAGTTAAACCTGGCGCGTAATAATTCAAAGACATCCGGATTCTTCTTGTGAGGCATAATGCTGGAGCCTGTAGTATATTCCTCAGGGAGGGAGATAAACCCGTAGTTTTGTGAGTTATATTGACAGACATCCATGCTATACTTAGCCAGAGTAACTCCAATCCCTGCAAATGCATTTGCCATAAGGTATTCCGATTTCCCCCGGTTCATGGATGCTGCTATTACATTGTATTCCAGGTCAGTGAAGCCAAGCAACTCCGTAGTACGCTTACGATTTATAGGAAAGGAAGAACCATATCCTGCCGCCGAGCCCAGCGGATTGTGATTGATAATCTCCTGAATATTTCGGACGACAGAATAATCATGGATCAGGGCTTCGCCATAAGCACCGAACCAAAGTCCAAAAGAGGAGGGCATCGCCACCTGCATGTGCGTATAGCCAGGCATGAGAACATCCTTATGTTTTTCCGATTTGTCCAAAAACAACCCGATTATCTTTTCGATTTTTGCACTCAGGGTTTGTAGAAAATCACGATAATATAATTTGAGATCAACCATGATCTGATCATTTCGACTTCGGGAAGTGTGCAGCTTTTTACCGGCTTCACCGATTTTTTGCGTTAGGATCATTTCCACCTGAGAATGTACATCTTCCACACCATCTTCGATAATAAACTCCCCATTCTCCGATTGATCCAGAAGAATATTTAGCTCTGTCAATATCTGCCGGATATCCTCCTGGCTTATAATGTCTGATTCGTAAAGCATGATAGCATGAGCCATGCTACCCAATATGTCGTAAGAAGCTATTCTGACATCGAGTATTGAATCCTGTCCAATAGTAAATTTCTCTATTTTTTTATTGATGGTTTGCTGGTTACTCCAGAGCTTATTCATGACATTTGTTTTTTTAGAGTTTCGATGATAGAACGGTATCCGATATATCCATCTTGCAGTTCCTGTATTTCGATGTATTCATCTGCTGTATGAGATCGGGCAGAATTACCAGGTCCTATTTTCAAACTGGGGAAGTCCATTAATGCCTGATCACTGAGGGTGGGGGAGCCATAAGTTTCCATACCCAGCGCACGAACTGTCCGAAACAAAGGATGAGACTCTGGCAAAAAGGAGGAATTCAGTCGGAACGATCTGGCTTCTATGGTAGATTTGGTGACCTCATTTATAATATCAAATACTTCCTCGTTTTGATATTGGTCATTTATCCTCACGTCAATTACAAAATCACAGCGATCTGGTATAACATTATGTTGGGTACCTGATTTTATCTGAGTAACTACTGCCTGGGTGTCCGGGAGGTATTTGGATGTCCGGTTGAAATGGAGATCCCGGATTTTCTCAATGTCTTCGCAGGCAATATAAAGCGCATTCGTACCTTCCTGCCGGGCTGCGTGTCCGGAAATACCCATTGCGTGCCCATCAATTACCATTAATCCTCTCTCAGCTACGGCCGCGTTCATTTGTGTGGGCTCACCTACGATAGCTCCCCATGGTTTGGGAATATTTTGAAGTGCTTTTTGTATGCCTCCCGGACCTGAGATTTCTTCTTCGGCCGAAGCGATCAGAAGGAGATTGAATGGAAGATCTGGGACCTCATAATAATCGATAAAGATCTGAATCAGGCAACACAAAGCTCCGCCAGCATCATTGGAACCTAAGCCGTAAAGTTTGTTTGAATCTATATCTGCTTTAAATGGATCTCTGGTATAGGTGGAAGCCGGTTTGACGGTGTCGTGGTGCGAGTTGAGCAGTAGAACCGGTAATTCATCTTTCCAGTATTTCTGACGAGCAAGGATGTTATTTCCAATTCTTTGAGCTGTAATACCAGAGGTGGTTAATTCGTCGAAGATGTATTTCGCCGTCTTGTCTTCTTCTTTACTATAGGATGGTATGCTGATTAGATCCTGAAGACGGTTGAGAATAGCTTCCATTATTCGTAAATTCGGGTACCGGTCATTGTTTTTGAACTGGTCATTTCTGTCAATCCGGTGATCCAAACCTCGTTTACTCCATTGATCAGTGCATAGAATGCGTTGTCGAGCTTCGGAATCATGCCCAGGCTGATCAAACCATCCATTTTCAGCGATTGATACTCTTTATGATTTAATTCGTGGATCAGGCTATGATCATCATCGGGGTCTTGCAACACGCCAGGCCTGTCCATGCAATAGATCAGGCGGATGCTATAATCCGGAGCTAAAGCAGTTGCCAGCTGCGTAGAGATGGTGTCTGCGTTTGTATTGAGCAACTGTCCTTCATTGTCATGAGTGATGGCACAAAAGACGGGAGTGACGCCCAGCCGCAAAATCATTTTTACAGCTCGCGTATTGACAGATTCAATATCTCCTACGTAACCATAATCAATGGACTGAATCGTTCGTTTACGTGCCCGAATAGAATTTAGATCGGCTCCCGACATGCCCAGAGTCATTACGTTATGCTTTTGAAAAATACTTACGATTCTCTTATTGTAAAGGCCTGCATATACCATAGTTGCTACATCAAGAGATGCGGCATCGGTGATCCGTCTCCCATCAATCATTTTGGGTTCGAATCCTAATTGTTTGGATATTTCGCTGGCCTTCGAACCTCCTCCGTGTACGACCAGGGTGGCTCCATCCAGCCCGGATACATAGCGAGCCAGGTTCTCGATGTTTTCATTGCGCTCAAGTAGCTTTCCACCTGCTTTTATAATTGTTAGTTGTGGCTTCATGTTTTATCAGGTTTTAACGGTCTAACAGTTTTTTTAATACAACCTGTGCAGCGTATATCCTATTTTCTGCTTGCTGACCTACCAGGGAGGCATCCGAATCCAATACGTCATCATTTACGACTACGTTTCTGCGCACAGGCAGACAATGCATAAAACGGGCGTTATTAGTTTTTCTCATTTTCTCTTGTGAAACGACCCAATCCGGCAGTTGCATGGTCTCACCGTAATTCTTGAAAGACGACCAGTTTTTAGCATAGATGTAATCTGCATTTTTAAAGGCTTCTTCCTGATTGTGAACGATCCTCGCTTTTCCAGCGTACTCATCAGAAAGTTCCATGCCCTCCGGACAGGCAATGGTCAGATCGAAACCTGCCTGCAGGATAGTCCTGCTGAATGAATTTGCAACAGATTGAGGAAGTTTTCGAGGATGAGGGGCCCAGGTTAATACAATTTTAGGACGCTCGATTTTTTTAGTTTCCTGAATGGTGATCAAGTCCGCCAATCCTTGGAGT
>CAJDXA010000081.1_pt1 | contig 14429 bp, 3 predicted proteins | sample 7391711 | NCBI WGS metagenome assembly CAJDXA01 (sample SAMEA7055748, study PRJEB34461) | soil metagenome | biome: terrestrial ecosystem; feature: Peninsula; material: soil | place: Antarctica | collected 2016
GTTGCATTTCCATAAATTCCATTCCCATTGCCCCAGACGATTGAATTTTTAAGAACAGAACTGCTGCCATAGTGCATAATACCTGTTTTGGTATTTCCGGCAATTGTAGAATTAATCACTGTGGAGAAACCATTTGTTTCATTAGCTATTCCTCCTCCGTCGTATATGGCTGTATTGCCTGATATGAGACAATTGATAATGGTAGGGCTTGTATATCTTTTCACATATATTCCACCACCAAATTGGGCATTATTTCCCGAGATGGTACAATTGGCAATGATTGGTGATCCATTGTTGCCAATATGGATTCCGCCCCCTCTATCGGTATCAAATGTACCACCCCCGTTTGCATTTCCACCGGTAATTATAAATCCATCGATGCTCGAGGTGTTATCGGTACCGGGGCTGGTTACCACATTGTAAGTATTATCAGTATAATCATTTACGATTCCTATATCCCCACTAAGAGTAGTAGGATTTGCTCCGGGATCTCTTTCAGAGAGTGAAGTTTCTGTACCCGTAAATCCACCATAGATGGCAAGGTTGTTTTTCATAGAAAAGGTCGCCGTCTGGTCACCCTGTGAATTTCCACCTCCCTGATCGGGGTAATAGGTTCCATTGGCCACCCATATCTCGGTTATGTTTGTACAGCTGGAAGTTAGTGCGTCCTGTAGGTTCATAAACGCATCTGCCCATGAGGAACCGTTATTTGCTCCGGAAGCACTTGCATCTACATATAAAATATTTCCGGGAGGACAGTCATTTATTTCATAAGCTCCTATATCAACTATCCCATTTTGAATACGATCCTCACCATCCAAATCTGTAGTAATCGCAGATAAATCAGGAATAGAATCTACACTGTAAAAAGCATTGCTTCCCTTATTGAAAACCGGGCTGGCATAACTTTGTAATCGATAATCACCACCGGTGAATGGAGCAGTGGTAAATGAAGGCATAGAGACAAACATTGGGTCATTATCGCCACTTACATTGCCGTTGCTTACATCCGTCGATCCTTCGACCAAACTATTGATAATAATGGGCGATGTGTCAAGGCTAAGCATACCATCAGAATTACCGTACACAATTGTATTTCGGATTTCAGGAGTAGAATTATCACTAAAAATCCCACCACCACCGTAAGGAGCATTGTTTCCACTAATAGTTACATTCGTTAAGACAGGTGAAGTAGCATAATCGTTATAAATTCCACCGCCGCTATATGTGGCCTTATTTCCACTCACAACTACATTCGTTAAAACAGGAGATGAAGAATAATCATTAAAAATTCCACCACCACTTGAAGCATTGTTTCCACTAACAGTGACATCGGTTAAGACAGGAGATGAAGAAATATGATTGTAAATTCCACCAGCTACACCTGAGGAGTTATTTCCACTAACGGTTACATTCGTTAAGATGGGAGAGGAATAATTGTCGTTCATTATTCCACCACCATTGCTCGCATTATTTTCACTAATGGTCACATTCGTTAAGATGGGCGAAGAGAGATCATTGTATATTCCGCCACCGCTATACATGGCGTTATTTCCATTAATAGTTACATTCGTTATGAAAAGCGAAGACGAAGAAATATACATACCTCCGCCGTCTGTAGCGGATATATTTTCTCCGAAGACTACAAGATTAATCCCGGTTTCATTTGCATTTCCATCTTTAATGGTAAATCCGTCGAGTTCTGCTGAAGCTACATCAGCTGCACTGACCACCACATGGTAGGAATTGTCGGCAGAATCATCGGCTACACCGAGATCACCACTTAAAATTGAGGCATTTTCCGAAAGGCTCAAATTGCGATCTGCCAAGGTTGGCTCTGTTCCGGCAAAGCCACCGTATAGAAGTGCGTTACTGACCATTCGGAAACTATTCTTTCGGCCCTGGTCTGTTCCGAAGTTGGCACCGTCTTCCGGGCTATAAAGTGGATTATAAATTCCTCCGGCCACGAATATTTTCAACGGATTTCCTGACGTATAATTATTTGTCTTTTTGGCATATTTCAGCGCATCAGATAGTTCAACGATGGCGTTCGTCCAGGAATCGCCACTACCGTCTCCACCAATCACATTCTTGTTTACGTAAAGGATGTTGCCGGCATCTGGATGAACGGGCTCGCTCTGAAACTCATAAGCCCCCATATCAATCACATCGGTGGTTGGGAAACCATCATAGAGCCTTGGGTTGCCTGCCAAATCCCTGTCATTTTGCAAATTGCCAGGGTAATAGAGGTTGTTACCGTTATTAATAACCGGACTTGCAGCTGTTAAGCTATAATTACCACCTGTGCTTAGTCCCGGGCTGAGTGCTGCCACGAATGAAGGATCGTTGGCACCACTTATATTACCGTTGGTTTCATCCAGAAAATCCTGCACAAGACTATAGGTAATATCCGAACCTACACCTGATATACCACTGGAATTTCCAAAGATTATTGAATTTCGGATGGTGGCAGAAGAAGAAGAATTATAAATTCCACCTCCACCGCTAGTCGCATTATTTCCACTAACGGTTACATTCATTAAGACAGACCAGGAAGCATTATAATTATAGATTGCACCACCAGAACCGGCAGTATTTCCACTAATTATTACATTGGTCATGCCTGGTGAAGAAGCATCATTATCAATTCCACCACCCCAATTCGAAGCACTATTTCCGCTAATTATGACATTCGTTAAGACAGGCGAAGAAGAAAACCCATTTTCAATTCCGCCACCATAAGCGGCAACATTATCACTAATGGTTACATGAGTTAAAGCAGGCGAAGAAGAATAATTATAAATTCCCCCACCATACGTATTATTTATAGATTTCGACAAGACATCAATATAACTTGAGCCGTTTGCATTACCACCCTGAATGCTTAAGCCGTTGAGTTCTGCCGTACCTACGTCACCGGCACTGATAACCACATGATAGGCATTGTCGGCCATAACATCATTCACACCTAAATCACCACTTAAAATAGTAGTATTAGAAATGTCTGATAAATCTCTCTGAGTTAAAACGGTTTCATTCCCTTCAAAACCTCCATAAATTTTTACATCCTTTCCTAAAACAAAAGAATTGTTTCGGTCATTTGGATTGGTATCACTCATATTATCTGCACGATACTTCGGCGTATAGGAGCCGCCAGCCACCCAAACTTGTTGAACGCTTGTGCCGTTAATTGCTCGTTGAAGGTCATTGGTTGCATTAGCCCAACTGCTTCCGCTAAAGTTTCCATTTCCGGTAACGGTAACATAAGCAATGCCGCCTGCAGGAATAATCGGAGCGAATGGTGCCCCCTCATAAGCACCCAAATCTATGACCCCGTTTTGAATGCGTGCTTCGCCATTCAAATCAGTAGTGATGGCAGATAAATCCGGATTGGAGCCACTGTTGTAAAAAGAATTATTCCCCACATTATAGGCAGGGCTCGCACTACTCTGAAGGCGGTAATCACCACCTGTACTTAAGCCTGGGCTGAGTGATGCCATGAATAAAGGATCTTTAGCACCGCTTATATTCCCACCAGTTTCATCGATTAAACCCTGAACCAAACTGTAGGTAATCACCGAACCTGAACCATCTATGCCGGTAGAATTACCGTATATGATTGAATTTCGAATGGTAGGAGAAGAGGAATTATTATAAATTCCGCCACCATCAGTACTCGCATTATTCCCACTTACGGTTACATTTGTTAAGACAGGCGAAGAAGAACTAAAATTATAAATCCCACCCCCATAAGAAGCGATATTTCCACTGATGATTACATTCGTCAATCTCGGTGAAGAACCATCATTATCAATTCCGCCACCCCAAGCTCCTGCGGTATTTCCTTTAATGGCAACGTTCGTTAGAATAGGTGAAGAAGAACTTCCGTTTTCAATTCCTCCACCGTAGCCGGCACTATTGCTACTAATAGTTAAATTAGTTAAGCGGGGTGAAGAAGAATAATTATAAATTCCACCACCATATCCAGTATTTATATTATTCAACGAGATGTAAATTGAATTAGATCCATTTGCATTTCCATCTTGAATACTAAACCCGTTGAGCTCTGCAGTAGCCACGTCGCCGACACTAAGAACCACGTGATAGGTGTTGTCAGAAATAGTATTACTTACTCCCAGGTCACCGCTCAGAATAGAAGCATCGGCTATATTCGTTAAATCACGTTGTGATAATGATGTTTCAGTGCCTTCAAAACCGCCATATATTTTTACATCCTTTTTTAATACAAAAGCGTTATTTCTGTCATTTGGATTGACATCGCTCATGTTATCAGCCCGATACTTTGGCTTATAGATGCCACCTGCCACCCAAACTTGCTGAACGCTAGTACCATTAATGGCTTGCTGAAGATCATTGGATGCATTGACCCAACTGGTTCCGCTAAAATCTCCATTTCCGGTAACGGTGACATACGCAATACCACCCGTAGGAGTAATCTCGGGTGCGCCTTCATAAGCTCCTAAATCAACAAGTCCATTTTGATTGCGGGCTTTGCCGTCTCTATCCGTAATTACAGCAGAAATATTGGGATAAGAACCCGTGCTGTAATATCCATTGTTTCCTGTATTATATGCAGGGCTTGAAGTACTGATCAATCGGTAATAACCGGCAGTACTCAACCCGGGACTAACCGGATTTACAAATAAAGGATCCACGCTACCATCTATATTCCCGACACCGGAACTTGCAGTCAATCCTTGTACCAGACTATATGTGATAACCGGAATTGAATTGGCGTCAATATTAAAAATACCATTAGAATTACCATAAATAATAGTATTACGGATTTTGGGCGAAGAACCTACACTATTAACAATTCCACCACCATTAGTTGCATTATTTCCACTGAGGGTTACATTCGTTAAGAAAGGCGAAGAAGAACTATAATTGTAAATCCCACCGCCATAATTGGCACTATTTCCACTGAGCACGACATTGGTTAAGATGGGTGAAGATGAGTCATTATCAATTCCACCACCCCAACTATTAGCAGAGTTTCCAGTAATGGATACATTCGTTAATACAGGGGATGAAGAAGAAACATTCTCAATTCCACCGCCATAATTGGACGTATTCCCACTGACAGTTACATCTGTTAATAAAGGAGAAGAATTATAATTATAAATTCCACCACCTGAATAAACAGCATTATTGTTACTAATGATTAGATTAGTTAGCAAAGGCTCAGAAGCATAATTATAAATTCCACCACCGCTTGCCTGGCTTATACTATTTAAAATTACAATCGAACCTTGTGCATTTGCGTTTCCGTCCCTTGTGCATTTGCGTTTCCGTCCCTAATGGTAAAACCATTGAGTTCTGCTACACCGCTATTACCAACACTGATGACCACGTGATATGCATTATCTGCATTGCTATACTGATCGCCGAGGTTTCCACTCAAAATACTGGCATTTTCTGCAATTGTTAAGTCTCGGCTGGATAATGTCGTTTCATTCCCTGCAAAACCGCCATATAATTTTACATTCATTCTTAATACAAAAGCATTGTTTCGGTCATCAGGATCCACAGGACTCATATTATCAGCACGGTATTTTGGTTTATAAGTGCCTCCTGCTACCCATACTTCTTGAATATTTGCACTTTTAATAGCTTTTTGAAGGTCATTGGTGGCATTGGCCCAGCTACTTCCGGTAAAGTTTCCGCTTCCTGTTTCTGTAACATACGCAATACCGTTGGTAGGAATGATGTGGACAATTTCATACGCACCCAAATCAATTACTCCATTCTGAATACGTGCACCTTCGTCTATATCAGTAGTGATATTAGATAAATCCGGAACAGAACCAATATTATAAAAAGCATTACTCCCCATATTGTACACCGGACTTAGGAAATTTGATAATCGGTAATCACCGCCAGTGCTTAAGCCCGGGCTAAGTGGAGCAACAAATAAAGGATTCGTATTACCATCTATATTTCCGGCAGCAGCATTGGCTGGTAATTCTTGTACCAGACAGTGATTGATTTCCATTGGTATGGTGCCTACACCGGTGGCAATACCATTAGAATTACCGTAAATGATTGAATTTCGGATTTGAGAAGGAGTTGATGTAGAATTACTAAGGATCCCTCCACCCCCATTAGTAGCAATGTTTCCACTGATAGTCACATTGGTAAATACAGGCGATCCTGTACCATTATTGAGAACCCCTCCGCCTTGTACTGCACTATTTCCGGTTATGGATACATTGGTTACAATGGGTGAGGAATTAAAATTAAACATTCCTCCACCCTGATTGGCACTGTTTCCCAAAATAGTTACATTGGTTAAAACCGCCAGAGAATTATCATCATTACGTAAACCGCCCCCTTGAGCTAAAGCAGTGTTGCCCTGAAGGGTTACATAAGTTAATACCGGACTGGAATTAGAGTTATATATTCCGCCCCCCGACTGAGATGCAACATTCTCATTAATAATTGTATTCGTTAAGCGAGGAGAAGATTTGTAATTATAAATCCCTCCACCATTTTGAGTTGAAGTATTATCACTAAGGGTAACATTGGTTAATTTTGGAGAAGAAGAATTATTGTATATTCCACCACCATTTTGAGTAGAAGTATTTCCATTAATGGTGACATCAGTGAATGGAGGTGTAGAAGTAATATTATAAACTCCTCCACCATCAACTGCACTATTGTCACTAATGATTAAATTCTTTAAAATGGGAGAGGAAGAATTATTATATATACCCCCGCCGTAACTTAATTTAAAACCACCTATAGACGTTTGAGTAGATCCATTTGCATTTCCATCCTTAATGGTAAATCCATTAAGTTCTGCCGAACCCACATTTCCTTGGCTGACAACCACATGATAGGCATTGTCGGAAATATCATTGGGGACTCCTAAATCGCCACTCAATATAGTGGTATTACTGGTGCCTGTAGAATCTCGCTGAGATAATGAAGTTTCTGTACCTGAAAATCCACCATAAATTTTCAGATTATTTTTTAAAACAAAGGTTTTGATCCGGTCACTCGGATAACTACTTATGGGCTTACTGGGTATATAAGTACCTGCTGCTACCCATATTTGAGTTGTATTTGTACATGTATTTGATAAACCATCCTGCAAACTGGTATAAGCATCTGCCCAGGAACTGCCGGTATTGGCTCCGGTGGCGCTGGCATTAACAAAAATAACGCTGTTTGGGCAGCCATTCTCATAAGCCCCCATATCGATACCTAATACTATTCGTTGCTTTCCATCCAGGTCAATGGTTTCAGTATTCACTGAATTATTTCCAGCATTGATTGCTGGTGAACCAAATTGGAGCCGGTAATTGCCACTCAACGCATTTACAAATAGTGGGTCAATATTTAAATTTCCGGAGCCGGCAAAACCTCCTTGTACAAGTGAATTGGAAACGGTTGCATTGCCATAAATACCTGTTGAATTTCCCCAAATAATGCTGTTCCGGATGGAAGCTGTAGCACCGCTGGCACTTCGTATTGCTTCATTTCCATTGCCATAAAAAGTGCAATTCGTAATAGTTACAGAGGCTGTAGCTACATTGTGCATTCCTCCGGAGTAATACAATGCATCGTTATTTTCAATGACACAATTAATAAAAGTCCCTCCATTATTATTCCGATTATAAATCGCACCGGCAAATTCCGCATAATTGTTTTTGAAAATACAATTCACAATTTTCGGAGAAGAATTATCTCCGTTATATAATCCTCCACCGCGACCATTGCCTCCTACGGCGTACCCTTTGGTAATAATAAAACCATCCAGAATGGCTGTATTATCTGTACCAGTACCGGTTACAACGTTATAAGTATTATCAGTATCCACACCGGTATTTCCTATATCACCACTAAGTATTGTTGGGTTAGCACCAAGGTTTCTTTGAGATAAAGAGGTTTCTGATCCGGAAAATCCGCCATAAATTGAAAGGTTATTTCTTAAGGTGAATGAGGCATTGCGATCGCCTAATATTTTCCCGCTACCCTCGTCGGCGACGTATGTACCTTTGGCCACCCAAACTTCTGTTATGTTTGAACAATTAGGGCTAAGTGCAGCTTGAAGACCGATGGCGGCATCTGCCCATGATGAACCGTCATTTACTCCCGTAGCATTTGCATTCACATAAAATATAGTGCCGGAAGGGCAGGTATTGTTTTCAGGAACTATTATTGTTACCTCGTCGGTGGCTGTATTTCCACATAGGTCTGTAATGGTTAGTGTGTATTCAAAAGTGCCGCTTACTAAAGCGGTAAATTGTGGATTAGCATCATTAGGGTTGCTTAAAAGGGTGGTGGGACTCCACTGGTATTTGTATTCTTTATTTGCAAAGGCCAGAGCATCCAGTTCGTTACCTGCCTCTGCAACACTTCCCACCAGAGTACCAACTCCTGTTGTTTTATTCATTTTCCACAATCCAGTCCCCGAAAAATCATAATCATTAAGTGGGCTGGTTGTGGCACTCTGATATAACTCGTCGGTAATAGGATCGACATCCCCTCCCTGGGCATAATAAGCTCTAAAACCCGGATTACCTATGGACGATGCCTCAGCCGTTAACTTATTGATTTTAAACATCTCGGCATCACCATAATCAAAACCATTGTAATTTAAATACTGAAGCCCAAATAATTGACCAGAGCTATCAGCGCTCAGACTTATAAGTACTCCTCGATATGACAAACCTGAAATCTCATTAAGAGATATAGAATTACCAGTCGGACAATCTATTTCAAGTAGATAATTAGTCCCCGCTTCTACTACTACTACTGCAAAGATGTGGCCCGTTGCAGGGTCATAGGTCATTGCGGAAGTAAATATCTGGTCGTCGCCTCCGTCATCGTAAGGAGGTATATTCACTGAATAGGCAACTCCAGTGGCGGTATCTATTTTTACAATATTTCCACGCATATCCATCATAAATAGACCATACGGTGTAGAAGCAGACCCACTATAAAATATGTTGTTCGCTGCATCAGGGTTAAAATTCGTTTTAATAATTTCAAAATTTGCAGAAGGCTGTGATGGGTCAAATCTTATGAGTGTATTATTTCTGATGTCACTTGCGAAACCACGCATTGGATGGATGATTGCTGTACCACCTTTGCCGCTGGGCCCACTTCCTAAAAATATTTTCGATCCCAGCGCAATTGTGGTATCCTGCCCGGCATCAGCTACCAATTGACCTTCCTGGGGAGAGACGGTAACGTGAAATGTATAAGAAGTATCCATACAACCGTTGACACTGTTTAATATTACATCATAATCGCCTGTTTGATTTGCATTCAAAGTCATTCCACTTCCAACGACAGTTCCGTCTTTTCTCCATGTATATAAATCTCCGGCAGAGTAATTAGTTACTTCCAAATTTACAAATCCAGTGTTGCAAATTTGTAAAGAACCTGATGCAGAAACTTGTACATTACAAAGTATCGGATTTTGAGCGGACATTACGGCACTATACGCATTAACCATTCCATGACCCAATTCTGACGACCATGAGCCGTTTGGCTGGTTTGGCACCAGACTGTAGGAATAAGATCCCACTTTTTTTGCAGTACGCTCAAGTATCTCTCTCACCTCTGATTGGGAAAGATTGTTATTCACACTTAAAACTAATGCTGCAACACCCGACACCATTGGTGCCGCAGAAGAGGTTCCATTAAATTGTAAATTGTAATCCACGTTAGGGGCAATTCCGGTTCCGGTAATCGTTGTGGTAGGAATTTTTACGCCTGGTGCAGAGATATCTAAACCGGTTCCATAATTACCGCCCCACCAGTTTTCCCCATCGCATGATGTAGATGATTTTCGTTCATAGCACATACTCATAGCTCCAACTGCAATTGTTTCAGAAAAGTTTGATGGAGAAGCGAGACCAGCATCATCGTTTCCACTTGAAAAAACTACGATGGATCCCTTGCCTCCTCTGCCTAATGTTACCGCTCTATGAATAGCATCCTTAATCAAGGAAGAAGCAGAACCCCCACCCCATGAATTAGATAAAACATCAGCTGCTCCTTCATCCCATGCCCAATCGATCCCTTGTGCAATCTGAGATGAAGTTCCAAACGTAGAGTTGTTTAGGGTAATATTCACCGGAATTAAAGTACAAAGTGGTGCTATCCCAGCTATTCCTATACCATTGTTCGCCTCAGCTGCTATTATGCCTGCGCAACTTGTGCCATGCTTACTTAAGTTATCAATTATGTCACCAGTGGTTGCATTAGAAGCTATAAGTCCAAAACCAATAGGTGAAAGATTGTTTACAAGGTCAGGTTGCGACCTGTCAATTCCCATGTCCAGAACAGCAATTTTAATCTGTGGACTACCCATTGTTATATCCCAGGCTTCGAGCAAGTCGATATCGGCACCAACTGTTCCGTTATACTGGTCGGCAGTTCCGGTGTTATTTGCAGCCCATTGAAGATCAAATAATGGATCATTTGGTGGAGCAGAATTCAATGGATTCAATACCCTGAAATCCGGCTCGGAATATTCAAACAACCCACTCTCATAGAAAATATTGGCCATCTCTAACCCATCAAAATTGTTGGCAATTCCTGCTTTTAAGAAGAAAACGTTTTTATCATATTTGTTGGGTTTCTCATTGAGAATGCAATTAGTGCGTGACACCAGATCATTTAGCTGCTGGAGGCTCGTTCCTCGTTTTAATTTTACATAAAAAGCTTCATCAACCACCACTTCTTTTCCATCTGCAGCGATGAGAACGGGTCTATTTATTTCAATTTCAGCTGAATTATTGAGATCAGCAACAACTCTCACCTGCTCATTTTTATCCAGATTTTTCAGATCAATCACCATAAAGTTTGCTGACTCTAAGGTGATAAAAGCATCTTCCGATAATTTAAAACTACTTTGAAGCGTCCTTTTCCATTTATCCAGAGCCCCTTTCATGGTGCGCACATATATTTTTTCTGTACTCTGATCCATATAGACTTTTTTATCGCCAAAATAATAGTAGTCCCTTTTAGGCTGACCGGAATTGATACGGGAATTGCCATTGCCGGCACCACCACGCACGCTATTTTTGGGAGAAAGAATATCCTGAGCAGCTACGCTGGGAGACATACCGCTAATAGCCATCACGTTTAAGACACTGCTATCGCTAGTGTTTGTTTTGGTGAAAACCACACTTTTAACCAATTTAGATCTATTGGGAACATCGATATCCACCTCCAGCCTGAAGAGTTTGGGATTGTTGGATGGCGACTCCACGGAGTTGGTTATTCTGTTGCCACGGCCAAAACCTGAAAGTTCTATGGGTAATCCGGAGCCGTACCAATCGCTAACAACTTTTCCATTAAGATCCTGGGTGGTGCCATCCATAAAATGAACAGTAACGTCTACGTAAGAATCTCCATTTCCCGAAACGACCAAAAAGTAGAGTTTGGAGTAATTCGCGGGGGTGCGAAGCGTTAAATCTCCAGTACTTTTCGCGGCATTATATAAGCGAAGTGAGTTGTTAACTCCGTAGGATTTGGAAGCGTTAGGAATTTGATAGGTCAGCCCTGCGATATCAGAACTCGAAACTACACCATCAAAAGGAAGCCCCACAGCCCCTCTACGGTCGCTTGCGTTTTCTTTCCAGTCCTCGGAAATAAAGCAAAAACCATCTTCGAAGTCTATACTATTCGAAGTTGAACTCAGCATCGGACCCACGCCATTGGCAACGATGTCATCGGTATAACCTGTGGCATCAATCGTTGTGAAATTTTGTGCAAATGCGTGGCTTGCAAAAAGACAAAGAATACTACAGAATACTGCTACCGTAGTATTTCGAAGTGTGGTGGTTATCTTCATGTTTACTTTATATAATTGGTTAGTTAAAGTCTTGTCTGACTAATCTTCAAAACAAGGGCAAGCATTTCATTTTTTACTATAAATATTCAGAACAGTTTTCGGGTTTATTTTTGTAGAAAACATCCCTTAATCATTTAATCGGGGGCAATTCGTATTAATAATCTTACATTTTCCAAATACCCATAGTCTTGTTTCTTTGTTGGTTTTATTATCTCGAATAGCTAATAAATACCTGTTCTTTTCATTTCCTGTGGTGCTCTGTTTTTTATCCTAAAAAAGTCGATTTCAATCGTTCTATACACAAGAAACATACGGGTATAAAACTTATTATCAATAAATTAACCTTCATAACAAGTACCAAAGAAACAATTGAAACCAGGTTTTCGGAAAAAGTATTATTGGCGTAGATTTAGCCCATATCTGTTTGATTTTAAATTAAATAATTCAAGTTGGAAAGTTATAAACTCATTTGGAAAGAATCAATAGTATAAAATGGCTATTTTTTCTACGAATAGTAGGTATAATCAGCCGAAGAGATATTTTTAATGGATAAATAGTTGCTATCCACTGACTCTTAGCATCACATTGAAAAACAGGTCGGGTTTTGACTTTACCAATTATACCCTCGAAAAAATTATGATTAAGAATGGCATATGGCATTTCAAAGGGTAATTGGTATAAACTGTAACGCATCATATCACGCATTGCATCATTATCTGAATAGCTATTTGTTTAATTGATGTAAAAAATAAGAACACTTTGAACACATCAGTAAAATTTAGATTTTCAATCGGAAAACCCAAAAATTAAACATTACAAAAACATGACAATTAAAAAATCCGTTTATTTAATGGGGTTTCAGAGCATGGTTTAATAGCCAAAAAGGGTAAAACAGGATCAGAATGAGCTAATAAGTGAAGCGAGAACCTACTTCTCTCTATATAAATATTGGAGTTTCAGAGCATAAATAGCTACCTAAAGTATCAACGTCAATTTGAAAACCTCGATATAAGTCTTCGCTGCCATACGACCTCCCTCCAGTTGCCGGTCGTACATACGCACTCCTAAGTGATCATCGGTATGAGGTGCCGGTGAGTAGATAATCACTATTCACAACAAGCTATAATTGCCTTGTCATATGCATATTCAGATTAGTGAGAAATAATATCTAAACCCTACTAAGCGCTTAACAATCCGATTTATGAATACTCAAAATGGCGTCACTTCACCACATTCAGTTTCTGAACCTGAACTTTATCTCCGGAAGTCAATTGACAGGTGTAATTTCCACTTGCAAAATCGTTGATATCCACTTCCAGTTTCTTCTCCGCTCCGGGTGTTACGCTTCCGCTAAAAACTGCTTTTACCAACTTTCCGGTCGCATCAAAAATTTTGAGGCTAACCTCTTTCGAGTCTTTTACCGTAAACGAAATATTTGCAATATCTGTCGCCGGATTTGGCCAGATGTTCAGTCCAAATTCATCGGTTCCTTTCGGATCGTCGATTAAGGTTGCTTCTCCGTTGATCTGTACTTCCAGACTACCGGTGCTTCCCAGCACATCCTGACCTCCATAAGCCAATAAAGTCTTTGGAAAACCGGTCGTGTTTTGGGTAACCTCGGTGAGTTCGGTCGGTGCAAGTGCCAAGAGCTCAATCTTTATCACCGAAAAACTCTCAGGGATGGTCTTACCAATTTGAAAAGCAGCCATATCCATCTTCCCGTTTGTATTGTCAAAACCAGGAGCTACATGGTAATTGAAAAGGTCGTCCTGCAATTTCTCAATCGACAGTACTTCCAGATAGTTCGCATCGAAAAGCATATGCAAATCGAAAACGGATACTGGGATATTGTCGGTATCGAACTGAACTTCTACAAAGAACGTCTCTCCCACTTCTGCCTGAATAGTGGCCGGCAGAAAGTTTATTGCTGCCGACTGGGCATTGCTATTTCCATAGCTCATTGCAATCAATACGATTGCGGCGGCTATGGCTTTTAGGTGTTTTAGTTGAGTTTTCATAATTTCTTCTTTTTCAGTATTGTTTGTTAAATCAATGTGCGAGTGGACTATCACCGAGTTTATTGTAAAAGTAAATAAGCAGTGACATATCGAGTGCATCTACTTCCTGGTCGCAGTTTAAATCTGCTCTTGAGTTGTAGTTTGTACCACCTTCCTGTGTATTGTAGGCGTCTATCACCACACTCAAATCTGTTCCATCTATCATATTATTGCCATAAATGAGACCCGCAATATCGCCCGGTATTAAATTCGTAACATCGAATACAGAAGCGCCATTTATAAGATGATCTCCAAGAAACTGCTGCAAGTATGTGTCTACTTTGATATACACACCGTAGGTGTCCGGATTAAGCGCGCTGAGGTCTACACTGTAAACACCATTTACATCAACCTGTCCAAAGTAAGTAGCTGCCAAAACAGGAGTCAGGTTTGGTGTGCCGGCTTCGTAGAGTTCTATGCGTACATCTATTGGCGCACAATTTAGATTCATCGTTACGCTTCCACTTATGGCAAGATCTTTCACCTCGATCGATACAGCACATGTTTCCGAATTAACTCCATCCGAAGCAGTG
>CAJDXA010000025.1_pt1 | contig 14222 bp, 5 predicted proteins | sample 7391711 | NCBI WGS metagenome assembly CAJDXA01 (sample SAMEA7055748, study PRJEB34461) | soil metagenome | biome: terrestrial ecosystem; feature: Peninsula; material: soil | place: Antarctica | collected 2016
TTTGGCATAATCATTTGTAGAACCTACGGTACGACTGTCGTACAAGTTGATGGGAGAAGTTTCCCAAATATCAAGCGCTTTACCTTCGGCAAAGCCTTCTTTGATATCCAATAAAACGATTTCGTTTGCAATTTCGCGATGTGCGAGTACGTTCGCACAGGTAGCACCTACGTTACCGGCACCTACAACTGTTACTTTCATATTGTTATGTGATTTACTATGAGTTATCTTTGATTTTGCAAATATAAGGTATGCCAATGGTTTTTACATAAACAATGCATTTATTTGATAATATTAGGATATTTATATAGTAATTCGATCACCCAAGTATCGGTTAAAGAATCAGTAACTCAATCGTTTTTCATCGTTTGAGAAAGGTTACAAAGACGCTTTAACAATGGTGTTTTTAACATTTAGAATGCTGACGACATGCCCTTTACTATTGCTTTACGAGCGCACTTCTCGGATAAACCATCTATGAATATAAAGATCTTTATTAACGTTTTTTCATAATAATTTTCATTCGAACCGAATAAATGTATATTTAGCACGGTTTTAGATAAAACATCTACGTGTAGAGTGCGTACATATCTAGGTTTATCTATGGTGGGTAATTCAATCATATTTTGAAGTGATAAGTACAAATCATTATAAACCTGTATTTTCATGGCTTTTAAAATGTGTTTTGAACACCCGATAATTTGAGGTCAAAAAATGTTTTTATAAAATAAATGGCAACCCACTGAGGTGTAGCCCGTCTTTAGAATGCTTAGTGTAACTAACATAAACGAAGATCAGCTTAAAACGCTGGTTACCGGATGCATACGAAACAATCGTAAAAGCCAAGAGATTGTCTATAAAATGTTTTATGGAAAAATGATGGCTGTATGTAGGCGATATACCAGAAATGATGATCAGGCAAAAGACATCCTCCAAGACGGGTTTATTAAGGTTTTTAAAAACATTGATAAATTTAATTTTCAAGGTTCGTTTGAAGGATGGGTGCGAAGGATAGTTGTTAACACGGCAATAGATTTTACGCGAAAAGCGAAAAATGATTATCTTCTAATGAATGAAGGTCAGAAAATAGAAGATTTTGAGAATGACCTATTGGATGAATCGGATGAGGAGGAGTACGAAAGCCCGTTTAATGTGGCAGACGTAATCAAGGGAATGCAACAACTTTCAAATGCATACCGCACGGTATTTAACCTGTATGTGTTTGAAAATTTTTCGCATCAGGAAATTGCCGATACATTAAATATAAGTGTAGGCACGAGCAAGTCAAATTTGGCAAAAGCACGGGCTAACCTTAGAAAGATATTGAATAAAGAATTGGAAAAAAGACATGGCGAATCCACTAAATAAATTTGATCAACAAATCAAAAACAGCTTTGATAGCTATGAGGTTCCTTATGATTCAAATCATTGGGATGAACTTCAGAGTGAGCTAAATGCTACCACTCCAAGCATGACAAGTTATTTTGGAGCGATTACTACTGGCTTAGTAGCTACGGGTATCGTGTTTGTGGCAATGCTGTTTTTTATGTCTGACTCTAATATGGATGGTAGACGACACGCCCTCGTGGAAGAAACTCCGGTTGAAGTATCTGACGGTTCAAAAACGGCAGATCAAACTGCAACTCAATTAGATGTTAATGCTGATTCCAAAACACAGACACCTGCATTAGACGCTAATCAAGGCGAAGTTACCTCTTCAGATATTACTGATGACTCAGCTCCGGCCATAGATGGAACTAGCTCATCTATAAATTCAAGCACTTCAAAAACATCAACACGATCTAATAAAACCAAGAGTTCAAAATCTGACGCTCTATCCACACCCGTTAAAACAATTAAAGGTAAGGCAGGATCTGAAAATGCTCCTAATGTTAAAACGGGTTGCACCGGATTGGTAATTAACTTTACTGCTTCGGAAGAATACGGAGCTGACGCCAAATACCTTTGGAACTTTGGAGACGGATTTTTCAGCAATGAACCGAATCCTTCTCACACATTTAATAAAGAAGGTGTATTTGATGTTTCGTTATCCGTAACCTCCAAAAATACTGGGCAAATTTCTTCAAATGTTGTACAGGCTATGATCGAAGTTATGGAAGCGCCAACCGCCAACATAGACGTAATTATTAATAGCCCTACTGAAGTAATCATCAAAAACGACAGTTACCATGCCGGCGAACTTGTTTGGAATTTAAATAATACCACCATTCTTAATAAAAACGAGATCAATATAAGCGTCGCCGACAATACACGTCAGTCCATAGTAATGAGCGTGAGCAATGATGGTGGATGCACAGATACGCTCGAAACAATAATCAATAGTATTGAGAGTGGATCTGAATTTCCACGTGTTCTTACCTCAACCTTTGGATCACATTTCGCTCCAGGAGCAATCTTGAACAGAGGCGATGTAACTTCTATCAAGATTTTTGAAAAATCTACAGGAAACCTCGTGTTTTCCGGAGCGGGCAATAAAGGCTGGAAAGGAACCGATGCTCAAGGGAAACCTGCATCTAACGGTGAGTACAACTGGGTAATGGTTGTAGAAAAACAGGGTATTATTGATATCTACAAGGGCAATATAGAATTGCGCTAAACCTCGAGTTAGAATTATATTAAGGATGGTTCTAGTCCATCTAGTTTGCTGAATTTTATACTCTCAATAATTTCAATCTATCTTTCGTGAATTAGGCAAATAGAATCTGTTTTTCAGGATTATCTATTTGGCCAATTTCTAAAGTTCTATTTCGCATTCTGGAGCTATTCGAAAAATTTATGGAGCCAAATCACATTCTTGCGATTAGCTATTTTCCACAAATAATCTTTCCTTTAGTCGTCTTTAAAAAAGCTAGTTTAACGATTCGTCGTTACAGAAATTTTATTGATTAGTTTAACCAGAAAGTTTCTTTGGTTCTCCAATTCTCTCGTTTCCAAATCCGGTATATCACAAAGAATAATTTGGAATCAAATGACCGCATTCTTGTATTCCTAAGCTCTAGGTTTTCTTTTTAGTATTGTCTAGTAAGAATTCTTCTATTCAATTGGAATTATAATCCCATCGATTTATCTAATCAAAGCACTTATAATCAATGATATGCACTTATAAAAACATGCTACCTATGTTAAAAACAAGGGTCTTGCATTCATACAAGCAACTATTCCATGTAGTCTGACGTCATTAAGCTGATTGACTTTGCATACTGTTTATTATTAAAATGGGGCTGGACTTTCATTAATCACTTTTGTACCTTTGAACCTTTCCCACTCAAAAATTAACCACTCAGATGATGAGAATGTTTACTAAAAGTTTTCTGTCTATAGCAGTTTTATTACTTAGCCTATCCATGGCGAATACTTCCCATGCACAGCAAATAACTGGCTCTTGGGAAATAACTCCTCCGCCAGTAAATGGCGCTTACGAGCCCGGTCAGGTAATTCATGTTTGCTATACGCTCAACTATTTCCTCAATGGTGGTGCTGCTAACTGGCTTCACGGAATTGTTATCGACTTTCCTCCAGGATGGGACGTAAGTAGTATTACCAACACAACCGTTCCTCCTACGTCTGGTGGAATTTGGCTCTGGATGCCGAACGGAGTTACTGCATCGAATCCCAACGGGCTTACATGGGGTCCTGGATTTTATTACGACGCCAACTCCGGAGGTGGAACACTTAATGGCAACCCTGGAGACAACTGGGGAGTTTCCGCGTCTTCGCTACCACCAAACTATACATTTTGCTTTGATATAATGACATCTGAAGATTGTGGTGGCGATGGAAATCCTTTTGATGAAAATGATATTACTCCAAGAATACAAATTACCGGTGATGCCGAATCAGCCTCATGGCCCGGAGGGCTTCCGCCACCTGCTGGTGCAACTTCACCAACCGAAGTAGAGTTGAGTTGCTGCGAGGCAAATTCAGGAACACCACCAGACGATGACGTATTAATTTGTGAAAACGGCCTCTTTAACCTAATTGAATTATTAACCGACACGATAGATGAAGGTGGTGAATGGTTAGGTCCTCCGGGTTGGACAGACTTAAGTGACACCCTCGCCTTAGGAACCTTTAATCCTCTTACCGACCCAGCCGGCGAATACACCTACTCCGTCACCTACATAGACACGTTGTTTTCAGACACTTGCATTAGTAAGTCAACCATTAATATGGTTTATAATGATCTGGGGCAAATAGGAACCCTAACATATTGTGAATCCTATTCTTCTAATATCACCAGTGTCGTTACCGGATCTGCAGCAGTTAATATTACGGTTCCTCCGGGAGGCACCTGGTATAACCCCTCAGGAGATGCGGTACCGACCGGAATCTTAAATCCCTCCGTAGGTTCAAATACCCCTCCGGGATTATATACTTACCGATATTATGATTCAAATAATTGTAAGAGTTCATTTCAAGTTCACATCCATTATGCTGGGGGTGGAGCTGCAGGTACACCAAATACAGTCGATGTTTGTACATCTGACGGATGTTTTCAACCCTTTTATTCACTTGGAGGAGATCCAATTATAGGTGGAGGATGGTATATTTATAAATTGGGAGTAGCTGGTGGAGCTGGATACCTGTTTAATGTGCCCACATGGGATGCTTGTATAAACCTTACAACATTCGCGAACACTCATAATTACTATGGGGATTTAAAATTTGTGTATAAGCTGGATGCTTATCCATGTCCTCCGGGAGATATTCCTGTTACTGTTCATGTCCATTGGCCCGCTGACACAGGTGAAAGCACGGAAGTTTCTCTTTGTGAGTCTGATCCGATAGTAGATATGCTAAGTCTATTAAATGGCACACCCGAACCGGGTCATGAATGGACAGATCAGACTGGAGCAGTTGTTTCAAATATGCTTAATCCAGCTGACCACCCCGTAAACCAGACTTTAAATTTTTTCTATTCTGGAGGATTTCCAGAAACCACTTGCTATACTAGTTCATTCCTACAGGTTACTATTCTACCCGAGAATGCTTATGCTGGAGAAGATCACACGATAGTTAAATGTCAGGCAGATCTTTCTATTTATATGAATAATGAAATTCCAGATGATGGCGTACAAACTGTACAAGCAGGTGGAACATGGCTAGATGCCAGCGGTAATGCATATGGAAGCTACTTTTTGCCTAGCATTAATACTCCTGGCACCTATGTATTTACATACAACGTGAATAGCTCATGCGATAGCGATCAATCTACACTCACGATAATTCTTAATGCTTCATTTGATCCGGGAATAAGTGGAATACTCGATATTTGTGACAATGAAACAAGCGTAGCTCTTTCTAGTGGTCTTACCGGGACTGTTGACGCGGGTGGTACCTGGAGCTTACCTAATGGGAATGTTGCTGCAACCATAGACGGAAGTACCGTTACTAACGGTGCAGTTTATACCTATACTACAGGTGCTCCACCTTGTGAGCAATCATCGACGGTAACAATTAATCGCATTATCTCTCCGAATACAGGCGTATTAACCAACGTAGCACAGAGCTACTGTGATTCAGACGCCGAATTCACATTGATGTCATTGTTTACAACCCAACCCTCTGTATTGCCAGCAAGCGGTAATGCAGCATGGACGAACCCTTTGGGGAATACTGTTACCAGCGTAAATCCAGCGGATGGATCGTCAGTTTCAGGAACATATACTTATACTATTGAAGATAGCGGATGTGGAACGGCTAGTACTACTGTTACTATCACTGTTGGCGATACGCCAAACGCTGGTACAAGCGGCACCTTACTCGCTTGTCCAAATGAGGTGGGAACCCTCGATTTAATTAGTTCTTTAGGTGCTGGTGCTGCTACTGGAGGAACTTGGACTGGCCCTTCGGGCTGGACAGGTGCAAGCACGGGGATATTTAACCCTGGAGCTAATGACCCCGCCGGAGTGTACACCTATACAGTTGGAACTAACTGTACAGATGTTGCGACCGTTACTGTATCGTACGAAACAATACCCGATCCAGGAACCTCAACAACGATTTCGGTATGTTCTGGAGATCCAAGTTTCGATTTAATCGACCAAATGGGACCGGGAGCCACACAAGGCATCTGGACATTAAACGGATCTACCGTAGGCATTACCTTTAACCCTGCTACCGGCACTCCGGGTGTGTATACAAATACTGTAACTGCAGGTGCTTGTCCTTCTGTTACCGCAACCCTTGAAATTATAGTTACCCCTGTTTCCAATTCTGGAATTGATGCTAGTGTTGCATTTTGCGCAACCGAAGGAAGCGTTGATCTTACCGATTATTTAGGTGGAACACCTCAACTATCTGGTACATGGAAAAACGAATCTGGAACTACCGTAACGAACCCTTTTAACGTAGGATCGCTATCTTGTGGTAGCACCTACGCATACACTTATTCAGTAGGCGCAGGAGAATGCAGCTCGACTTCCACACTTACATTTGATGTGGTGTGTGTGCCCAATGCTGGCCAAAACGGAAGTGTAGACTTATGTTCAAGCGATGATGCGTTCTCTCTGTTTGACAATTTGACCGGAACTTATGACCTCAACGGTACATGGACAAATAGTTTAGGCGGTACAGTAACTAACGCCGAAAACATGAACCCAGCAACGATGGGAACTGGCGGAACCTACACTTATACAGTAAATGGCGCTCCTTGTGCTTCATCTACAGCAGAGGTGGTAGTTAACATTACTCCTGCCATGGCGTCAACAAACGTAGATGCATCTTGTACTCCTTCGTACCTTAATTACATATTAAGCTTTGAAATCACAGGCGGTCTGGCTCCATATACCGTGGTAGCGGGCAGCAATCCCGGAACTATAACTGGAAACACATTTACCAGTTCTGAGATTATTTCTGGAGCAGATTATGAGGTAGTAATATCGGATGCAAGCGGTTGTTCGAATTTAACCGTGTCAGGAACATCACCTTCTTGTATTTGTCCTGCTACAGCGAGCTTTACTTCTAGCGATGTAACCATCTGCGAAGGCGGATCAGTTGATCTCGTGTTTAACTTAACAGGTGGTACAGCGGGGAATTACGAATTTGTATATTCAAACGGTTCTACTACCTATCCAGTAACAGGCGCCAGCAACGGACACATAGTTTCGGTAAGCCCAGCAGCTACAACTACTTATACATTAAGTAGTGTATCTAACGGTGCTTGCGACGGAACCGCTAGCGGAAGCGTAACTATTACAGTTGATGAGCTTAACGACGCGGGTATCGATGTACTATTGGATTCGTACTGTGCCGATGGAACAACTTTTGTGTTTGAACCTGCACCGGGTCAGCCAACGGGCGGTACATTCACACCTCCATCTATCACGCTTACTGCTGCAAATTCGGGAGATTACAACTATACCGTATCTGGTGGACAATGTCCAGATGATGTTGCAGTATACACAATCAACATTTTGGAACTTGTCGCAACTGAAATAGCTATTTGCGAGCCGAATCAAACTGAATATACTGTAGAAATAGAAGTTTCTGGAGGAGTTGAACCGTACTTTGTTAATGGTGTTCAACTTACTGGAACTTCTTTTATCTCATCGATCATACCGATGGGTGAGGATTATGACTTCGAGGTCACCGACTCAGGTACATGTGGTGATTTAGTAAATCTTGCCGGAACATCTCCAGGTTGCTTCTGTGAGGCTACTGGATTTATTAACGGATCTACAACCTTGTGTTTGGGTGAATCGACAAACATTGTAGTGACCTTGTCTGGAGACGGGCCATTCAATATTGTCTACACCAGCTCAAACCCAAGCACACCACCTACAACACTCACCGGCATTAACAATGGTCACGTTATTACCGTTAACCCCGTAGCCACAACAACGTATACACTTACCCAAGTAAGAGATGCATATTGCTACGGAGAAGTTATAGGTGTACCTGTTACTATTACGGTTGGCACACCGATCCAAACATCGAATATTACCCATATTTGCAGCAATACTGCTGAATCTTATCAAGTACAGTTTGATTATTCAGGTGGTTTAAGTCCTTATACATTTAGTCTAGCCAATACGTCAACCGTACCGGGCGTGTATTTAAGTGGTCCGATTCCTAATGGAAATGGATATAGTATTACAGCCAATGATGCAGGCGTTTGTGCCGCTCAGACTGTTTCGAATCCAGGATATACCTGTGGTTGCATTAGTGATGCCGGAACTATTTCTTCTGCCCCGCTTAATGTTTGCTTTGGTGAGTCAGTAAGTCTTTCGACTGCCGGTTCTGAAACTCTTGACGGGAATGATGCATTGCAATATATCCTTCACGACGGAGGTAATAATGCTATCGGCACTATTATCGGTACTTCATCAACTGGTGAATTTACTTTTGATTACACAGGAATGACAACGGGTACTGTATATTACATTCATGCCGTAGTTGGTAATAATCTGGGTAATGGAAGTGTTAATCTGAATGATATTTGTCTCTCTCTTTCTAACCCGATCGAAGTGGCGATGAATCCTTATACGAGTGCTACCCTTTCGGGTGGAGGAATGGTTTGTCCGGGTGTTCCGGTAGACCTTACCATCACTCCAACAGGTGAAGGCCCATGGGACTTTGTATATGCAGTTGATGGTGTTGCTCAGAACATGCAGACCATTACCGGTACGTTTATTCTGACCGTAACTCAGCCAGCTGAATACACCTTGGTTTCTGTTAGTGACAATAACTGTGATGGAATCGTTTCAGGTATTGCGGTTGTTGGCAATTACGAAACACCTACTGGAACACTATCGGGTGAACCTACTGCGTGTGAAAACAGCGGCGACGGTCCAGAAGTTGCTTTTACGGGAACTGGTCCTTGGACATTTGTATATAGCATTAACGGTGCTAACCAAGCGCCGATTACAAGCAGTTATTCAACTTATACAATTCCTGCAACAATTGATGGCACCTATGCCCTTGCTTCTGTTGAAAGCAACGGTTGCATGGGAACTGCTAGCGGATCTCAGCATGTTGTAATCCTGACTGCTCCAACGGCATCTATGTCTGGTGAATACAGTGTATGCGAAGGCGACTACGGAACATTTGAAGTAGACCTTAGTGGTACCGGTCCTTGGACGGTTGAATATGAAGTAGGCGGGATTCTTCAGCCCCCTTTAACAGGAATTAATGATGGATATTCTTTTGATTCAAATGTGGGCGGCGATTACGTTATTGTTTCTGTAAATGATGCAAACTGTAGCGGAGAAGTACTTACTAGTCAAGCGTCACTAACTGTTAATCCTTTGCCAACTGCAGAAATCACAGCCAGTAAGAATTCAGTTTGTGTTGGTGAATCTGTTACGTTGGGTATTAATCTGAGCGGTGTACCACCTTTTAATGTTACCTATGTATTAAATGGAGATACCACATTTGCTACAGGTGTAGGCAGTTATTTGGGGCAAACTCTGACGCCAACTGATCCAATTAATTTTGAGGTAATCTATGTATCAGATGGTTCAAACCCTACATGCGCTTCCTATCCGTATGAGTTTGCATATATTGATGCGATTGTATTACCAAATCAGCCAGTTCTTGTTAGCGATACGATCTGTGCGTACAACGGCCCCGTTAAAATTGGGGTAGCCCCAGCGCCGAACCTAACCTATAGCTGGAGTCCTGAAACACATTTATCAGATCCAACAGCATCGCGCACCACTTTCCAGCCAACGGCAACAGGTCCTTACGCTAAGAATTTTGAGTATGTGCTTACGGCTACAAATGGTCTATGTACGGTTTCGAGCAGTATGACGCTTACTGTTGATCCAGGACCGACTGCGCGTTTTGATTACACCCCTAATCCGGTATTAACCGAAGACCCAACGGTATTCTTCATAAACAAAACCGTAGGAAGAAAAGATTTGAAATACTACTGGGAGATCGATTCACTAACGACTTCGCACGAATTTGAACCTTCGTATAGATTTCCAGATGGTATAAACGACATTTACAATATTACGTTAACAGCGCTTGATCCATTAACCGGATGCTTTAATACGTATTCGAGAAAGCTGGAAGTTAAACCGGAAATGATCGGGTATATTCCCAATGCATTTACACCCGATGGAGATGGTAAAAACGATCTATGGGGTCCTGTTTTAACGAACATTGATAAGGATGATTACAAACTAACCGTTTTTGATCGCTTAGGTGAAGTAGTATTTACCACCAAAGATGTTAATGAAAAATGGAACGGAAGCTTTATGAATGACTCCTATTTTGTGAAGGCTGGTGTATATGTTTGGATTATCGAAACAAAGAATATGATATCTTTGGACGAGGTAACAATGAAAGGAATCGTGACGCTTCTGAGATAATACAACTTAGTTGTTTCTTTGCCGTCATATAATTGAATACTAAATTTACCCTATGAACCCTATTAAACTATCATGCTTGGTGCTTATCGTCGCACTTGGTTTCGGTGGAAGTCTGGCTGCCCAGTCAGATGCTGACTATGCAGCCTTGGCTACATTTTTACCTACCGAGAAGCTTAACAACCAAACCGAGCATCCCGAATTGTTTGCGCAGACTGCCTATCTAAACCGTAATGGATATTTCTTAGGAGATGTTGGAGACAAGGACGTTTCAGAATACCCAGAAACGATTGAGGTTGAGGCGCTATACCCTAATCTTCCGGAAATATCCCTGAGTTTAATCGAAAGCCAGCAAATGAACATGATGGGTTACGATTTCAAACTGAGTAACAGCAAATACTTATACTTCAGGATAACCGGAAGTAATAAAGTATTGGTGATTCCACCTATTAGCCAAAGTCTTAAGAACATGAATTCCGAATCTGAATAATGATGAAAAAGTTATATAACCTTTTGTTTTATAAAACTACAGTCCAGTTATGGATTGTTTTTCTCGGCATTTTCATGTTTTCAGGAATTTCCGGATATGGTCAGACCATAATAAACATAGAAAACGGAGCTATCACCGCATGTGAAGGGATGTTTATGGATGATGGTGTTGGTGAAGGTGGACCATATACTGCTGGAAATAATTATGTGTTTACGATTTGTTCAGACTCTCCTGGCGATGTTGTATCGGTTATGTTTCACGCATTTGCACTATTCACGAGTCCCAACCCAAATAATAGTGATTATTTAACCATTTTAGATGGAGATGACGAGACCGCACCCACATTAGGAAGCTATACAGGAACAATGCTTCAAGGGTTGCCTGTAACGGGAACTGTTACTAATACTTCGGGTTGTTTGACCTTTGTTTTCACTTCCAATCCAAATGGAAATATCGGCGGGCAATTCCCTGGATGGGAGGCTTCTATAGATTGTACTACTCCTTGTGCGACTCCTACTGCGGCATCACAAATTCTCGAACCCGCACCCCTACCTGGGAACGGTCAATCCATCGGCGTTTGTTTAGATCAGCCTATCACTTTTAAAGATGTTGGTTCTCATGCTGCACCTGGATTCAGCCTCCAGAAATGGGTATGGAACTTTAATGACGGAACAAAAGATACACTCACATCTGCTGCCAATGTAACCCATACCTTTACGGAACCGGGTGAGTATTTGGTAAACCTGACAGTCTTTGATCAAAATGGTTGCCGAAGTATGAATATTGATCCGCTGCAGATTTTAGTAAGTACTATTCCTGTTTTTAACACCAACTTTGAAACTCCGGTTTGCATTGGGCCGGAAGGTACAACTCTTGATGGAAGCCCTGTTCACAGTGTTACTTGGACAGCTTTACCCCCTCAAGTATTGGCTGGTGAGCTTTATCTTCCTGATGGCTCCGGGTTCTCCTATTCGTCCTCATTAACTTTTGATTTCTTTGAGACTGGGTTGAATGTAGAAGAGTGTACGGATGTACAACAGGTTTTTGCTAACCTTGAGCATTCTTATCTGGGTGACTTAGACATTACAATTACTTGTCCTGATGGAACTATGGTAACTCTGCTTCAGCACACGAACAGCGGTGGAGGGACTTTTTTAGGTGAAGCGGTTGACGACGGAACGGATATACCTGGTGTGGGATGGGAATATGGTTGGTCATCAACCAGTACCCTCGGTGGAATAGATAACGTAGCCAACCGATCAAGTGTAACATTTACCGACAATTCGGGGCTTACAGTTACTGAAAACATAGTTAATCCAGGAATTTATGAAGCAAATGGCGACATGTGTGATTTGGTTGGATGCCCTCTAAACGGGGAATGGACCTTTACCGTTACAGACCACTATGCAATTGATAATGGATATATATTTTACTGGGGTATAGATTTCAATCCTGCGCTATTTCCCGATGTTACCACTTTTACTCCGATTGTTGGATTAGGTGCAGACTCAACTTGGTGGGAAGGTCCGTTCATTAATTCAACTTCTGCAGATGGAAATACGATTAATACTTCTTACACGACACCCGGTTTTTACGATTATACCTTTTTCGCATCCAATAACTTTGGTTGTACTTTCGACACACTCATAACCATAGAGGTTATTGAAGGCCCGGATATTACAGCCGGCCCTGACGTGACTTATTGTAACGAACCAGTAACCCTTCAAGCCGGTATTGCAGATAGTGGTCAAGAGTGTGGCGATCAATCTGGAAACTACACTTATTGCTATGGCAACAATGCAAATATGGTGGTAACCTATTGTCCCGATAATCCGGGAGATGGTGTAACATTTATGGAAATGATTATAAATGCAGGGTTTGTGGAGACTTGGTCGGATCAATTTAACGTCTATGACGGAGATGATATTACCGCCCCTCTTATGGGGAGCTCCCCTTATTGGGGTGACCTCAGCGGACTCACTTTTGCTGCAAGCATGAACAACCCCACAGGGTGTCTCACCTTTAGAATTACATCTGACTTTAGTAATAGCTGTGAAGCAAACGCAAATTATGCTGATATAGATATCTCCGTATCATGTGGCGGCGGAAGTGGACTAGTATGGGAATGGACACCCGCAACTGGGCTGTCTGATCCAAATATTCAAAATCCTACTGCAGAGGTACACCAAGCTACAACATATACTGTTATCGCTTACCCCATAGGTTTTCCTGGATGTTTAATCTCAGATCAGGTGACAGTTCATCCTGACGAATTATCAGATCCTGGACTGGATACCGACACTATTATGTGTTATAACTCTCCGATAAGCTACTTAACTGATTATTTAAACGGCAGTCCGGCTTTGGGCGGTGAGTGGACAAATAATGCGACTGGAGAGGTAGTTCCCAATCAAATCAACCCAACTACTTATACCGACGGAGCTAACTTCAGCTATACCTATACGGTTACAAACGGAGAATGCATTGGAACTTCGCAATTAACCATAACAATATTGCCTGTTACTGATATGACTTGCTGTCAAACCAACGCAAATGCGGGTCTTGATGCAATCCCTTGTGCATTGTCGTACGACCTGCAGGCAGAACCAACTGTAGGTATTGGAACATGGACGGCCGGCCCCGATGTGATATTTAGTGATATCCACGACCCACTTGCTACCGTAACTTGCACAACTCCTGGCGGTGGAGCTAGAACACTTACTTGGACAGATAATAATGGATATTTGTGTGAAGTTTCTGATGAGATTGTTGTGAATTTCGCCGATCCTTTGGATCTCCTGATTGTTACTGAAGACGCTCTTTGTTTTGACCAGTGTTCTGGAAAAGCTATTGGAATAGCCGACGGAGGAACAACTACAGGTGGAAACTATTTCTATGACTGGTATGAAAACGGGAAAGCTGGATTGATTCCTGCGACGCGAGATTCGCTATGTGAAGGTGTCTACTTGGTTAAAATTATTGACGACCTTGGATGTGCTGACTCAACTACTTTTGAAATCGGACAACCCATAGCTCAGGAAATATTCGTTACGACTACGCAACCTCTATGCTTCCAATCATGTGATGGAGAAATTAATGTGCTTTCTGAAGGAGCAATTTCATACAGTTATGATGGTGGGGAAAATTATGTGAGTTCAAATAAAGGCATTCGTTGTGATGGCGAGTACACGGTAATTGCCAAAAATAAAAACGGCTGTACCATCAGTCAAAATGTACATTTGATTGACCCGCCAAAATTTGTGGCTGACTTTAATATTAATCCGCTCCCCACGACTATTAAATACACAACTATTACTTTCCAAGATATATCCACGCCGGGGCCTTTACGAACGTCTAATTATACGTTTGGGAAATATCCTGTACTCGGAAAAGAT
>CAJDXA010000032.1_pt1 | contig 13950 bp, 10 predicted proteins | sample 7391711 | NCBI WGS metagenome assembly CAJDXA01 (sample SAMEA7055748, study PRJEB34461) | soil metagenome | biome: terrestrial ecosystem; feature: Peninsula; material: soil | place: Antarctica | collected 2016
AAAAGATGCCAGCCGCCCTTGTCATAGACTGCTGCCTTTGGGAACCATTGGGTAAGCGCGAAAAAGTGAGGTGCCCAGCCACCCCGGGAGAATATGTAAGGTATTTTGGACGTGAAACTGATCTGAATGTCCGTGGTTTTCCCGGGAGCTAACGGCTCTTGAAGAGCAAGTGCTACATATTCAATGTTGTTTTTTAAATATTTCCACGTAATTGCCGTTCCATTTTGCCGGAATTCAATGTCTTTATAACCACCCATTTTTTCATCTTTTGCCCAGTAAAACTTACTGTCGTTGGAGGCCAGGTTTTGACGGTCAAAGAAACTGCCTTTGTCTTTGTACGCATTGTTCCACAGATGCAGCTGGATCTCACTGAGGGATTGCGGAGAGTTGTTGTGGTAAGTCATGGTCATCTGTCCCGTCAGGATCTTCTGAGTCGTATCCAGAGAGACCTTAATATTATAGTCTACCTGTTGTTGCCAATCTTGTGACCAGGCAGAAAGAGAACTTAATCCAACCAGGATGGCGATGATAATGTACTTCTGTATTTGAATTTTACTTCTGTGTTTCATAACATTCTTTGTATGATTCTATTTCGGATGAAAGGCACTAAAAAAGCTTTTTCTTCCAGTGTTCTCGAGCGTGCGATTCACCTGTTTTTGCTGCCAAAATTAATTGCCCTGGAATATTCTATATATCACTACTTATTTTCTCCGCTGTTTTTCCCACTCCCAGGCTGTTTTCATGATATCGCGGATAGAACGAGATGGATTCCAGCCCAGGTTTCTTTTCGCTTTTTGATTGTCCGCATACACCGCGATTACGTCACCAGGCCTTCGTGGCCCTATGGTGTAATTTAACTTTTCACCCGTACTCGATTCAAAAGCTTCAATGGCTTCCAGAACAGTAACACCATTCCCGGTGCCAACGTTGAAAATTTCCACCGGTTTTTTTGATTTTTTATCCATTAGATAATTAAGGCAAAGTGTATGTGCCCTTGCCAGGTCCATCACATGGATATAATCCCGTACACAGCTTCCATCCCGGGTGTCGTAATCATCACCGAAAACGGTCATGGTGTCTCTTAGCCCATAGGCTGTCTCCGTGATCACGGGCACCAGATTGGCGGGTGGATTAATAGGAGACTCTCCCAGAAGACCTGATTCATGGGCACCAGCCGGGTTGAAATATCGAAGAAGGACAAATTGATAGCCTTCTTCCGCCACGGTGAAATCCCGTATAATGTCCTCACTCATCTGCTTGGTTCGGGCGTAAGGGGATTCGGCTTCTTTGATTGGCGTAGATTCGGTCACTGGTAGTTCATCGGCATTCCCATAGATGGAGCAGGACGAAGAAAAAATGTGGGCGGGTATATTGAACTTTGTCTGGGCTTCCAGGACATGGAGCAGTCCATTGAGGTTATTGTCATAATATTGGAGCGGCATTTCTACCGATTCTCCCACCGCTTTCAGTGCGGCAAAGTGGATCAATCCATCGACATGACCTTCTTTTTCCAACACCTCAAATAATGCCTTTTTATTCCTTAGATCTACATTGTAGTTAATGATTTGTTTGGAGGTGATGGCTTCGATTTGTTTGAGGGTCTCTGGTGAAGAATTGCTGTAGTTATCAATCGAAAATACATCGTATCCTTCCTCAATCAGATCGATTATGGTATGGCTTCCGATGTATCCACATCCTCCTGTGACCAGGATTTTCTTTTTTTTCTGTTGGTTCATTTTCAGTGCTAGGTTGGATTTATAATTCTTTCCAAGATAATAAAAAGATTGTGGTAGAGACGCGATTAATCGCGTCACTACTTGTTAATTACCAATTTTCTTAAATATCTGGCTCTGGTTGACACCCGTGAAGATACCAATTACGCGATTTGATCCCCGGATGTTCGATTCGATTTTGCCGGGCTGGCCAAAGGGATTGGAATTGGCACTGACGCTTCCGGTAACACTCTGAAAGAAGTCATAATATTCCTTTTCTATATGCATCACCCGACTGATTATCGTGTCACCCACCACAAATTCGTATCCTGATCCAAACGCCAGTTTACCTCCTTTGGCTGTTTCATTGTCAGTGATAAAGTCCTGGATGGCTTTCATTCTTCCATTTCGTATTCGTAATAATTGCCGTCTGAAATATTCTGTAGAAACGGTATCTGTGTAAAGAAACGTGATTTCACGAGCTTCCATGCCAGCATTTATTTTAAGTCTCAGGCTATCCAGAGGGCGTTTGACCGGGATGTGCGTGGATGCGGTCACCTGCTCGCCGGTAGGAAAGGTGAGTACCAGATCGATTTGATCATTCTCTTTGAAGCGAACTTTATCGCTGAGGGTATAATTAAATATAGCCCGGATTTCGGGAGACACTTTTATTTGATTGACCATTAGATGACGTTTGCCATTTACCTCAATGTATCCGTTTACCCCCTGGACAAGCATTTTCGTAAGATAATATGGATCCAATAGGTTCGAATCAAAAACCTCAAAAAAACCATAGCTCTTGGAAATTAAGAGTCCAAAATCATTCTCTGGAGAGAGATATGATTCCACGACATATCCATTCTCAAAATCGGGAAGGTCGATTTCGATCTCTTTTTCGAGATTGCAGCCGGTGAATAACCCAAGGAAAAATAGGAGAACTAAATACCGGATAAAGGGAGGTTTGTAACGTTTGATTCTACCCTGGAAAAGCCCGTTGCCGACAGGTATGGAGTACATTTTAAACTCCGTCCACCGGGATTCGGAGAAGCGGAGAGCCTTACTTCGTTGGATGCATGAGGTAAGGTCACGAAAGAATTGGTCAAAAACAAACAACATAACTTTAGACATACATCAAAATTTAAAATTCCAACTGATACTTGGTAAAATGGGAAAAAGAGAAACCTGCTTTGTCTTCACCTTTACCGGTACTTCCAAATTGCTGGGCCCGTCAATGAAGCTTTTGAGCTCTGCGTCCAGATAGAGGAAATATGGATTACGCCGGTTGTATAAATTATAGAAACTCAGATTCAGGTTGTGGCTTCCCCAGTTGGTCTTCCATGAACGGACGATAGACAGATCCATGCGGTGATAGCTAGGAGTGTTGATGGTATTACGTTTTTCATAAATGGGTACTACCGGTAAGCTATAGACGCCATTGATATCCTGAAGAAAGAATCGCCCAGCCGGCAACCACGCTCTGTCCCCCGAACCATATACAAAAGTAGCAGAGAGGGTCCACTTATCATTGAATTTATAGGATGATACCAGACTGAGATCATGGCGTCGGTCAAACTGTGGTGAAAACCATGATCCACCTTCGATATCCTCAAAATTTCCACGACGTACCCATGCCAGCGTATATCCTATCCATCCGGTCCATTGTCCTGATTTCTTTTCCAGACCAAACTCCATCCCGTAAGCATATCCGTCACCAAAAGTGAATTCCTCTTCCAGATTTTCATTGGCAAAAATCTGAGCATGGTCCTTAAGTTCAATCTGATTTTGAAATGATTTGTAATAGTATTCATTCGTAATCAGAAAAGAAGAACCCAATAGATAATTCAGCCCAATTACATATTGATCGGACACCTGTGGCTTCACCCGGCCCGTAGTGGGATACCAAATATCCGTTGGCAGGGATATGCCATTGTTTGCAATAAGGTGGATATACTGGTTCATCCTCGCATAGGAGGTTTTTAGATTGAGCCGACTATTCAGGGAAGCATTCAATGAAAACCGGGGCTCCAGATTATGATAAAAATTGTCGGATCCTGTGAATCCTGAATATCTTAATCCCAGGTTCATTTTGATTCGATCCCACGGTGAAAATTGATCACTGATAAAAGCAGCAAATTCGTGGCCTTCCGGGGACGAACCAGCCGAAAATTCCACCTCATCCGTTGTGCTTCCCGCTTTGAAACGACCTACATTAAACTGATGGTAGATCCACTGAACGCCCCCTTGCAGGAAATGCCCGCCAGGTTGATCATAGAAAAGGTTCCATCGAATGCCCTTATCCTTGATCCTTGATCCAAGATTAAAGTCGAAATCCCCAGCTTTATTGAGAATATTGTATTCATAATCGGTCAGGAATAAGGAGGTATTGAAGTACAGCCGATCAGAGTAAGCGTGTTTCCACTGCAGGGATCCGGCTTGATTGCCCCAGTTGAAATCCACTGTAAAGGCTTCATTGTTGAATCCAAAAATATCGGCCCCCTTATAACCACTGAAAGTAAGTTCATCTTTATCAGTTAACCGGGCGTTTAATTTCCCGTTCAGGTCATAAAAGCGGTATTGGGGGATAGGAGTGAAGTCAGGGTCGTCTATCTTCGATCTATTAACCATCTCCGTAAACAGATCTACATAAGTTCGCCTTCCTGAGACCAGAAAACTTACTTTGTCGCTGAATACCGGACCCTCCAGGGTGAGCCGGGAACTGATAACGCCTACTCCGCCGGAACCTGAAAGCTTTTTATCATTTGGTTTTTTAGTTTTGACATCAACGACAGAAGATAATCTTCCACCATATTGTGCAGGAAATCCCCCCTTGAATACATCAACAGAACTCAGTGCATCATTATTGAAGGTGCTGAAGAAACCAAAGAGGTGACTTGGGTTGTAAATATTAACACCATCGAAAAGAACCAGGTTCTGGTCTCCGGTTCCACCCCGGACAAACAAACTCGAACTGCCCTCAGATCCTGATGAAATGCCGGGTTTTAGCTGGAGAATTTTGATAATATCCACTTCCCCGAACAGCGCGGGTAATACCTGCGCATCCCGGGCATCAATGGATTCTACGCTCGTATTGGTACTATTGAATTTTTCACGAAGAGAATTGGCCTGGACAACAATTTGCGAAAGCTCCTCCAATTTGGGAGCCAGGAGGATCTTTAAGTCATGGATGTTATCCGTTTCAGTGATCCGGATAGTTTCATTATGATATCCTATATACGAAAAACGAAGGGTGAGTGGGCGTTCTTTACCAAGTTGCAGTTGAAATCTGCCTTTCTCATCTGTGTAGGTCCCTGAACCGGTCTCCTCCACAAATACAGAGACGGATTCCATTGGGTCTTGGCTTAGAGAATCTTGGACGGATCCTTTAAATAAAGAGGCATCCTGAGCGAAAAGTGGTGTAAAGGGAAATAAAAAAATCAGGAAATAGTATGTCCATTTTTCCATGAAAAAGTATGTCATCAGAAGATATTCAATGAACGTAATGATCATTGAATTGTTGGGTGGAGCCAATTAAATAGCGATATAACCTAATGGCTTGAAGGATCAATGAAAAGAGATTCCAGAGCCATAAGCCGGACGGAAACGAAGAGCTGGAATCCTTGGTTCAGCTGTAATGATAACTGTGAACTGCTGTAAATCAGTATCTGTTTTTTGCGGTCGGGTATCAGTCAGATAAACGATTGATTTAGGGGAGACCCTTAAAGTTCATTTGATATACCCATATCAACATACCGATCAATAGTATAAATATGATCAGCACCCACATCACAAATCTTCCCTTGCTTCCTTGATTTTTTAAATCTTCCATAGTCGTCTGAACAATTTTTTACAAATTAAGTACTTTATAATGTATTGTACAAGGCGAAGGTAGAATAAATTGAAAATATTAATATTACAATTATTAGTAATATGAGGATATTTTTGATAATATTGCATTAGTAAATTATACAACCTATGTTAAAACAAAGCCTTAGCCAGAGAATGTCCCAGAAGTTGTCACCGCAGCAGATTCAGCTGATGAAACTGCTGCAGATACCGACATTGGCGCTGGAACAACGTATCAAGGAAGAGCTGGAAAATAACCCCGCTCTTGAGGAAGGCGTGACCACCATCGAAGAAAAAGAATATGAGGATAATGATCATGACGATAAATCTGAAGATAATGATGGAGACTTTGAAGTGGACGATTACCTCAATGACTTTGCAGAAGATGACCCTACCATTTATCGTAATCAATCCAGGGCAGATGGAGAAGCGGAGGATTACCGCATGCCGATAGAAGTAGTTAACAGCTACCACGATCATCTTGAAAGACAGATGGGAATGTTATCTTTTGATGGGCCTCAGGATTACACCATAGCCTTGCAAATACTGGGCAGTATAGATCAGGATGGTTACCTTCGACGGGATACGGATGCACTGGTAGATGATCTGATGTTTACCCAGAATATGATAACCTCGCAGGGTGATGTTGAGCGTGTACTCAGGCTCATTCAGCAGTTTGATCCGCCTGGAACCGGAGCGCGGAATTTGCAGGAGTGCCTGGAACTTCAGCTTATGCAGAAATTGCAACGTGAAAAAAACAATCCCGATCTGAAATTAGCCAATGAAATAGTATGTAAGCATTTCGATAAATTTTCTAAAAAACATTTTAACAAGCTACTTACAGCTCTTAATATTTCCGAAGAGCAACTAAAGGATGCTTTTGATGAAATCCTCAAGCTCAACCCCAAGCCTGCCAGTGGTTATTCACCTGACAGGAAGCGGGATTCTATGTATATTATACCGGATTTCATCATTATGAATAATGCGGGGGAACTTGAACTATCACTTAATTCCCGGAATGCACCCGATCTTCGGATCAGTGACCAATACAGGGCGATGCTCAAGTCATATAAAGTGCGTAAAAAGCAAGGAAGTGTCAAGTCCAAAGACCGTGAGGCTGCGCTTTTTATCAAGCAGAAGCTGGATTCAGCTAAGTGGTTCATCGACGCCATTTCCAAAAGACGTGACACCATGTACCGCACTATGTACGCCATCATGCAGTTTCAGTATGAATTTTTTCTGACGAATGATCAACGACGTCTGAAGCCTATGATCCTGAAGGATATCGCTGAAATGACGGGACTCGATGTTTCTACCATCAGCCGGGTTGCCAACAGTAAATATGTGCAGACCGAGTTTGGAACCAAGAAGCTCAGAGACTTTTTTTCTGAGTCGATCCAAAATACGGATGGAGAAGAAGTGTCTACCCTGGAAGTCAAGAAAATTCTTTCAGATATCATTGATGCTGAAGACAAGCGAAAACCCATGAGTGATGAAAAGCTTAGAAGTGCATTGAAGGACAAAGGCTATATGATCGCTCGTAGAACCATTGCAAAATACAGGGATCAGCTAAGTATTCCCGTGGCAAGACTTCGAAAGGAATTGTGATTTTAGATTTTAGGTTTTGGATGGGGAGTCTATTTATTCCTGGGTATAATTTTGCAGCACAAGTGGCATTGAACTTTGTTCTATGAAGTTGCCGTAGTACTTAAGGGCTTCACAATCCCCGCCGCACGAGCTTCTCAGGCTTATGAATCCCTACTCTGAGCTTTTGTCTTTGAGCTTTGAACTTTCTTCTTTGAGTTTACGGGAGTATTCCCTGGATCATGAATCCACTTCAACCTCATCAAACGACAAACACTTTATCTCACACACAGACATTGTAAATTGTCCCTCGTCAATTGTCCATTAGTTTGGCGTGCTACCTGAGGACGCATTACCATTACGTTCAGTATTTTTTTCGATCAATCCAATCCTGCGCGCACGTTCTTCCCATTTCTTACGGGCCAGAATCTGCATATCCTCCGTATCATCCATTTCATCGACGATCTCCAGGCCAAGAAGGGTTTCCATGATATCCTCCATGGTCACAATGCCGGCCATACCACCATATTCATCATGGACCATCACGATTTGTTGCTGATTGTTCATCATGTGCTCAAAAAGATCTGGTACGGGTATATCTTCAGAAACAGTCGGGAGAGACCGGGCAATGGTACTCAGGGTGTTTCCTCCCTGGTCATTGATAATCAGCGACAACACCTGATCCTTAAGAATGAATCCTGAAACCTGATCGACATTCTCAGCGAATACGGGTATTCTGGAAAAACGCAGATCCGGGTTTTGCTCGTGAAACTGCTTGATGGTAATGGTTTCATCCGCTGCTTTTACTACGGTGCGTGGTGTCATGATGTCTTCGGCATGTATTTTACGGAACTTCAGCAGGTTTTTGATGATCTTGTGTTCACTTTGCTCGATCACTCCCTCTTTGGCTCCCATATCAGCAATAGCTGATATATCAGTCCGGCTCAGCACACTTTCGCTTTTATCCTTTTTGATCAGTGAAGTAATATATTGACTGAGCCATACCATAGGGTAGAGGATATAAATGAGAATATGGAGTGACCGGACTGTGAATCCCGATAGTTTTTTCCAGTACCTGGCGCCGATCGTTTTTGGAATGATCTCTGACAGTATCAGGATCGCCAATGTCATGACAGCTGCTACGATCCCTTCTGCGTTCGTTTCAATGCCCAATACATTAATATAATTTGAACCCCAGATCTTGGCGGACTGAGAACCTACACCTATAGCTCCTACGGTGTGTGCAAAGGTATTGGCCGTGAGAATGGCAGAAAGCGGTCTGTCAATATTTTTCTTAAACTCTTGTAGTTTGAGCCCTACCCAAGAGTTTTCCTGTGCCTTAATTTCCACAAACGATGGTCGCGTGCTTAATAAAGTAGCTTCCCAAAGGCTACACAAAAATGAAATTATAATGGAAGAAGTGAAATAAAAGATCAATAGACCCATTGATGGATGAGATTGTTTGTGTTGGTTGTTATCAACTGTAATGCATAGCAAATATACTTCTTTTATCTTTTATGTAGCGTTTTTCGGAAAAAAGAAAACAATTTTCTACAGAGAATCCATTATTTTTTTGGCTCGTTCATTTCATTGCAGTACCTTTGCGCTCCAATTTTTAATTTATTAACACCTTCCGGAAGAGCCGGAATACAAAAAAAAGATCTTCAATGACTGAAGAAAAAAAATCAAACCAGGAAGAAATCACTCAAAAAACTGCTGCACAGGCAGAGATGGATTCTCCTGAAATTAAATCAGAGGGCGCAGAAATAGATGTGAAAACGGAGAATGAAGCGCAGGATGATGATCAGAACGGAAAACCTCAGGAACCACAGGAACCACAGGTGGAAGTAGCTCATGATGATTTTGATTGGACAATCAAAAAAACACAGACTCACTCCTATCAGCCTGACGAGTATGACAAAATGCTTTCCGATTATGATTCTACGTTTAGCGATATCAATGAATTCGAAGTTGTAAAGGGTAATGTAGTTACCATCCGTGATGGAGATGTCATTCTTGATATCAATTATAAATCCAATGGGGTTATTTCACTTTCTGAATTCAGGGAAGTCGACGAACTTAAGATTGGTGACGCTGTAGATGTATATGTGGAGCGTAAAGAAGATGAAAACGGGCAGCTCGTACTATCCAGAAGGAAAGCACGTCTGTTGAAAACATGGGAAGCACTTACCGATAGCTACCATAATGATACCATCATAATGGGAACCATAGTCAGTAAGACTAAGGGTGGGTTAATCGCAGATGTGAACGGATTGGAAACTTTCCTACCCGGTTCGCAGATCGATATCAAACCTATCATCGACTATGATTCATACGTAGGTAAGACTATGGAATTCAAAGTAGTCAAAATTAATGAAGCGATTAAAAACGCAGTAGTGTCTCACAAAGCCTTGATCGAAAGCGATCTGGCAGAGCAGCGTGATCAAATCATCCAAAGCCTTGAAAAAGGACAAGTACTGGAAGGAGTTGTCAAAAACCTTACGGATTTTGGTGCCTTTATGGATTTGGGTGGTATTGACGGACTTCTTTATATCACAGATATTTCATGGGGACGTATAGGTCATCCGAGCGAAGTACTTGAACTCAACCAGAAAATCAATGTGGTGGTTCTTGACTTTGACGAAAATAAGAAACGAATCTCTCTGGGGCTTAAGCAATTGCAGCCGCATCCATGGGATGTATTGGATGAAGCAATCATCGGAGGAAGTAAGGTGAAAGGAACCATCGTGAATATAGAGGACTATGGTGCATTCCTTGAAATAGTTCCGGGTGTCGAAGGACTGATCCACGTCTCTGAAGTGAGCTGGAGCAATCAGCCTGTCAATGCACGCGAATTCTTTGACCTGGGGCAGGAGCATGAAGCTGTGATAGTTACCATTGACCGGGAAGATAGGAAGATGTCACTCAGTCTGAAGCAGTTGACAAATGATCCATGGAATGAGATCCAAGATAAATTCCCGATCGGTTCACTCCAAAAGGGTGAAGTTAAAAATCTAACACCTTATGGAGTGTTCGTAGAATTGGATGAAGGTATCGGAGGAATGGTTCATATATCTGATTTGAGCTGGACGAAGAGGTATTCACATCCTTCTGAATTTACTTCAGTAGGTGATGATCTGGATATAGTCATTTTGGAAATCGATAAGGAAGATCGCAAGCTTACACTTGGACACAAGCAGATCGAAGAGAATCCATGGGATACCTTTGAGAAGGTGTTCCCTGTAGGTTCTTATCACGATGCTACTATTATCCGGATTCATGACCGTGGTGCTATTGTACAGATGCCTTATGGCCTGGAAGCTTTTGCACCTATCAAGCATATCCGGAAAGAAGATGGTACTCAGGGCCAGGTTGATGAAACGATGACCTTTAAAGTGCTGGAGTTTAATCGCGATGACAAACGGATTTTGGTGTCACATTTGCGTTACCTGGAGGATATCCAGCGTGAATCTGACCAGAAAGTGAAGGATGAGCGAAAGCAACAGCATACAGATACCCAGCAGTCTTTGAAGAAACAGCAAGGTACTATTGAACGGACTACATTGGGTGATCTCAGCTCTCTGGCTGAGTTGCGCAGTCAGCTGACACAAGAAAGTATTTCTTCGGAGGAAGAGTAATGAGTCAATGCTTAATCGTTGATGATTATGGCGTAGTTGGCTTTAAAATAAAACCCGGGGATAGCTTATTTCTCTGGGTTTTTCTTTTGGTTCCACTTAGGGTTTTTTCAATGAGATTGCCTTTTGCCGGGATAATTAGGTATTCCCTTTTACCTGTTTTTACAGGATAAATTGCCGGAATGTTAATTGAATTAAATATTAAATAGTATCATTGTAATTGATTTTAATATTTACCATCAAATATGAAATTAGGAATTCTTAGAACACCAGGACGCAAGATATTACCGATCAGCTATAAGGTGGTTACAAAACTGAGTGAGATAGGTGTGGAAGTGGTTATAGAAAAACCAGTTTCGCCTGTGAATTGGGAAAAAGCCCTGATTCAGGATAGCGCTCCTTATGTATCCCGCGAAGAATTATTGGATAGTGCTGATGTACTGCTGAGTGCAGGATTTAGTGATGTGAAACCAGGGAAAGCCAGGTATTGGATCAGTGAATTCCAGCCTTTTAATCATCCTGAAATTATTGAACAACTGGATCGGATCGGTGTGATAGGTCTTAGCTTGGATATGATCCCCAGGATCAGTCGGGCACAGGCGATGGATGTTTTGTCTTCCATGGCTTCGATCGCAGGTTATAAGGCTGTCTTGAAGGCGGCTGACATGTTGCCACGTTATTATCCCATGATGATTACTGCGGCAGGGAGTATCCGTCCGGCTAGAATATTGGTGATAGGAGCCGGAGTTGCCGGGTTGCAGGCTATTGCTACGGGACGACGATTGGGTGGAGTAGTGGAAGCATTTGATACACGGTCGGCTGTGAAAGAAGAAGTCGAGAGCCTCGGTGGGAAATTTGTCGAGGTAGAAGGAGCTACTGATCGAAGTGATAGCGGAGGATATGCCGTTGAACAATCAGAAGAATATAAACAACGTCAGCAGGAAAAGCTCGCAGAACGAGCTTCCGGAGCGGATGTCATTATTACTACTGCCCAGCTCCGTGGCAGACCGGCACCTAAAATTATTTCTGCAGAAGTCATCAGTAAGATGCCTCCCGGTGCGGTGATAGTTGATTTGGCTGCCTCCACGGGAGGGAACACCGTCTATACTCAAAATAATAAAATTGTCGAGCAGGATGGGATTACAATCATCGGGGATTCCAATCTGGCGGATTCCATGCCCCAGACGGCAAGTGAGCTTTATGCGAATAATGTGTTCAATTTTTTGGAACTAATCGTGAAAGACGGCGAAATGCATCTTGACCTTGAAGATGAGATTGTTTCAAATGCTAAAATAAACGGATAACTATGGAAGCTTTTAATCAATTAATATCTGGCCATATGATGGAGATATATGTATTTCTGCTGGCCATATTCTTAGGATTTGAGTTAATCTCACGGGTTCCTACTGTTTTGCATACTCCTCTGATGTCAGGTACCAATGCGATCAGCGGAGTGGTGACATTGGGTGGAATTATTCTGGTACGTTCTGCGGGATCAGAAGATTATGTAGCACTTGTTTTGGGTTCATTATCGATTATTTTGGGAATGATCAATGTGGTAGGGGGATATGCGGTGACCGATCGGATGTTGAAAATGTTTAAAAAGGAAAAGAAATAGATCATGAGTGGAATTGTTTCTATTCTATATTTGATTGCGGTTTTTTGTTTTGCCATCGGGATTCGTATGCTTCGGCATCCCCAGTCGGCTAAACAGGGAAATCTAATCTCAATGGGTGGTATGCTGATAGGGATAATTGGTGCCTTGACCCAACCTTTGGGTGAAGTGGATAATAACTATCTCTGGATTATAGCATCTATGTTGATTGGTACGGTTATCGGATGGCCTCTGGCACAAAGAGTTAAAATGACCGCTATGCCACAATTGGTGGCGATGTTCAACGGTCTTGGAGGAGCCAGTGCAACGACTTTGGGTATTGTAGAATTGATGAAGGTAAATGTAACTTCTGAAACTCCCGGTGGATCAATCGCTGTCAGTATTCTGGCTCTGATTATCGGTGGAATATCCTTTACCGGAAGTGTTCTGGCCTACCTGAAGCTGGAAGGGACCCTGCGAAAGCAGTGGGTTGTTCCCATGCACAACGGTTGGAACGTCATTCTTCTCATGGCTATGACTGCCATCGCTGTCATTATGGTGATGCAAGGATCTGTCAGTATGGTGTTGTTGATAATACTTGTTCTACTGGCGGTGTTGTTGATAATACTTGTTCTACTGGCACTTTTTTATGGCGTATTTTTTGTGTTTCCTATTGGAGGTGCTGATATGCCGGTGGTTATTTCTTTGCTCAACTCATTGACGGGATTGAGTGCTGCAGCCGCAGGAGCTATATACGATAATAAAACCATGTTGATTGGGGGGATCCTGGTAGGAGCCTCAGGAACTATCCTTACTCTTTTAATGTGTAGAGCTATGAACCGATCTCTATGGAATGTAATACTTGCCGGTAAGTTCAAGCCTGGAAGCGGTGCTGCCGAAGATGATGGTCAGGTCATGAAGGAAATGACAAAACCAGATGCAGCAATCTTGTTGCAGTATTCCAAAAATGTCATTGTTATACCTGGTTATGGTTCTCAGGCCCAAAAAACGGTTAAGGAACTCGATGATTTATTGGCAAAAATGGGTGTTGATGTGAAGTATGCTATCCATCCGGTGGCAGGACGTATGCCCGGCCATATGAATGTACTGTTGGCTGAAGCCGATGTGCCTTATGAAAAATTACTTGATCTTGACGATGCCAATGCGGCGTTGAAAGATACGGATGTCGTTCTCATCATAGGAGCCAACGATGTGGTTAATCCATCTGCGAATGATGATCCATCCAGCCCGATTTATGGGATGCCTATTCTGAATGCTACAGATGCCAAACATATTATTGTGATGAAGCGAGGTCGGGGAACCGGCTATAGTGGAATAGAGAACCCATTGTTTTTTCACGATAAAACCCGCTTGTACTTCGGCGATGCTAAAGCATCTTTGCAGGAGATTATTGCAGAGCTGAAAGAGAATGCGTAGTTAGGAATTAGGGCGCTATGCTGTTAGGTATTAGGGCGCTGCGCTGTTAGGCATCTTACCAGTCAATTCCTGCCAGTTTTTGGCAAGAGTTTGCTGGTGGAAGGAACCTATGCCTCGTGGGAAGCCTGTGGGTGCCTTACACCTG
>CAJDXA010000027.1_pt1 | contig 13911 bp, 10 predicted proteins | sample 7391711 | NCBI WGS metagenome assembly CAJDXA01 (sample SAMEA7055748, study PRJEB34461) | soil metagenome | biome: terrestrial ecosystem; feature: Peninsula; material: soil | place: Antarctica | collected 2016
CTTGTATTGCATTTTGCTTTGGCAATAGGACTTTCCAATTGAAAGGATACCCTAGAAATCTATCAGGTTTCTATAGTGGGTGTTTGCACCATAGCCATGGCGGTTATCAGAGCTTCTCTGTTAATCTCAACGGTTAAAACAACATTTGTACGGCTACTTTTATGTGAAGTTTGACAGCTTGACGGTTGGACATTGAATAGGTGGGTTTAATAATATGAACTTCTTACCCTGTCTACTAGTGGTATGTTTCATATATTCTTGTTATTTATTTTCCACTTTGCCTTGACGCAAAGTGGAGCAAAAGTCAAGGAAAAATGAACGCTCGCCCGCTATGCCGCTCCCGCACCCACACATTTTTCCACGGCAGCCCTCCTCAAACGTCGAGCTCACATATGTGCCGGGATTAATCAATCTAATATAAAGATCGGAATCTTTTTCTCTGACCTTTCATTGTATATATTATATCTATTCTTATCGAGAATTTTTTGAATGACATGGACCAGAATTCTTGATGTAACTCCACAGACAATAAAGCATAATATCTTATGAATCGCACCACTAGTTCGCTGGGAACAAAGTTCGTACTACTATTCCGGACTTCCAACATTAGTTCTTAAGACATCATGGAAATGATCTACTAGAAAGGAATGTCCCCGCTTCAGCGGGGCAAGCTCTGGGAGGACGTCGGTAAATTAGCGATGGGTCCCGACCTTTGGTTGGGATCGTATTTGCAGAACGATCATAAAGTCCGGCACTGGTGGACGTTGCATAGGCCATCACTCCGCCTAGGCGGACTCTAGCTCTACCTCCAAATCCTTTCGATGGGTTGAATCCCATCGCTGCAGTGTCACAGTCCTTTGCCCGGTCCGTACGGATGGGCAGGACTTTTTATAGTAATAGGAATTTATTTCCGCATGCACTAGCAGAAGGAACAAAGTTCATACGCCTAAAAGTAGTTCTATATATTACCAAGATAAAAAAGTAGGAACTGATATTCATCGTATGAAGTTTATCACAAACGATCTACGACCAGTAGCAGCGAATTTACTCTGGACCAATACGCCTCCGTATGGATACGAGAATATCCACAGGGTGAATCCGCCGAATGGCAGCAAGCCATTCCTCTCATCGGCCTTACGGACGCTACGTAGATTTCTGAAAATGTATGGTCTCAGATATTTAAGATTTAGCAGTAGGAGTACGTCCTTCCTTTCTCCTTCACAAGTAAGACAGGGATAGCAGAATCTTGATCGTACGTTATTTTCGATAAATACGATGTGAAAACTTGAAAAGAATACCTAGAAAACTGACATATCTATTCTTGAGAGAGAGCATCTCTCTTCCGCGTCTTTCAAATAATATGAAAGACGGTGAAAATTCATGAATCAAGGAATTTTACTGTGGCTTACTAAAGACTCTTTTGATCTTTGCATTCAATCCATTGGGAACTGAGAAAGGTTCTGTGAGCAACTCCAAATGTTTTTTGACTGTTCGTGAAATGGTCTTGGGTAATTGTACTAATACCTCCTTGTCTTTTGATTGTAATACTGATAATTGTTCTGACTTTTGCATTGGGATAAAATATATAAAAATGAATTATAAGATGTGTTCTTACATAAAACGAATCAAAGGCGATTTCGTTACCGTTTTTGATTGAAATTATATGTTAAATTCAAGATAAAACGTCCACGCAGTGCACATTATAGTCCGCGTGAAATCGAATTTGATCTTCAAGTAGTAGGTAACAAAATCCGAGCCAAAAAGTTGGATTAGTTAATTAAAGTGACTTCGCTGGTCTCCTCGATTTTTTTCCCGTCAGGTAATGTAAGCTCAATCATGTATACATAGGTGTCTGAAGGCATTTTTTTCCCGTTTTGGGTTCCATTCCATCCTTCACCACTTTCATCGGTATAGACCAGCTGGCTCCAGCGTGAGTATATGCGCATCCGGTTGACTTTTATATTTCCTTTAGTGACTACACGGAAGATACTGTTGGTAGAAGCATTTGGTGTGAAAGCATTGGGAATCGTATAGGATGGCGGCTCTGCATTTATCTTAATAGTGGCTGTCACCGCGCACCCATTTTGAGACAGAGCTGTTACTTTGATTATATTCTCTTCAGAGGCCATAACCAGAGTGGCCGTCATTTCAGTCTGATCAGTGGCTTGACCATTCACTTCCCATATAATGTCTGAGAACTCTTCGCTATTGTCTGTGAGGATGGTAGCCGTAGCTTTTTCACCCTGGGCAATATCTGTCGGTTGTACGCCGATTGATATTTTTGGCACATTAAACACCAAATAAGTAAAATTACCTACTCCCAGACAACCATCCTGATCTACTGCTATCAGTGTCACTGAATTGGTCTCTCCGGACTTGATGACCGGATTGGGACAGTCTTTACATGAAAAATTGACATTGCCTTCCCAGCTAAATGATTTGTATTGACCACTTTCAACGGCTGTCAACTGAACTTCCTCGCCAGGACAAACCGGTCCTTCTCCTTTAATTGTAATCGGCCTTGGTGGCTTAACATTGACTTTTACACTGGCACTTGTAGGACAATGTTCGGTTTTGAGATCAAGTGTAATGGTGGAAGATTCCGACACGGTGACTTTAGTCTTGACACATTCTGTGCAACTAACTTTGTCTTCCGGACCCCATTCGTAAGATTCAAAAAGTTCCGGATTCAGAAGTTCGATCTCCACGGTTTGATTAGGACAGATCAATGTGTCGGTGAAATTAAGCAAGATGGGAGGATTGTCTACATTAAGAGTTACACTATCCATGCTGATACAGGCATTGTTTGCTGTGGTGCGCACAAAGGTAATGGTATCAGTTGTGGTAAGCGTGAGATTAGCTTTTCTCATTTCTGAAATAACACCGTCCTGAGGTGACCATTCGTAAGTGACATCAGGGTATCGGTCCTGTTGAAGTTTCATGCCATAGATCGTAACGATTTCTCCGGGGCAATATGGATCTTTATTTGGGATTGTGTCAAATGTAATTTCCGGGAGACTGTCCACCTGTATATAAAGAGTATCTGTGACCTTGCAATTCTCTGCTGATACAGTAGCAAAAAGCCAACCTGAATTTTCGGGATTAATCTCAATCGTATTATTTGGCCCCTGGCTAAAAAGAATACCCGCAGAAGACCAGTCCACCGTAGTGGTATTGGTCAGGGTGGCAGACAGAACCGTTGGATTATCTCCTTTGCATAGATACATCGTATCAGATGTATGATTGATCCGGGCATTGACTTCCGGCTTAATGGTGAAATCCACAGACTCTATGCAACTTCCCTGGTTTGCTGTGACGATAATCTTTGTTTCATCGCGAAAAGGGAACAGCAACGTGTCGCTGATAACATTTCCCGGCATCCAGGTTACATTAGCATTACTGGAAGCAGTGAGTAAAATATCATCACCCGGACAGGCCGAGAAATCTGATTTCCTGGAAGTTTCCAGAAAAAGCTCATCGGCTAATTCCAAAGTTTCTTCACGAATTATTTGATTGCCAGCCTTGACTGTAATCACCACGGTTTCATCTGTTTCCGTGAGGTTATCAGATAAGGCTTCAATGGTAAAAGAATAAGCCTTGCCCGACTGGATCGTTACATTGGATAACAGGTTAGTTGAAATGTCAGCTTCATCAAAGTTCCCACTTAATGCAATGGTCAGATCAACAGCAGTATTTCCCTGGTTTGTCAATATAAATTCTCCCTTACCACAACCTTCGATCAGAGTGTTCTGTGGCCGGTTTGTAGACCAGGCTATATCCTGTGACCATGTGATGGTACTGGTTAATAGTAATAATAATAAGATGAAATTAATTTTCATATAGTGTTTGAGACTATTCTTAAAAGGGCTAAAATAAACAACTTACAGTAAATACCCGATTAATATTCGACAATTAATATTTGAAACTTCTGATCAGGGTCTGCAGTTGTCCAATGTCTGCATTATCTCATCGATTTTTCTCTGTTTTCCGTTCCCGTATTCCCATGAAATATAGTTGATAATATTCAGAACCTCCACGGGACTTAGCTGTTGATTCTCAGGCATCGGAACATCTGCGCTGGTTCCCCGTTCTGAGTCGAGATACGTGCTTCCATAGGTGATCACACATGCCAGGTTTAAATTCCCTTCCTCCAGGTAACGTGAGTCCAGGATCCCAGGATACAAGTCTTCAAATCCTTTTCCATCCATACCGTGACACCGACTACAATTATATTCATATAGGGCTTCTCCCTGTGTGAAAGGTTGTGTACAGCTGTGCCAAATACCTGTTATAGCCAGAATAGAAAATAGAGAATAATATAAGGCCTTCATCAGGTTATTCGTTGATGTGTTTATTTGTTTATCCATTGATGTGGTATGGTGTTTTTTGCTCAGATCCACCTCATGACTGTACTTGTCATGTAGCATAAAATCATAAATCGGATACCACACGTATTTCGATTTTACCCAGTACTAAGGTCTGAAATTACAGATTTGAAATCGCAGGTTTTTTTACTTCATCCAGTAAATTATCAATGTCTTTCATGAATTGATCGACAGCCTCCGGATCTGTGCCTTCGCAGAATGAGCGGATGTGCCCATTGGGATCTACCAGGATGAGTTTACCGGAATGGTCATAGCCCCCTGGTGAATCTTCGTCTTCGTAAGCCACATTGAAATAATCATTGGCGATGGCGAATATCTCGGTTTTATCTCCTGTGATAAATTTCCATTTGGCATCATCAATGTTCAATTTATCCGCATAGGCTTTTAAAACAGGTACAGAATCATGTCTCGTGTCTATGGAATGACTGATAAACATCAGTCGGGTTTCATTCTCGAAATGATCGTATATCCGTTTCATTTGTCTGGTCATTACTGGACAAATAGATGGACAGGAAGTGAAGAAGAAATCTGCGACATATACCTTACCATTAAATGTCTCTTTGGTTACGATGTTGCTATCCTGATCCAGGAAGCTAAACGCCGGTATAGTATGGTAGAGCGTATCCCCGTTTTGTTGAATTTCCGGAATGCCCAAAATAGGTAAAGCCGTGTTTTGTTTTGATTGACAGCCCCACGTGGTCCATAAGAACACGACAAAAAGCAGGACTGAGAACCTTTTTGAAAATAATCTCATGTTGTAAGTATCTGTGTTGATTATCCCCATAAGTACAATTCAACAGGGCGTTAAGTTTTGGGAACAACAGATTATAAAATTAATTCTGTCCGCTACTCTCCAAATAGGATTCAGTCATACCTATTCCTCCCAGCATGAGTCCCTCCATGTGCTTGACATTTGTCAACTCGATTTTGATGTAATTTAGCCTATCATCTTCTTGAACAGAGTCTGGCTTGAAGCCATTCATCCAGTCGAACATGGCATCCTCGGCTTTGTTGAGGTCTCCAAGCAAATTATTTATTTTCCGGAGTTGATTTGCATCTCTGTTAATGGCAACCTTGCGCACCTTTTTAAGTTGATCACGAAGACTTTCGATTTTCCCCATGAGTGGCATGGTGTGATCATGAATGACCATTATGCTATCATAGTAAAGTTCATACTGAATTTCCGCTTCCGATTTTTTATCACTTTGGCAAGCCACCATTCCGGCAAATAGTACCGGTATAAATATAAGTGCCCATTTCATCATCTTTCCTTTCATTTGATTGTAAATATAAAGGACAAAAAATGGATTTGTTGATAATTGTTGGTAATTTAGATCTATTATAAATAGATTATGAGAAAGGATTTAGGAATATTGTGGTTTCGTCAAGATTTGAGATTGAATGATAACGAGGCTTTGGAAAAAATCTCCGCTGCTACGGAATCATTTATTCCGGTTTATGTATTTGATCCACGCACATTGACTGGTGAATTGCCGGGAGGAATGCGAAGGATGTATCGGACCAGAATACAATTCTTACTAGATTCTATCCGGGATCTGCGTCTGAATCTACGGAAAAAGGGGACTGACCTGGTGGTAAGGATTGGCAAACCGGAAGAAGTTTTATATGAATTGGCGGAGAAATTCCATGCTGATGGTATTTACTGTAACCGGGAGCGGATGCCCTACGAAGTATTTGTCCAGGATACCCTGGAGGAACGATTGTGGACATTGGGGAAAGAGATGTATTATTTCAGAGGTAAAATGTTGATTCATACATCGGATCTACCATTCCCGATCGCCCGCACCCCTGATAAATACTCGACATTTCTCAAAGAAACTGAACACTTTATTACGGTACGGAGGCCTATTTCAAACGGTGAGGATTCCTTCCAGTTTCCTGATCTGGATATAGACCCAGGTCCGATTCCCAAACTTTCCGATTTTGGATATCCTGATGCATTTGTCAATCCGGAGTTTACAGGGGGAGAAAGCTCCGGTCATCTACGCTTAAATCAGAAAATAAATCAATTGTCAAAAGACCAGGGTGATCATCTGTGTATATCACCCTGGCTCTCGATGGGTAATCTTTCTGCCAAGCACATTTATTATGAGATCCACGATGCCACGCAAATAGATGAATCGTTGAAACGAATGCTGAAACGCAAGTTGATTTTACGCGATTATTACCGTTTGACAGGTAAAAAAGGTCCCCGTACTTTGTTTGATGAAGGTGGGTTCAGGCAACAGCCTGAAAACGCCGGAAACTGGAATGAATCACTTTTGGAGGAGTGGATTTCAGGGAATACGGGACATGATTATGTGGATGCCTGTATGAAGTGTTTGTCGGCCACAGGGTATTTGGACCATCAGCAGCGAAAAGCAGCAGCCTATTTTCTGATCGAGGAAATGAATGTACATTGGTTATTGGGTGCCGGTTATTTTGAAAGTGTGCTGCTCGATTACGATCCCTGCTCTAATTATGGGAATTGGCAGAGGGCAGCTGGACTCAGTCTTGATTTGAAAGGAAGGTTTGGATTGAACTTCGAATTGATCAGTGAGCAGATGGATCCAGATGGATCGTTTCGTCAGGCATGGGCAGAGTATGTCGTTCCGGTCATGAGATTAATGATTTCAGATTGATGATTTGGTACGGTGAGCTTAGTTGAGACTATTATTTCGTTCTATGTATCATGCTTTTCGGTTCCCTGGTTTTATAACCTCCGGACTTGTATATCGTCGTGCTACATATAGCAACCGATCTATTGTAAATTGCTTAGATGAAAAATATCGAGGCTTCTCAACCTTTAAATTTTGAGTCTTCTACGAAAAGTCTTCCGACCCTGAATCCCCTCAAGCGGGCTTTTAATAGATCATTGACTTTTAACGATCTCTCCGCCTATGGCGGATTGGGGTGGAAAAGTTGAAAATCGATGATCTTAGACTTTTTGGAGTTGACTCAGTTTTTAACTTCCCAAAATAGGCTTCACATTGCGTGAAGCCATGGTGTTAATCCTCTGATCACTCCATAATAGCCTGTTACCTAACCCCTCAATCCTAAGATCCTAGCCCCTAAATCCTATAATCCTAGTCCCTAAATCCTATAATCCTAGTCCCTAATTCCTATAATCCTAGTCCCTAATTCCTAACCCCTAAATCCTAAGATCCTAGCCCCTAAATCCTATAATCCTAGTCCCTAATTTATCACTTCTCAATTGAAACAATGCGTCCATCCTCCATATAGGCAATGCGATCGCATGCACGGGCAAATGCCTCATCATGAGTTACAACCAGAATGGTCTGATTTAATTCCTTTTGGAGGTCACGGAATAACTGAAGCAAATGCCGGCTGTTTTCTGAATCGAGATTGCCGGTAGGCTCATCAGCCAGTAAATACATAGGATCATTTATCAATGCCCGGGCAATGGCTACGCGTTGTTGTTCACCTCCGGAAAGTTCTCCCGGATAGTGATGAACCCGATCTTCCAAACCCATGAAGGTCAGTAGTTTGAAGCTTTTTTCCTGAATTTGTTTCTTACTCATCTGACCACCGATCAGAGCTGGAATGGTCACATTTTCCTGGGCGGTAAATTCATCGAGCAGATGATGAAACTGAAAGACAAAACCCAGATTTTTATTCCTGAACCGGGCTAGCCCTTTTTCCGATTCGGTCCATATGTCTTTATTTTCATAGAGAACCGTACCTTTGTCAGGTCGGTCAAGCGTACCTATGATTTGTAAGAGCGTACTTTTCCCGGCACCGGACTTACCCTGGATGGCTACGATTTCCCCTAAAGGTACTTCCAAATCAACGCCTTTCAGCACTTTAAGGTCTTCAAAACTTTTATGGATATTTTTGACTTCTAACATTAACATTGAATATTTCAAATAATAGAATAATAGTACGAAATTTTCCTTTTCTTTTTATATTTTGCCATTCTCAATTATGAAGATACTACAGCTCTGTAAGAAATTTCCATGGCCATTAAGGGATGGAGAGTCTGTGGCGGTTAATGCCATCAGTAAGGGATTAGCGGATCTTGGTGTGACCATGGACCTTCTGGCTATGAATACCAAAAAGCATTTCACGACGGTGGATTCCGACGTCATTGAAGCTATTTCGCACTACCGTATGGTTAAGTGGGTATCGATCGATACCGGACTGAATGTTTTTCAGGCATTGCAAAGCCTTCTCGAAGGTAGTTCATACCACATTAAGCGATTTATTGATCCTGAATTTGAGCAGACTTTAAAGGAGGTGCTCTATCATTCAGGCGAACATTATGATTTTGTTATATTGGAAAGCCTTTATATGGTTCCATATATCGAAATCATACAGAAGTATTCCAAAGCTAAAATTATATTCAGGTCCCATAATCTTGAATTTGAAATTTGGGATCGGTTAGCTATGAATAACCGCAATCCATTATTGAAGTGGTACCTGGGTAAGCTGGCTCGTAAATTGAAGGAATTTGAATGTTCGCGAATCCAAAATATAGACCATTTACTCCCGATCAGTCCTGTGGATCAGGAAAAATATGTTGAATTGGGATATCGGGGAAAAATGTACACTCTTCCCCTCGGGATTGACCTGAAGCGATACCCCGTACGTACACTTTCAACTCAGGCAAAAATCGATATTGGTTTTATCGGTTCATTGGACTGGCGCCCAAATGTAGAAGGATTGCAATGGTTTCTATCGACCGTCTGGCCCGGTGTGCAAGACCTATATCCTGACACATTTCGCATTCATATTGCCGGGCGGAATATGCCTATAAAAATAAAAAAGCAAGCCTCTAAGAATGTAGTCATTCATGGAGAAGTAGCTGATGCCATTGAATTTATCCAGCGTTACGATTATTTTGTGGTTCCCTTATTTTCCGGAAGCGGTATGCGTGTGAAAATTCTCGAAGCCATGGCTATGGGAAAAATTGTTTTGAGCACCCATATTGGTATCGAAGGAATTCCCGCAACTCCAGATAAGGAATTTATCAAAGTAAATAACCGTCATGATTTCCAGGAGGCTTTTGGCAAGATTGCGCACGGAGATTATAATATACGGGTTCTCGGTCGGAATGCGCGGTCGTTTGTAGAGGATAATTACAGCTTGCAGCAGGTCTCCTCCGGATTTTATGATTATTTGCACGAGATTCTGAAAATTTCCGTGAAAAATTAGAATAACCCCGGTATATTTTCTGCGATGCAGGAAAAGTAATACTTTTGGCACGTGGAAAAACAAAAACCCCGATTGGCCGTATTAGCGTCCCGCTTTCCTTTTCCTGTCGAGAAAGGTGATAAGCTTCGATTGTACCATCAGTTAAAGCAATTGGCACCTGACTTTGATATTTACCTTTTTGCATTGATCGATGAACCGTTAAGTGACGATGTGGTCAGGGAAGTGGATCGGTATTGTAAAAAGGTGTTTATTTACCACGATCGTATTTCCAGTCGTAATTACAGGGTAGTCAGACATTTTATGGATCTCTGGCCGGCGCAGGTCCGATATTTTTATTCGGCTGATATTCACCAGTGCTTTTTAAAGGATTTTTATAGTATCAATGCGGATGTAGTTTATTGCCAGCTTTATCGTATGGCTCCATATCTATCTGGTATTCAGGCTCCCAAAGTACTGGATGTGATGGATAGTTTTGCCTCTATTGCCACCTTGCATGCAGACCACTCACGGTGGTGGTATGATCGTATCTTCTGGAACCGCGAGAACAAACTAATCAAACACTTTGAAACGGAGATTTTGAATCAGTTTGATCATTTTACGGTCATATCAGAACGAGACGCTGATGCGTTGAATTTTCAATCCCGGGAGAATGTGTCCATAGTGCGGAATGGCATCGATGTACACTATTTTCAGACGTATCCGGATTCAAAGCGAAAACCAGCATACGATATGGCCTTTATTGGCAATCTGGATTACAAACCTAATCGGGAAGGTGTCCGGTATCTGATTAAAGAGATTCTTCCGCTGTTTCGGCAAAACAATCATAAAATCAAAATTCTGATCGGAGGTAAAGGGGCAGAGAATCTAAAAAGAATTTACGGCGAAGTCCCTGAGATTTCCTTCCATGGATGGTATGATGATATACGTGAGGCATACTATTCATCCCGCATATTTGTCGTGCCTTTATTTCTAGGAAGCGGTATGCAGAATAAAGTGTTGGAAGCCCTGGCCTGTGAGCTTCCAGTGATATGTACCTCTCATGTGATCAATGGAATGCCCATGTTGGAGGACAATGTAAATATAGCGAACCGACCGGAAGAATTTCTGGATCAGTATCTTCGCCTTTCAGAGAAAGACAAGGGCGCTGAAAAACAATCCGGGACGCTCACTGTTTTGAAAAATGAATTAACCTGGGAAGCCCAGGGTTCTGTTTTAAAAGAAGTATTAAATGATACAAAAAGAAACTATGAGTGGGATATCGCTCGATACCATTGAGGAGGCTCTGGAAGATATTCGTAAAGGTAAGGTAGTCATTGTAGTTGATGACGAGGACCGGGAGAATGAAGGTGATTTTATCTGTGCGGCAGAAATGGTAACACCTGAGATTATTAATTTTATGGCCACCTATGGCCGTGGATTGATATGTACTCCTATCACAGAAGAGCGGGCGCATGAACTGAATTTGTATCCTATGGTTGGGACCAATACCTCCATGCATGAAACAGCCTTTACCGTATCGATTGATCTGATCGGTCAGGGATGTACGACCGGAATATCGGCGTATGACCGGGCCACCGGCATCAAGCGTATGGTTGATGCAGATGCGCGTCCTGATGAATTTGCAAAACCCGGGCATATCTTTCCATTGATAGCAAAGAATGGCGGAGTGTTGCGCCGGACCGGACATACCGAGGCTGCCATTGATCTCGCGCGGTTAGCGGGATTTTCTCCTGCCGGTGTATTGATTGAGATTTTAAATAGCGACGGGACGATGGCACGATTGCCGCAGTTGTCGGAAATCGCGAAGAAACATGATCTGAAACTGATCAGCATCAAAGACCTGGTCGCTTATCGATTGAGGAAAGAAAAGCTGATAAAGGAAACATACCGGGATAGTTTGGATACACCCTATGGCTTGCTGGATTTTATAGTATTTGAGCAAATTACTACAGGGGATGAACACCTGGTTATCCGGAAAGGGGAGTGGACTCAGGACGAAGAAGTTCCGGTAAGGGTTCAATCCTATACAGCCTGGAATGATGGGATATTTGATCACATCTTCAACAAAGAGACTCTGGAGATCGAAAAAGCACTCCAACAAATCCAGAAATCTGAAAAGGGGATGCTGCTAATCATGCACCATACGGAAAAAACAAAAAGCCCGGTAGCAATTATTCAGAAATATAAGATGGGAGAGGCCTCGCTTTCAGAATTGAACGAACAACGGGATTTTGGAATCGGAGCTCAGATTTTGCTGGAGATGGACGTACGTAAAATGAAGCTAATCACCAGCCATCCTCGTAAGCGGGTTGCTTTGGAAGGATATGGGCTGGAGATCGTTGATTTTTTACCAATGTAGAATTTATTATTGGCTATTATGTTACTGGGTTACTAGCGATTGGAGCGAAGTTCGATTTACTTATACTATAATGACTGTTTGTGTACTCTTACGTGAAGTTAGAAAGCCTGGAGTTTGGTCATGGAATAGGCAGATAAAATAATACGAAATTTGTTCCTTGTGTATTTAGGAAGCAAATAACCTAATAACTCAATAACTAATAACGAATATCTAAAACACCGGACATCCGGTCGCTGTATTATCTGTCAGGAATCCAAAGTAAGAAAGGGATAATTCAAAATTACCGGGGTTCGACTTGAAATTATACCGATTCACCAATCCCACATCATAACTCAGACCCAGGTTAAAGGAATTGAATTCATAGCCCACTAGCAAACTGGTAGTATGGGGTTTGAATGCAGCATCGACCGTCTTGCCCGCCTGGAGAAAAAGACCCACATGAAAGGCGTTTTCATTGATCCCACTCATCCGGATTCGTGCGGTACTTCCCACCATTGCAAGTTGATTGGGGCCCTGAACTTTTACAATGATCCTGGGCGTCAATGACAGGTCTTTATTAATATAAGCCTGATAATAAAAATGTCCGACATATTTTCGGTAAAGCTGGTTTTTGGTTTCGTCGAGTGTGGTATGGTCGTTATTCCCGAATGAAATATCGGGGGAATTGATATGGTACATGCTCAAGCCCGTTGAGATGAGATCTTCATTATGTATATACTGGTAATTTATTCCCATTCCAAAATCCAAGGAGTTGATCAAGTTGGCTGGGAGGTCTTCCGAGGTACTTAGGTTGAATCCGGTACCGTCAAACTGATCCATGAAAGTTGTATTTTCATAGCCTACAGAATTTTGCAAAAATCCTAGCTGAGCTCCTGCTGACAGAGTATGGGCGCCTTGAAAATCTAATGCTTTATGGTAAGCCGCATTAACGTTAAAGCTATTTTTCTTATACTGGATAATACCCTGATTTTCGGTCACAAAGTCCAGACCAATTCCAAATGCATCCTTGCTGTTTTCCTTAAACGGCATCTTGGATCTTAAATCCACATACCCGCCGCCCATTGTAAATGGTTTATCAACAGCCCGTACCCATTGGTTGCGATAGAGGATGCTTGCTTTGAACTGACCATTGTGCAGTCCGGTCAACGCAGGGCTTAATGTTGAACTATGAGCAAATACCTGGGTATAGCTAAAGTCCTGAGCCATTCCTGTGCCCCACAAAGTGAACAGAAAGAATAGTATTCCGGCGGATTTTGCTGCAAGTTTTTCCATCAATAATGGAGCTTTGAGATTAAAATTCATTTGGTCAATTCAAAATACAGTTTCTTTTAACGCCCCGCCTAGGAGGGGCTGACTAGATTGAGTTGAATTAGCTTTCATTTTCCCTATGATAGACTGCCTAAGATCATAAATCCTGCAACTATCAAGTTAACTGTTTACCTAACGAAGGTTAGCCATTTAAATTTTTTAGCAAATCAAAGGAAGTAATGATTTGATATTTTCCCGCCCGATCCCTGGAAAGAACAGCCGTGTTTGTCCGGGACAATAACTGCGCAACATCATTCAGCGGATAATCGTATTCCACGACAGGGAAAGGCTTTTGTATAATGGTTTTGACCGTGTCCTCCAATTTCTCCGGATACCCCATGACATAATTCAATATGTCGGTTTCATTGATCGATCCGATGGGATCTTCATCCTGGAATATGGGTAACTGAGAAATGCCGTTATCTGTGATTTTGTTAAGTACCGTGCGAAGTGAGTCAGTCGGCGATGCGGTAATGAGTTCCTGGGCGATTTTTGATTCCACTATATGGCGTATGCTTTTTCCACGGCTGAGGAAACCCCGTTCCATCATCCAGTTGTCGTTATAGACCTTATTGATGTAACGGCTTCCATGATCATGAAGAATCATGACGACCACATCGCCTTCCTTCAGGCTGTCTTTTAATTGCACGACAGCTTGAAGAGCAGAACCGGAGGAGTATCCTA
>CAJDXA010000029.1_pt1 | contig 13905 bp, 12 predicted proteins | sample 7391711 | NCBI WGS metagenome assembly CAJDXA01 (sample SAMEA7055748, study PRJEB34461) | soil metagenome | biome: terrestrial ecosystem; feature: Peninsula; material: soil | place: Antarctica | collected 2016
GTCCCAGTACGCGTCACTTTCATCTTTTGAATTGGATTGCACAAAACGCAATTTCTCGCGCAGCCGACGATCCTTTTCTACGATCGAATCAGGCACATTGGCATATTGCATGGCCTCCCGGTTTTGCAGTGCCGACCGGATAGAGGCAGATTGGCTTTGTTCCAGGCTGTTCAGATAAAGCCTTATGGCCGGCTCATCATCGGTTTTATTCATGCTTCCCAGCAGCACACCCTTTCGGTAAATGCTCTTAATTTCTGGTAGCAGCGAACTGGTTTCATTTTCAAAATTTAACATGGGCCACAGCTCTGCCATCAGTTTATCCATGGTTTCCATCAACTCAACACCTTCACTGCTGAAGTTGCGTTCGGGAAGTGCCCTTTTTTTAATTAGCAGGTCGAGATTGGTGTCTATTAAAGTAAGCACCTGTGGGTCAACAAATGCAATCGGATATTCAGAAAGCGATTCCAGGTCTATGGGCTTGCCCTTCGTATCAGAAACCCCTTGCCAGGCTTTTCTGAGGTATAATTCTGTGCTGTCGGGCTGATTTATTTCATCAAAACACTCCACGAGTTTTATATTGGTTTGTAATGGGTAAGCATGGCGGGAAGTTAGGTTTGTGGTGTAAATCTCAAGACACATCCGGTACGCTTTCAATGCTTTTTCGTGTTTCCCTTTAAGCCAGTCTAAATTGGCTAATTCAAATAGGGCATTAGCCGTTTTTGGATGGTTTTCACCAAAAGAAGCACTGAAATAGGCCAGTGATTTTGTATAGTATTTTGCTGCCCTTGCGATATTGCCCGTGCTGGTAGGATAACAGAAAGAATGAATCGGCTTTCAGGTAGTTTTGTTCGTAAAGATAGGTCCCTCCCAGACCGTCGTAAGTATTCGCTCTGTAGAAATGGGGTTTTGGCAAGAGTGAATCTGCCAGATTCAGGCTTCGCAGAAAATAAACGCGTGCACGCTTACTATCACGAAGTGAAGTAGCATAAATTGAACCTAAATTATGATACTCATTTATCAGGTTATATACTGCTTTCTGCGTTTCGTGTCCTGAAATAGCATCTTCGAGCAATTCTAAGGCGGCAGGTATTTCTCCCATCCCTGATTTAACATTACTCAGATTAGAGGCTACACTCAGAATATGCGGGTGATTGGCCGGAAGGTGAAGTTTCAAAATACGATAGGCCTCTTCATAAGCCGTATTTGTTTCTGAAAGCATGTTCCGCTGATAATAAACACCGGCCAATGAATTGAGCGAATAGGCTATTTTTACTGACGAGGAATCATAAATGGCATATAGCAGTTCAAGTGCTTCTTCAACTAATATTTGTGCTTCCTCCAACTGATCCGTATAAATGCAAACGATACCTTTCCATTCCGTCGCATTGGCTATGATGGCGGTATCGGGATTGAGCTGGCTGGTTTCGAAGGCTATTGCTTTATTAAGTATTTCGGTAGATTTTACGAATTCTGAAAGGTATAGAAGGTTTTTTCCATAAACGAAATAAAGCTTACCCATAAAATTCGGCAGCGGAGGATCAATCTCCAATTCATTGATCAGTTTATCCGCTTCTTCAACAGCCATATATGATTCACCACTCTGTCCCAAAGTTTTTGCATGCTCATAACGGTAAAAAGTTACGCTGTCGTTTTGATTTTGATTCTGCCAGTATGTGATGATAGTATCCACCTTGAGTAGCGCTATATCAAAATTTCCGCTATCGTACTGGTTCTTAAACTGATTTCGTAACGCATCAATATCGGTCTGAGCCGGAATAAATCCCCAGAGAAAAATGAGAATGATGGTTGTGAATGCTTTTAACATATATTCAAGGTAGTGAAAGGCTAAATGAAAATGAGGGAAATTGAATTTTTACATTATTTTTTTGGGAATAATTCTCCCGACAACTACATTTTCAAGTCGGACAGACGGGATTTTAACGTGCCTGACTCTTTTATGCTTGGTAATGAATGGAATCGGAGATAAATGAAAATATGAAGGCGCAATTCATCGCCACTCTATTCAATAATTGCCGCTATCAAGTTTAGAAATGTACAACGATCCCTTCAGTTTCTAGCCTATGAATTAGTGATTTTATTACTTATTATCATTTATTATGTAGTGGGTTCCATCTATGCATGAATCTATGATTTAAAAAGCCCCACGTTATGATTTTTATTACTTTATATGTATTTTAGGAGATTATTATATTTTATAGAGTACCGCATAATAAACCAGGAAAAATGGATGAAATAAAGATTAAACTAAGTTTCATACTCTGTGCCATGTTGATCCAATTGTCTGCAATGGCCCATGTGAATCTAAAAAGCCCAAAGGGTGGGGAAAATTTCTTTCCAGGTGAATCTGTAAAAATAGAATGGAAAGTGGCTATCGCGCACGATACTAAAAACTGGGATCTGTACTTTTCCACAGACGGTGGGAAGACGTATGAAGTTATAAAATTGGACATAGATGTAAAAACCTTAAGCTATGATTGGTCTGTTCCATATATATCAACTAAGACTGCCCGGATAAAAATCGTGATGGATAATACAGAGGATGATTACAGTGATGAGAGTGGAGATTTTACAATTGCCGGGACTTCTACTGCATCTGCTGATTTACCGGAGCACTCTGGTATTCGATTATTTCCCAATCCGGCTTCGGATCACGTTCATATAAATTCGTCCGCATTGTCGCCGCCCATTCAAAATATATGGGTGTTTGATGATTTGGGGCGGGTGATGGACTCATTGATCCCTGTCCGGGAAGTTTCCGGAAAAGAATATAATATGGATGTATCGCATTGGCCTCCTGGCTTCTATTTTATGGTGGTTAAGATAGGAGAAGGTGTGGAGATATGCAGATTGATCATTCAATAAAACCATATGAATCTTTCTTTTCTGAATAAATCCTAATTTCTATTCAGCAAAAAGGTATTGAATACGGGCATTTCAAATGATTTTCTATCTTTGCCGATAAATAATTTTATTTGACTTTCACTCCATGGTCAAAATTCAAAAAGTGGACAAACACCTCGTCATCATACCTACCTTCAATGAGAAGGAAAATATCCGGTCGATTGTGGCTGCTGTTAAAGATCTATCAGTTACGTTTGATGTACTGGTTGTAGACGACGGTTCTCCCGATGGCACTGCTGATATTGTTCGTGATCTTCAGAAGAGTGTAGCTGGATTGTACCTGGAAGAACGGACCGGAAAGCTTGGACTCGGGACAGCATACATTCATGGTTTTAAATGGGCGTTGGCACATTCCTACGATTATATCTATGAAATGGACGCCGATTTCTCCCACAATCCGCAGGATCTTGTCCGAATGGCTGCTATATTGACGGAAGATGAAGCTGATGTAGTAGTTGGCAGTCGCTATGTAAAAGATGGAGGAGTAGTGGATTGGCCCAGGAAACGGCTTTGGCTGAGCAAAGGAGCTTCTTTTTATGTACGGATGATTACCCGGATGCCTGTGAATGATGTTACTGCCGGATTTGTAGGTTATCAACGGAAGGTTTTGGCTGCACTTGATCTGGATAAAATCAGGTTTGTCGGATATTCCTTCCAGATAGAAATGAAATTTGCCTCGTGGACCACCGGATTCCGGATAAAAGAAATCCCTATTTTGTTTAAGGATCGTGAGCTTGGCAAATCCAAAATGTCCACCAATATTGTCCATGAGGCCATATTCGGTGTTTTGAAAATGAAATTAAATTCTTTCTCCAAGAACTATAAACGCGCAGACCAGAGTTCCGTGCCTACCGGACTGTAGTGCCAGATGGCAATAGTAGAAGGCATGTTCATGTGTGCCTAGCATCTTTCTCCCAGTGTAAATATCTGCACCGTTCATCACCTTTCGAACAATTCCTTTCCTGATTATAGAGTGTTCCATTTTTCAGACCCGCATGAGCTCTGGTTGATGAATGGGATCAATCCAGTGCTGTTGTTACCATGTTATCTTTACTTCTTCCTTTATAGTTGGTTTCGGAAATCATTTTTTAGATGTAAGAGAGAATGGGTGCTGTCTCGTTCCTGGTGAAACTAATGGCACTCAAAGTGCCAATGGAGAGGAATCGAAACAGCCCAATTTTAGGATGGACAGTGAACACTCCTCACCCTGCATATGCGTTTTATCAAATATCTACTCTTTTCATCCCACAATTTACCACATTGAATCTTGCATGAATACGATCCATTTATATGCATAAGTATCAATCAAGCAAATGGTTATGCATTCAAATAAATACAACTAGGTAATTCGACTATAGAGTGTTATCAAAACGACTATAGATTTAGATCGTCTAGGGGGAGGTTGTGGGAAATATATACATTTTCTATATGTATCGTGTTAAAAGGTGGAAGATTGTGGGAGTATTCTTTACTTTTGAGTCTATCAAGTTTGAAAATGGTGTATGGTTCAACTTTACGGTGAATATGAATGTCGTTTGGATGGCAAAGGCCGCTTAAAGATTCCGGCTCAGTTGCTGAAGCAACTGGGAGGGTTATCGCCGTCGACATTTTTCGTGAATCGTGGATTCGAAAAATGCATTATGATGTATCCCGAAAAAGTTTGGGATAAAATCGTTGAAGGAATAAATGATCTCAATGTGTATCGCCAAAAAGACCGAAATTTTATCCGGTATTTTTTCCGCGGAGTAAGCAGTGTGACTACAGATTCAGCCGATCGGGTGTTGATTGGGAAGAATCTGCTTCAATATGCCAACATCGAAAAAGACGCAGTTTTATTTGCTTATCTGGATCGGATAGAAGTGTGGGATAAAGAAGCTTACTATGGAATGCTGGATGCTGAGCCGGATGAATTTTCCAGCCTGGCAGAGCAGGTGTTGGGTGGTGCAGATTCCGAAGAAAGAGAGCAGGAATGATTCATTTTTCAGTATTGCGGCAAGAGGCCATAGATGGTTTGAATGTTCGGGAAGGAGGAGTTTATGTAGATGGAACATTTGGCGCAGGTGGTCATAGTCAGGAAATTCTGAATCGACTGGGGAACGGAGTGTTGTATGGATTTGATCAGGATTTGTCTGTTTTGAAGACTGCCTATGAAGATCCGAGACTTCGGTTGCGGCACAACAACTTTGCCGATATGGCTGATGTCATGAAAGCCGATGGGGTAGGAGGGGTTGATGGTGTTTTGGTGGATCTAGGCGTGTCTTCCATGCAGTTTGACGAAGGCGACCGTGGATTTTCATACCGGTATACGGCACCTCTGGATATGAGAATGAATCAGAATGCTTCCCTGACTGCCTTTCATGTTGTTAATCAATACACCATGGAGCAATTATGGCACTTGTTTTCTGATTATGGTGAGATCAGGAACTCCAGGAAGTTGGCAGAGGCTGTGGTGGAATATCGAAAAATTCGGCCGATCGATACGACCAGTGAATTGACTTCCATAGCTGAAGCGAATGCGATAGGGAATAAGATGCGGTATTTGTCACAGGTGTTTCAGGCTATTCGCATAGAAGTGAATGATGAAGTAGGGGCCCTAAAAAGGTTTTTACTCCGGTTGCCTGAGATAGTGGTGGTTGGTGGACGGGTAGTGGTGATTTCGTTTCATTCTCTTGAAGACCGATTGGTTAAGAATTATTTTAAATACAGCTCTTTTGATCGTCAGATGCCACAAGATAACTACGGAAACCCTTTAAGAAAATGGCATACGATCACAAAGAAACCAGTGACACCCGGTCCGGCAGAACTGAAGATGAACATTCGATCACGTAGCGCAAAAATGCGCGTAGGAGAAAAAATGGAATAAATGAAAAGCAAAGTGAAAATATTAACAAGTAAACAGGTGTTCGATTGGCTCGGCAATCATACCCGGTATGTGCTGTTTCTGTTTGTGCTTTCGTTTTTGGCCATTATGAATTCTCAAGTTGCGGAAAAGAAGATCCGTAAGATCACTCACCTGAAAAAGGATGTGAAGGAGCTCAACTGGAAATATCTGACACTCAAGTCGGAGTGGATGAGTGAGGCTTCTTTGTCCAGTCTGGAGGATCGTCTCGATAAAAACGAAATAGGAAAAGAAGGCGCCAAACCCCTGATCATCAAAACCAAGACCGGTAAATGAGCATCCGTAAAGAAATATTGAGCCGGGCCTATATCGTCTTTTACATGTTAGTGTTAGTCGGAGTAGTGATCTTTGCACAGGTTATCAAAATCGATACCGTTGAAAGGGCATACTGGATTAACCGTGGAGATGAATATTCCATTCGGAAGCAAACCGTGACCGCACAGCGTGGCAATATTTATGCGGGCGATGGAAGTTTGCTGGCTACCAGTATTCCTTATTTTGATATCCGGATTGATTTTGGATCAGAAGCAATGCGTGATGAATATTTCAATCAGAATGTGGATTCTCTGAGCTATTACTTACAACGGGATATCTGGCCCCAGAAATCCGTCGCCCAGGTGAAACAAAATATCGTCCGTGCCAGGAAAGACCGTGCCCGATCATTTTTGATTGCACGAAATGCCAATTTTACGGTGGTAGAGAAAGTCAAGGGCTATCCACTACTTTCACTGGGTGGATACAAGGGTGGCCTGGTACTCGAACAAAAATCCAGCCGGTTAAAACCCTATGGATCTCTGGCCAGTCGGTCCATTGGTCGCATGGCAGGTGACCGTACACCTCTGGGATTGGAAATGTACTACAATGATTTACTCGGAGGAAAGGATGGACTGCGGTATGTGCAGAAAATCGCACGTGGCATAGAGATCCCTATACACAATCTCACTGAAATCGATGCCAAGGAGGGGAATGATTTGCAAACTTCCATAAATGTTAATCTCCAGGACATTGCACAGCATTCACTCAAGCAGGTTTTGACAGAGCATGAAGCCGAGTGGGGGACTGCAATTGTTATGGAAGTCAATTCAGGCCAGATCCATGCCATCGCCAACCTGGGTAGGACTGAGTCTGGAGGATACCATGAAAATCTTAATTACGCTGTTGGACGTCTTTATGAGCTTGGCTCTACTTTCAAGCTGGCCACGATGCTGGCACTTTTCGAAGATAAGAATTTGGCACTTGACGAATCGATCAAGCTTGCCCCGGGCTATATCCGCGTAGGATCAGGTACGATACGCGATACAGAAGGTCACCCTTTTGATACCACCACTATAGAAAATGCTTTTGCCATATCATCCAACGTCGGCATGGCCAGGCTGGCCATCAAGTATTTTCGAAGCGACGATGGCCCGGATCGGTTTTTCAAATATATGAAGCAATTTCATTTGAAATCGAAGACGGGAATCGAAATCCCCGGTGAACCGGAGCCGGACATTTATTCCAAAGAAGAAAGAAAAAATATCCCCGGCAAGCAGGGGACCTGGAATTCGGTGATGTCCATTCCTTATATGGCACATGGATATGAACTCCGAACGACACCGCTCCAGATCCTGGCATTTTACAACGCAGTAGCGAATGATGGTTTCTATGTAGCGCCGCGCCTTGGCGAGAAAGAAATGAAATCAGGTTCCATCGTTCGTGTACTGAATCCCAATAAAAAGTCAGTACGCATTGCCTCGGAAGCTTCCGTTAAAAAGGCACAAACATTGCTCAAAGAAGTGGTGCTCAATGGTACCGGACAAAATTTGCTTAGTTCTGATTACAGCGTGGCCGGAAAGACCGGGACCACCAGAGTCAATTATGCTGATAAAAATGCTACAAGAAAAAAATATATAGCGTCGTTTGTTGGGTATTTCCCGGCGGATCAACCAAAGTATTCTTGCATAGTAGTCGTTAACGATCCTAAGAAACATGCGTATTACGGCAGTAAAATTGCTGCTCCCGTGTTCAAGGAAATTGTGGATTACTGCTATGCTACAGATCCTAATCTCATGAAAGTACTCAACGACAAGCCCGTACTCGCCTCTGCACAGATCCATCTGCCCGTTTATGAAGTCGGATATTCCAAAGACTTTGAAAACGTCTTTGGCTACTTAGGTCTCAAAACAAGAAAGTCCACTGAAAACGAATGGGCAGTGATCATGCAGGATTCAACCGATTTTACCCTGGCACCACGTACTATCCAAAAAGGGGCCATCCCAAATGTGGTGGGTATGGGCTTGAAAGACGCTTTATTTTTACTGGAAAACATGGGCATCCGCGTGATTGCATCGGGGACTGGCAGAGTCAAACAGCAATCTATAGAACCCGGATCCCCCATCGAGAATAAAAAAATATTTTTAACATTGGGATGATAAACCGTACCCTTCAGTCTTTGCTGGCAGCTATCGATTACCCTAGAATGAACGTTGACGGATCGATCGAAATAAAAGGAATAGCTACTGATAGCCGCGATGTAAACACATCTTATGTGTTCGTGGCCATTCCGGGTATTGCAGCTGATGGATATGATTATATCCCTCAAGCCATAGATCAGGGCGCTACGATCATCATTTCTGAAAGGATGGAAAATACTTCATTCACCAGCCAGAAAATCACTTGGATTCAGGTGGAGGACACCAGAAAGACAGTGTCTCTTGCTGCGGAATGGTATTATGGCAATCCGAGTCAACAAGTTAAGTTGATCGGCATCACTGGGACGAATGGAAAATCAAGTGTGGTGTATATGCTGCACCAGCTTTTTGAGAATCTTGGCTACCGGGCCGGTATGTTCTCCACTATTGTCAATAAGAATCATCAGGAAGAAATGCCATCCCGTCTGACAACACCGGACCCCGTATCGCTGAGCAGGGACCTTGCTAGTATGGTCGGCAATGGCTGTGACTATGTTTTCATGGAAGTCAGTTCCCATGCACTCGAACAGAGAAGAGTGTATGCGCTTGATTTTGATGGTGCTGTATTCACCAATATTACCCATGATCATCTTGATTACCACGGTACATTCAAAAATTATATGCAAGCCAAAAAGCTCTTCTTCGATCACCTTGGATCTCATGCATTTGCATTGATCAATGAAGATGACAGGAGTTCGGACTATATGGTGCAAAATACGAAGGCAAAAGTAAAGACATTTGGTCTGAGATCCCTGGCTGATTTCCGATGCCAGGTATTGGATATGGACATGGAAGCTATGACTATCCGGTTAGAAGGTAAGGAAATTATTACTCGTGTAACGGGGCAGTTCAATGCTTACAATCTTCTGGCTGCCTATGGTGTGGCTCATTTGTGTCAGTTGGGCCGGGACGAGGAAGTCATGCAGGGTTTGTCGTTACTTCACGAAGTGCCGGGTCGGTTTGAGCGCGTGATTGTGGATGGTGCAGGACCGATCGGAATAGTCGATTATGCTCATACTCCGGATGCTGTAGAGAAAGTTACCCAGGCTGCATCCGGGATAATACGAGGAGATGGAAGAGTTCTGATAGCCTTGGGATGCGGTGGGAACCGGGACCGGGATAAGCGCCCTGCGATGGCCAAAGCTGCTGCTCAGAACGCAGATATTGTCATCCTGACCTCCGACAATCCTCGCGATGAAGATCCCCAAAAGATCATTACAGAAATGTATGATGATTTGATTCCGGCGCTAAAAGCGAAAGTATTTAGGATAGAAGACCGGCGGGAAGCTATCCGCATGGCTGTTTCCATGGCACATGCAGGTGATATTGTGATCATTGCCGGAAAAGGACATGAGCAATATCAGGAGATCAAAGGTGAAAAACACCCTTTTAATGATCGGGTAGAGCTGGAGAATGCATTATCACAAAAACTAAAAAGGTGATATATGCTGTACGCTCTATTTGAATATATCGAATCTCATTATGATCTGCCAGGAGCGAGGTTGTTCCAGTATATTTCATTCCGGTCTACCCTGGCGATGATTATTTCGTTGGTCGTAACCTTGTTTTTTGGAAAAAAGATTATTCGTTACCTGGGGCATCAACAGATCGGTGAATCTGTTCGTGACCTTGGTTTAGCCGGACAGAAATCTAAGGAAGGCACGCCTACTATGGGCGGGATCATTATTATTCTGGCAATTATGGTGCCTACTTTATTGCTGGCCGATCTCACGAATATCTATATACAACTGATGATTTTTACCGTCATCTGGATGGGATTAATCGGTTTTATCGATGATTACATTAAGGTATTTAAGAAGAACAAATCGGGCCTTAAGGGGAAGTTTAAGGTTATGGGGCAGATTATTCTTGGCCTTGTCATCAGTATCACCATGATGACGAACCAGGATATTACAGTACGTATCGATAAAAAGCTGGCCCGGCCATCCCAGCTGGAGCAGCAGCGGATGCAGGCCCCGGGACAGGCTAACACGCCTTATGTCGATGTCCATAATTATCTGACCAATGTGCCTTTTTTGAAAGAAAACCAGCTGGATTACAGCCAGATAATTCCTGTGAGCTCTCACAGCAGAACCAATGCAGCTTTGATATTTATTCCGCTTGTCGTGTTTATTATCATAGCAGTATCCAATGCCAGCAATCTGACCGATGGTCTGGATGGACTGGCAACAGGGGTATCTGCCATTATAGGAGGTACTTTGGGTATTTTCTCGTATGTGTCTGGTAACACGATCTTTGCCGAGTACCTTAACATATTTTATCTGCCGGCCACCGGTGAGCTCGTTGTGTTCACGGCTTGTTTCGTAGGTGCGTGTGTCGGTTTTTTGTGGTACAATGCATATCCAGCCACTATTTTTATGGGCGATACAGGAAGCCTGACTCTGGGAGCCATTATAGCAAGTATGTCCATATTGCTTCGGAAAGAACTTCTTATTCCCATTCTATGTGGCATATTCTTGGTCGAGGTATTAAGCGTGGTTTTGCAAGTTTCTTACTTCAAGTATACAAAGAAAAGATACGGTCAGGGAAGGCGAATATTTAAAATGTCGCCCCTTCATCATCATTATCAGAAACTGGGGTACCATGAATCAAAAATAGTGTCCCGATTTTGGATTATTGGAGTGATGCTTGCATTGGTGGCAGTTATAACGCTGAAAGTAAGGTGATTGTGTCGGATAAAATGCTTCATATTACGTGTTTAACTTATTTTTATTGTGTTAATAATGAGAGAAAGATGAATAAATATAATTTTAGATATAAGAATTTTTTTATATTTGTTTAGTTAATGATGAAATGTTGAAAAAATGACAAGATTTCTACTAAGGTTTCAAAGGATTAGAATGTCCACAAGAGTATTTTTTGCTGTTATGCAGTGGGCATAAAACTTGTCATCCAGGGCGTGGTCAGCCACGCCCTTTTTCTCGTTCATCGCGGGTATTAAAGAATTGAAAGAAAATTGCGATGACTGTTGTGCAGACTATTCTCAAAAACATGCGGGGCGACCGGACTATCTGGGTAGTATTCGGACTACTCTGTCTGGCATCTATGCTGGCGGTGTATTCATCGGCAGGTATCATAGAATATCGCTTTGAGGGATCGGGAGCAGGTTATCACATCATCAAGCACTTCCTGGTTATTCTCGCAGGTGCGTTTATAGTGTATGTCGTTCATCAGATCCCTTATAGCTTTTTCAGTGCGATAGCACCCTCATTTCTACTGTTGACTATTCTGCTGTTGATACTCACTATGTTTGTGGGCGAAGAGATCAATGATGCACGGCGTTGGCTGGCTATCCCAATAATTGGATTGACCTTTCAGACCAGTGACCTGGCTAAGGTGGCGATCATTCTTTTTCTCGCCAGGAATATCTCGACGAAACAAGCTGTCATCAAGGACTTTAGGACGTCATTTGTACCCTTATTACTCCCCATAGTTGTGATTTGCATATTGATCGCTCCTGCTGATTTGTCGTCAGCGGTGATCTTATTTGCGACTTGTCTGGTCATGCTTTTTGTGGGGCGAATTCAAGTGAAATACATCGGGCTGATCTTCTTGTGTGGATTGATCTGCCTCGCATTACTTATATTGATCGGCCAGATATTACCGGAATTAACCCGGTTTGATACATGGATGAGCCGGATCAATGATTTTATATCAGGAGATGTCAGCCGGGACAATATCCAGGCAAAGATAGCTATCGCACAGGGTGGTTGGTTTGGCCAGGGGCCGGGCAACAGCCTTCAGCGCAATTTTATCGCGTATCCGTATGCCGATTTTATATTTGCCATCATTTGTGAAGAATATGGAGTCATCGGCGCTTTTGGTATATTGTTCTTATACATCTTGTTGCTTTTCCGCTGCACGAAGTTATTGACACGGTCCCGAAAGGCCTTTGGTGCTATACTTGCTTTTGGGCTTTGCCTGAGCATCGTCCTGCAGGCATTAGCGAATATTGCGGTTTCGGTGCAACTGGTCCCGGCAACGGGATTGACTTTGCCCATGGTGAGTATGGGAGGAACCTCCTTGTTTTTCACTGCACTTCAATTTGGAATTATCCTGAGTGTAAGTCGACAGGTGGAAAAGGACGGACTGAATTTAAAAAACGAAACGAATGAAGATCATGATTAGCGGAGGCGGAACAGGCGGACATATCTTCCCGGCATTGGCCATCGCTGATGCTATCCGGGCTCTTGAGCCGGGTGCAGATATTCTTTTCGTAGGAGCCACAGGACGTATGGAAATGGAGAAAGTACCCGCAGCAGGTTATCCTATTGAAGGACTGTGGATTACGGGTCTTCATCGGAGAAATCTATTACGGAATATCTCGTTTCCGTTCAAGCTTGGTAGTAGTCTTCTGAAATCTTTTCGTCTGATAAGAAATTTTAAACCAGATATAGCTATCGGAGTGGGTGGTTTCGCCAGTGGCCCTTTATTGGAAGTAGCTTCACGGCTTGGTATTCCGATCCTGATCCAGGAACAGAATTCCTATGCGGGATTGACCAATAAAATCCTGGCTCGGAAAGCAGACCGGATTTGTGTCGCCTTTGAAGGCATGGGAAAATATTTTCCGGAAGAAAAACTTGATTTGACCGGTAATCCGGTGCGGCAAGCTTTGCTTACATCCAACTGGACACTTGATACAGCGAGAAAGGAACTCCGTATCTCCACTGATAAAAAAGTAGTGCTTTCTTTGGGAGGGAGCCTGGGAGCCAGAACCCTGAATCAAATGTTTGTTCAGAACACCCAGGCTATAGCTACACAACCCAATGTTCATTTTATATGGCAGTACGGAGCGCTTTATGAAGATGAGTGCGCTGGTTCGGAAACAGCTAAATTACCCAATGTAACTGCCGTTAAATTTATCGATGATATGGCGCTAATGTATGCTGCCGCTGATCTGGTAGTAGCCCGGGCGGGGGCTCTTACCCTCACCGAACTGGCGGCCCTATCAAAAGCTGCCCTGCTGATTCCATCGCCAAATGTAGCTGAAGATCACCAGACCAAAAACGCCATGAAACTGGTCGAAGGTGGGGCCGCGAATATTCTGAAAGATAGTGAAGCTGTATCGCGGGGAATAGAACAGATCATCAACCTGGTTCACCAGGAGGTAGAATTGGAGAGGTTGAAAAAGAATATAAAATTATTTTACCGGCCTGATGCCGCTCAGAACATCGCACGGAAAGTCATCAAAATAGTAAAAGCCTCATGACAGACCGTAGAAAACATATCAGCCAGTTAATAGGATTCGGAGCTTCTATGGCTCTTATATTGACAGTGATCAGTCTGTTCACTTCATTCGGATTCCTGGATAAGAATTATCTCAGCGGGGTAGAATTTACGGTGTTGGACAGGACCTCCGAAAGCAGTTTGCTGGATTCAGCTGATGTGCAGTATCCCTTAGCCGAGTTGTATCCGGGAGGTATAGATAAAATAGCCATAGATTCTATATCCCTTCAGGCTATTGAAGCTCAATATATGACCAACCCTTTTGTGCGCAAGTGTCGTATTTATATCGACAAGCGTCATAAGCTTCAGATCGAATTGGTCGAACGCATTCCTTTGCTGCGCATATTTAGCCTTAATGGCGGTGATTATTATATTGACCGGTTGGGT
>CAJDXA010000107.1_pt1 | contig 13845 bp, 3 predicted proteins | sample 7391711 | NCBI WGS metagenome assembly CAJDXA01 (sample SAMEA7055748, study PRJEB34461) | soil metagenome | biome: terrestrial ecosystem; feature: Peninsula; material: soil | place: Antarctica | collected 2016
TCCTCTCGTAAAGGTAACATTATCCGGGCTAAAAGCATTACAAGGTTGTACGTCCACATCTACATTGTAAACACCCAGCCTGCTGCTGCCATATAAGTTGATTTCTTTTTGTTTTAAGGTATCACCCATTTCATAAATACTCATAATGTTGCCAGTGGCATCTCTTACATACCAGGTCGTTACTCCGTTTGCTGTTTTGCTGATGCGGTTGCCACTTGCATCGTAAGTATAAGCAATCGCGCTGCCACCTTTTGTAATGCTTTTTATTTTTCCGTAAACATTCCATTCAATATTGGTAAGGCCTTCACTTGCATCACCTGTCAGATTGCCAATGGCATCATATTGATAATTACCGTTCGACTGTCCCTGCTTAATATCATTATATTTAGCATAGTCTCCTGAAGCAACATCTGCTGACCGATCATCCACATTGTCCAATTGATTGGTATTGGATATATAACTGTATTTCAAACTATCCATGCTTGTTCTGGCAGCATCGCCATGGCGGTTATAGTAAAGAATATTTCCATTAGGATCATAGGTTACATTTTCCTGGTAATCCCGGGTAGAAACAGGCTCCCAGCTATTTGTCTGCGCGTTGAGGCCAATGTAGGCTTGCATACTGTTCAACCTGTTGAGCTGGTCATATCGATAGTCAAATAACAAGGGTGTGCCGATGGAAGGAATATTTTCACTCATTGCCGCTATGTTTCCGTTGAACAATGAAGCGAAATTAAACCCGGTAGGCGTGGTGCTCTGTAAAACCTGGTTTGCACCAACCGGAATGTAATCATGCGTACTTCCGTTATCAAAATAATGGAGGGCAAACCCATACGCATCTTTGGCTACTATAGAACTGGGGGTTCCATCGTTGCCCATATCTGTTGGCGCTACGGTTTGGTCTGCAACATTGCTGTTAGGAAGGGCGGAGAGACTGTTTACTCCTTTTAGCCAACCCTGTATGGTGTAGGCATAATCCATACCCTGCACCTCGTTTTGACCGAGCACCGTTCTGGCAAGAGGGCCGTGCCGGTAATAATCATAAAGGGCATCCCGTTCCCAGTAGATTTTGTCTTTGCTGGTTTCAACTTCTGTTATCCTGTTTTCAGCATCATAGATGTATTTGTGGTAAAACTGGTCGGCCCATCCCGGCTGGTAAGCCACCTGGTTTACTTTGCCACTTATGAGATCATAATTATAAACTATTTTCTTAAAACGGTTTCCTGCATCGGCCATTGGGCCGTTTTTATAATCCTGCACCAGTGTATCTACGTTGCCGTGAATATCGTAAGAATAGAACGTGGCAGCATCCCAGTTTACGCCGTCAGCTTCTTCTACATACGTATAGCTTACCCGGTTCCGAAGGTTTTGCTGAAACAATACTGAAAGCCCTCCGATGGTCGTGGTATCTAACGGAGTGTAGGCTTCATCATATACGGTGCCCGTTATTTCTTCTTTGGCCGAAGCAGCCGCAAGCCAGTTTTTTAAAGCAGTTGTATCCTGGCTTGTCACCTGTGTGATAGCCGTTGTTTCCACATTTTGGCCTACTTCAGTGATCCTTCCCAGCACATCATAAAGGGTGTAGCTATAGCGATTGGACTGTATTTGTTTTGCATTTTGGCTCACGACCAGCCTTCCAAGCCTGTCGTACCAGAATTTACTGGTTTTCGCGTCCGGTGTTTTTTGTTGCACTACCTGGTTTAAAGTGTTATATCGGTAGTTGGTACCAAGCTGCTCATTATTCCTGTAATTGCTGTAATCATTAACTGCGTCTCTTTGCACTTGCACTGAATCCAGAAACGAAGCGCTGAAATTGGGTTTTACGGCAGCGGGTGGTAACGTTTTTACCAGATTTCCAGCCTGGTCATAATAATAAAGGGTATAGTGATATTCCTTTGGCTGGTATGCCGCATAGAACTGTTCGGAGTATTTTGCACCAAGGCATTTGGCCTTATAAAGGCTGTCAAAATTAGCAACCAGCGAATCTTTCGAAAGTTCATATAGTTGATGTGATATGAAGAGTGCCTGCGTTTCCACATGGCTGCATGGCGTGGTATCGGCAACAAAGAAATTAGAAGGATCATTTAATGGTTTTTTGAACAGGCACAATGCAGGATCTGAAGGTTGCCCGTTTTGACAATTCTTATAAGCTGTTATGTAATCTGTAACAGTCGCAGATAGCCCTGTACGGTAATTCAGGAACCTGGTTAAAAGCGCGTTGCGGCTGATTTCTACATCTGTTATATTTGAATCAAGGTAAGGCACTGAATCATAGGCTGGATACAATTGTTTGAATTCTGTAACTAATGAATCGAGTTTACCGCAACTTATACATGGTTTTTGATAATCACAGGAAAGGAACGACGGAATTACCACATAATCCGGCAGGTTTACCGGAACGTAAATGGTATTACATTGAACAGTACAACCGGGTTGGAAATATACATTGGAGGAATCTTCACAATTACCTGCCGAGCCGGAAAATACCTGGATTGTATAGCTTGCACAACCCGGTACGCTCATAGTAACCCCTGTTGAAGTATCAGAGATGGTTTGAGAATAAATCTGTCCGGTATAGTAATCTTTTACCACTACTCTTCTATTGGTAGCGCCGGGGCTTGCTGTGTAATCAACATGCAGATTATTGGCAGAAGAAGTATCATGGTAATAAACACTATCTATAACCGTAGCATCAGGACAAACGGTATTACAAACTGTAGTTGCGTTTACTTGTGAGGATTCTATCTCCAAACAACTGGAACTACTTCCATATACCTTAAATCCGTACGTGGCACATTCCGGAAGAGAAATGTAAGCTGTCTTTGAATTTCCACAGGTTACCGATTGCTCAACATAGAGGCTTCCATTGCTGTTGAAAACCCTGATAAAGCAACTATTGTAGCTCGTACTTGTAGTATATTTTACCTCCAGTGTCTCATTTGCATTTGTCATGTCTGGTATATTAGCACTCGGGCCTGATGCAGATGATGCATAAGATAATAAGACCTGATGATAAATATGGTTTATGGTTGGAGTAGGACAGGTCGAACTTAAAGGAGAAACCATTTCCTGTTGCATTGACTTAGAGGATTGTTGCATATTACCTTCATACGGATAACCGGGCCCGGGAATCACATTATAACAGGTATCTTTATAAAGGCCGCCAGCACATTTTTGAAGTCCGTCCCATAATTCCGAACTCAGGGTATCATGATAATTGGCATTTAAGAAAGTATTGAAACCTGAAAAAGATAAGGTATCATAATTAAGTGAAGCAGCTTCCGCTTTCAAAGAAGCAAATCTTTTACACCCACAGGAATCGATCGTATTGGAATAATTAACAGTCAAAGGCTGTTTTATTCCATCATAAGGCCCGGGGAAATCTATTGTAAAGGGATTACAGAAATAGTTGCTGTCAGCAGCGGTTACAATGTTATGATCAGAGAGCACCTGGTTGATGACATCTTCGAAATTTTGAGGTGAACCATTATAAGAAGGATTTACATTGGAGGCTCCATATAAACGATTGTTGTCAATAGAATGATGGCAAACAGTATCAAGGCCATCAAGTATGCTGTTTATAATAGTGTCCACAGTTGCAGAGTCCTGTTGAATTTTATTATTCAATAAATTCATTAAAGCTTCGCATTGCAAAAGGCGCGCTTTCCATAAGATGCGCTGGCTCTCGCATTTATCTGTAAAGGCAGAAGCTGTATCCTTATAAGCGGAAACAGCGTTTGACAACCCGGTCGTATCATGGGAAGGATTGGTAGCTATACTCCAAATATCACCCATTCCACTTTCATTGGCCAAATCCTGTGCTGAAGGAAATAAGAGTTGCTTACCTTCTGCTATCAGTGAGTCCATTCCATTTTGAGAAAGCACACCACTTCGGCCGTTAATATATTTAACAAGCATTTCATTTCGGTAAGAAAGATAGATGCCCTTGAATGCCTGCCAGATAGCATCCTTTTGTGGGGTCGTTGCTGTAACATCCATACCGGTATTGCTCAAAGAGTACATACAGGATGTTTTATTTGCATCAGTCTCTGTAGCACATAAAACCTGCCCATTAGCCATCCTCCATAAAGAAACATGTCCTGTATCAGAAATTGAACCGATATTCGTGCTGATGTAGCGCTGCATTCTGGTTACATCAGCAGGAACTGTGTTATTTACAAAATACGGGTCATTGTTTAAAGGGTCACTATAACCTGAAGATACAGCCAAAGCGTAAGAATCACAGCTCTGTGCTTTATCCATCCAGTCGTAGGAGGTTGAGAGATTACTTTCTGCAAAATCCAGTTTTGAGTATTCCGGGTGGTGTATTATCAGGCTGCTGGCCCAGTTGGCTTGAAAAAGGTTGGCAAAATTATCTTTAGTGATAGTGTCAAGAATTATATACCTGTCACCACCTGGATTGATGGATGGATCATATTGCCCGCTTTCATCAAAATAATAGTTAAGATTCCCGTTTTCATCCCGCGGGTACCTGTAATAGGGCGTTTCACTATTGTTGATATTCGTGATCATTACATTATACTTTGCTTCTGCCCTGGACAAATCGCTAACCGCTGCTAAAGCATATTGGCCACTATAAGGAATCATATCCCTCAACATTCGGGCACGCAGGTTATTTAAAGTTGACAGTTGGGGCCCCAAGGCGCCACAACTTGTTGCACACTCCACAGAATCATACGAATACTGGACGTGAATAATTGAATCATAGGTTGTAATAGCGCTGTTCACATCAATATTGTCGAGGTAATTTAATCTATATTGGGAAAAAGTGCCAAGATGTACCTGGCAACTATCACAGGCACTTGTATTGCCAGCCGGTAAATTGCATCCGGATTGGGCAGAAAGCACATTATAAACAGAATCATAAATAGAGATCTCACTTTTAGTTAAAAAAGCATTTAATGCACTATCCCGTCTTATAGCAAAGAGCGAATCATTTAAAGTAAGTGTCTTGCGTACTACCCACGAACCTGAAGCAAGATTGACTGTAAAATCAATTTGTTTTGTTGGCGTGGAAATGTCTTCACCTATAAATCCCATTGAAGAATCGCAAGCCAGGTTTGAAGGGACTAATTGAAGGTTGTTGTACTTTTTGACTATCCAGGTTCCATTGTCACATTGCTCAGGACGAATGGATATTTCCAGGGTGTACTTACAGTCAAAACAAATTTGCTGATTGTTGTTATCCAACTGGCTTAGGATTGATGGATCCAATTTATAGGTAAAATGGTAATCCGTTGTTGCCGGTACCAGGATCGTGTTCACTGCCTCAATAGTATTCCCCTTAATAATATTAGATTCTGGAGTAACCAGCTGCGTCAAAAGACCGGTAGTAGAAGGATAAGAAGTTGTATCCCGGTAAATAGCGTTCAGGTTAGAAGTGGAATCGCCTGCCAAAGCAGTTGCGATCGTACGGCCATGCATGTCAACATAACTTACGCTCATCTGACCATTGGCGTCCTGCACCATATTTTTAAAATAATGATCCGCGTAACCTACCTCTGTGCCAAAGAGCGCATCCATTTCCTGCTGAGTGGGTTTTCCATAAAAATATTTGGTTTCATGCCCGCTTCCAATCTGATGGTTAATTCCCACACCTCCCTGGCTTTTTACTCTTTGCGTGCCATCATCAGCATACCTGGTTTCAGTGTAGGCATAACCTTCCGCATTTGGGATATATTTTGATTTTTCTTCTGTTGCCAGCCAATCATTATTGGGTGAATAATACCTGCCATTTCCTGTGGTTATATCAAGTGCCGGTGGCTTGTTACATTTTACTCCTTCAGGAGTAAGGTCAAAATATTTGGCGGGACTTTCATTGCTACCCTGGCCTGCAAAACGATTAAAATCTGCAAAGTATTTTATAACGCTGTCTGCGGTAGGGGTAGGAAGAATTTGTAGATTAGGCCTACCCTGTAAATCATAGATTGTTTCGCCAACAATAGTATTACCGGTTGTATTATCTTTTGTAACTGTTTGTCGCTGGCGCATTGTTCCGTCAAAATATTGTATCACCGCTTTTCGTTTCCCTTCTTCTGCATATTGAATGCTGCTTTGCCAGTTAAGATCAGGCTCATGGCCATCAAAATCAAAAGATTGAGCCCCTGACCACGGGCCGCTTATTATATTTCCGTTCCTTTTTCGATAAGCGGCTCTTACCCTGTAATAAAGCTTACCAACTCCATCGTATAATAATGGAATTTTATAGTAGTTGACTGTATAATCCAGGTCAACGCGTGAGCTATTATTTTGAAACAGATTACCAAAGTCAATCGTTCCATTTCGCTTATAATAATCTGCCGTTTCATCCTCCACCCACGCCCATTCCAGTTGGGTCAGATTATTATTCGTTGTATCAACCCAATCCCATGATACATCAACAGCATCACTATACATTTGGGTAGCATTAAATGCAGGAGTTAAAGTAGTGGGATCTTTTGAAAGAGTATAGTAACTTAAAATCCTCATCTCATCATCCAGTTTTAGAACTGAAAGGGGAGTCCAGCCGCTTACACTACTAATGGTGACCGAGTTGACTGTAATTTTCACCTCCTGAGCGTCTGGAAGCACAAAATAATCCAGGACATTATATTTGGCACCTTTCGCGGTATCAAAATTAACCGTGAGCGTTTTTTGTGTTTCTACCGCGTTAGCTGAAAGCGTTAATTTACTGGCAATCGTGAAGGTAACAGATGCTGAAAAGGGAGTTTTAAAGAATGTGGGTGAATTTTCATTAATTTGAAGCGAAATCACATTTTTAATATGCTGTGAATCTTCCCCATTGGGCACAAAATCTACTGTCCTTGTTGAATCAACGGCGATAGAACTGCCAGCCATCACAGGTAAAAATGAACGCACCGTTAATTTGCCTTCCTCAAACTGAGCGCTGGCCCTTTTTTGAAATAATGCTAATAACACAATAATAAACAGCGTCTTCAGTAAGTATTTAAACATGATTTGTGATTTCGGTAATAAATAAATTTCTATACAATCGCGTTTAAAATGTTTTAACGACATCATAATCACTATATACTCCGGCTGGCTTAAAATGACCGTTTTTAGAATCCAATTCAACTCTGTCCCCCAGAGACGGAATGCTAAGGGCTTTCTTCTGAGTAGTATCAATTTTATTAAAGAGAACCGTCATAGTTTGACTTCTTAGTAAATACTTTTGACCGTTGATTGTTTTGATAAGACTGTTCTTGTAAAGTCCTTCATTTTTCAAATTGTTGATTTCTTCATCATCCACGCTCATTTTCATATCCACCACAAGAGTTACACTTTTAGGAAGCCACGTTTGTTTATCAAAAACCAACCTGATTACTGTCTTGGTTTCTCCATTGTTATCAGATTTCTTTGATAGTTCAATGGTCGTTAAATTATTTTCTGCTGTTGATTCGGTAATATCATAATCAGTCAGTAACTTTTTTGTGATTGAAGAAGAATTCAGGAATAAAAAATCTACCCCGCTATTAATGGTGGTATCGATCTTACTGATCCATATTTGCTTTCGCTGATTGTTGACGCGAACCATAAGCGTATCCGAGACAAATGTCTCCTGCCTGTTGTCTGTAAAATACATATGACTACCAAGTTTATAAAATTTACCGGTAGTGCTAAGCGTGTCTTCTTTTTGTAATATGGGTTCAGATACCAGTCGGGTCTCGGTCGAATAAGATACATTCGGCTTTTTTGCAAAGGAAATTACTCTATCAAAATCCTTAATCATCAAAGCATTCTCACTGCTATTTTTTTGTGCAAATGCAGGCGCAGAGCAGATTGTCAGACATACGCCCATCAGTAACTTAATCATCTTTTTATTGAACATTTGTTACACTTTTTTGTTTTGAACTTCTTGTTTCCTGTATGGTTTTAATTCCCTGGATTGTTTCTTTTTTTACCCTTACTAACTGACCTTCCTGGTCATACTCATAAAAGGTGGCGTAATTATTTTCATCCAATTCCGCAGATAGTTTTAATGTTGCCGGATCATAGACAAAGCTCTTCATATTCGCGTTAAAAGGATGGATGCGGATGTCATCAAAATAAATATTGACACTGCTTATATTATTCAATACCAGGTTAGCAGTTGTTGCGTTAGCGGGCACTGTAAATTCTCCTTCAATCTTTTGCCACCCTTCTATAATATTCCCTGATGGAAAAAATACTGGAAGCGGATGGGGTTACCAAAGATATGCTAGATGAGCAGCAAAAGAAGTTGCAGCTTATTCAATTGAATCGGTTGCAGCGATTGGGCGGGTAGAAACGCATCCATTTGTTGTAGTTAAATCTTTATAATCCGAAGAACTACAGTTGGTACATTGCCAGGTGTATTGATTATGAGAGTCAGAGGGATTTGAATCCTGTCTGAACATTTGAGTCATTTCTCCTACAATGTGATAAATTCCCGCACACAGATAAACGCTGTAAGAAGAACTGGCACTTTGGCTAAGACTAGTAGGTTCCTGAATCATTTTATCACTTATAATGTTTTGGTTGATATCAACTATTCTAATTTCGAAAGCATTTGACTGGTTGGAGCGGTCCGGTTGATTGTAGATTGAACCAATAGCAATGTTGAAATTATAAGTTCCCGCGATAGGGATGTTTATATAAGTATTGCATGAAAAATGATAATAATTAAAGTAATCAGGGTAAGGGTAAACATTCGCTTCAATACTGGAGGGTGGAAAATAAATAGAATGTGTAGAACTGCCGGACAATTGAGTAAATGAAGAATTTCCACCCAATGATCCTAATTCTTTTGTCGTGTCGTTTTCAAACTGCAAATGATAATCATCTTTTTCTGCTGGAATAACATTTAACGGTTTTGAAATCTGGTTGCCGGAGTTGATTCTTAAAGCGTATTTTCCACTATGCGCACTTATGCCAGAAGTACTGTCTGTGTTTATAACGGTTCCATAACCATTGAAATTAATATACCTGTCATCAGGGCACTCGAAGGCAGTGATCTTGTTTACTGCTTCACGGTAATCGTAGTCTTCAAAACTTTCATCAAAGGATTCTCCATATCTTGAATTTTGAACACTGGCAAGAGGGAAATTTTTATTGAACCCAAACTGAGAAGCTGAATATCTGTTTAGAGCATCGTGAGTTTCCAGTTCCTGCCCCTTGCTGTTAACCTTGGTAATTTCTGAATTCCAAACCCAGTGGGGATTAGTGTTATCCTGTACCAGGTTGTTGTTTCCGTTAAATGACCAAAAATTATTAAAATTTTCAATGTATCCATTTTTCCTTATCGCAGTAGCCACTGTAACATCAGAATCCTGGCGGCTACCGTAATAGACGTAACTTCTGTAGGCCTTAAAATTTCCCAACAGCCCTTTTACATATGGGTTGATACTTTTTTCCAGTATACCGTTACAATTCAAGCTATCAAGTTCTATCTGCGAGCAAGCGGGCGTGTAATAGGCTTTTTTAAGAATTACATCTTTGTCTGTTTGCCATTTTTCTTTATAATCTATTGCAGAGGCAGCCACCACCTTAGCCGAGGAATTTATCGTCAGTAGGTTATTCTGTATAGGATTTTTCATACAGGTCACCTGGTCCGCTGTGAGATTAAGATTGTTCCTGCGGCCGCTGCGGATTATTTTTAAATCCACTCCGCTTTTAGTGAAAGGATGCCCCGAAGAATCTATGAAAATCAAGTCCGGGGAAGGATCAGTAAGAGAAGAGGCGTTCTTATTTTTGTCATAAGCCCACAATCTTGACATACTTCCCGATGCAGCGGGGCATGCTCCATTTGAATAGCCCGGATTGCTTACAAATAATTCATCTCCACTTTCAAATAAAGAGTTATCTACGTCTGAGGTAAGACCATCGGTGAAAGTTACATTTTGAAACCGAGCTCCAATGTTTTTGTAAGCGGGCCCTACTCCACTATAAGCCCAATAGGCCGGATAGTTCACGTTATAGACAGGATCATTGAATTCATTAGAAGTGCTGGTAACTACCTGGGCTCCTGTCTCAGCATCGTATGCCAGCGTTTTTGTGCTTACCATGCTACCCTTATCTATAACAATGGTACTATCAAGAATGGCATGGTAATTTATAAGTTTTGTACAGGTGACAGCTCTGTACTTATTTTCTATATAAGTATTTAATGGAAAAACTGTAGGAATGACCCAAAAAGGGAAAAGATCAACCTGTCCTTCCACATCCAGCCCGTTGCTTTGAACTTTAAATTCTCTCACATCCGTCATCAATTCCACATCGATACCCATATTGCCTTTGGCAACCGCACCACTTTGTGAATTATATACAAAATTCACTTTATCATTTAAACCATCTTTACCTGTGTTCGTGTAACGATAATAAGTAGCGGACAAAGGTGTGTTTTCATCACTTTCACTGAAAGCTTCCTGAGATTTCATTTTGCCATGCATGTCATTGGTCTCTACCAAAAATCCCTGGGATATCGTCTTTCGGTCTATGAGTTCCTTATTAAAAAAAGTCAGAAGGGGTTGTTTATGATAGACTATCGATTTCATAGGTGTGTACGCGCTATAAGCCGGATAATCTTTTGCTGTATAAAATTGGGTAACCTGTTTGCCTATTGCTGACCGGAGCGAGGAATCGCCATGGGTTCCTTTTCTATGTATTGAACGGACAGTTATTTTACTGTACCCTACCACAGGTGAAGGGTATAATCCTTCCAATATGGGTGTTTCGATTGCGCCATATTGTGCAGAAGCTGCGGGCAGTTTATTTTTATAAAGAATAATCTCCCGAAATGGATTTTCTTCACTACCAATACCCGGTTCATAGGAAGCTACCCCACTGCTGATAACTTTGTCTTTCCCATTGATTTTTTCTAGCGTGGTATATTCATAATCCTGTCCGTATTCTGATTCATATTGCCCGGTCATTTTATTCCAGTTATCCCTTAAGGTTACTCTTTTGACTCTCACACCACCACCAAACTTCATTTTTCCAGGATTATCAAGGCGGATAAATGATTCACTCAACACCACGCTCCTCGCTTTTCCTGCAGTTCTCATTTGCTGATTGACATTTGAAAAAGCGGTAGTTAATGACCCAAGCATAGTTCCAACCAAGTCCAGGAAAGCGGGTAACCCACCAACCTTTATTTGGTAACCCGGAAAAGCCTGGTCAGGAATATTATCAGTGAGAAATCCAATTGAACTGGTAGCCAGGGAACTTTTACCATCTAAGGCTTTTAAGTGAATATAGATGTAATCTTTGTTTTGGCTGTTAGGACAAACCCCATAATTATCAAATTCAGAATATACCGTCAGGGGTTCAATTCCTGCAGGCATCTTTACGCGTAACCTAAAGGCCAGCTGATTAATTCCTTCCAGATATTTTGAATAAATTTCTTTCTTTAAATCATCGGTATTCGTGTTTTCCAGCGAACTATCTAAATGTATATAGACATAACAATTATCTTCCGAAACCGCATCACTATACAAACCAGCATTAGCTGAATAAGATGGTGAATTTCCGAATCCATATATAGGAAACATATTGCATGCTCTTCTGTTCTGCGTGTAAGCGTAATCATCTGCCTCGTACTGAATTTCCATTTGACCGCCGGATGGCAAAACAATTTTTTTGAGGCTCCAGGCTGCAGCGAACTGATCATTGTACTCTTTATCTGGTGAAGTATAGGGGTATTCAGCATTCGTTAGCCAGGATGGATTGGCGGCAGGATTGGTGTCAGGATTGGTATCAGGATTTTTATAGGTACCCCACCTGTCTGACGCATTATAAGCATAAGAAGGATTATCTGTGGCTGATGACGAATCACCATAATTAAATATGTATTGATCCTTAGAATTTCTATCTTGGCCGTTATAGGTAAAATAAACCGATTTTAAGGTTAGTTTGCCATGGCCATTTGGATTGTCGGGCGTGCCCTGACAGAGGGAATAATCGTAAACAAAATTTACAGATTTCACCGGCCTTGCTAAATCAATTCCTTTTTGACGAATTTCTGCTTTGGTGTAAAGATCGATTCTGGACAGCAGTTTGTTAGCATTTTTTGATCCGTCAACTGTTCCGTCTATATCTCCTTTTACTCCTTTAGCATCCTCCCTGTCCCCTGTTCTGAAAATCGCGATCATCGATTTTGATTCTATTGAACTTAAATACCAGGCTTCTCTTTCTCCATAAGTAACCGTCCCTTTGTTATCTTTAATTTCGCTTTTTAATCCATCATTAAAATGGGCTGTATTTGGATGAATGCTATTGTTCCTCCTCGGTGTCCTCCATTTATAAATGTCAACTGATTTGGAATAATCAAATTTAACAGCATTACCCAGGTCATCCTCTGTTATACCATTTCCTGTTACATCAACATAATCAGGAGACAATAATCCCGTCAGAAGAAAAGAGGTTGCATAAGCGGGGGTTTGTTGGGTCAGCACATAACCATCCATATTTGAATTATCAGATAAATCATGGGAAGAAGTAGTTGCCTCATCAGTACTAAAATCGACTATGTTAGTTGTGGGGTCGGGATTCTGATCGACAGAGAAAGTAAAATCCTTTTGAACAATGTTATAAACCGGTATTCCATATACGTATCTCATCCCATTTTGTTCCAGTACATCGACTTCAGAAATATGATGATCTTTTCTAAAACTACCGATTCGTGGAATAGAAGCATAACTTATCGTATCATCATTAAAGGTTTGAGTATAATCCCTGATATTCTTTTCGAGGCCTACCTGGGAGGCCTCTCTAGAAGTAAGCATGGTGATAACCTGGCTTCGTTTTTCCCTATTTTCCAGGTTATTATTAACAGGAATGGATACCGCTCCAACAGTGCTTAAAGTATGTTTATTAAACTGTTCTAATTTAGAGTCCAGCCTGGGGTTTACCTGAGATCCGGAGAGCTCAAATCTTACCAGATTGTCGTTTCCTATTCTGTTTAATACTTCAGGATTGGTAACAGTTGCCTCCCCGGGATTTCTAAAATAAACATTCTCAAAAGTTGAATTATACTGCGGAGTTTTGAAGGTAAGTGTTTGCATCAGTGTATTGTTCGCATCGTCCCAGCTACCTGCCTTTGTCGGACTTGATACGGAGTTCCAGTTTCCGCCATAATGTCCAAGAGGAGCAAGATCTACCCCCATCGAAATACTTTTGTCTCTTGAAATGGTTTCGTTGTCTTTCATAAAACCCAGGTCGCCTCTGTAAGCACGGATTGATCCTCCCGTACCTTCCCCGTTGATTGAAAAAATATCATAGGTGTATTCAGGAGCAGAAATCACAGGGGTATTGGGCGTCACTTCACCATCATTGATGCGATTAAAATCCATGACTGCATTTTTGTTGTTGACCGCTTTCTCAGAATACATATAGCCCACAAGAAGTTTTCGCTGAACCTGCCAGTCGGTGGGAATTCGAGACTCTGTATAATATCCATTTGCTGTTCCCGAGCCCCTGAACCCAAAATAACCTCCCCCCAATTCCAGTTGGCCTTCATAATTGGTATTTTCCATTGGCATTCTCACTATTGGCAAATAACTGGGTTTTGAAAATGATATTCTACTACTTGTTAGTCCGCGGGTTAAGTTTTGTTCTCTTTGTGTCGCTCCCTTATAGTAATAGGACATCTCGGAGAATAAATTCAGTTCGCTAATACCTGTCCTTGAACTGTAGTTTGTTGTAAGTCCAACACCTGCATTCAGACGATTTGCAAAAAGCGGTAATTTGGCGTTTAAAGACGGAGAAAGGCTAAAACCTGAACGGGAACTAAGTTTGGCTCCTACAGCAGCCTTCAAGCCTAAGGAGTCGCTAGCTGATTTATCAAATGATAAAGTTTTCATACTGGCA
>CAJDXA010000104.1_pt4 | contig 13733 bp, 12 predicted proteins | sample 7391711 | NCBI WGS metagenome assembly CAJDXA01 (sample SAMEA7055748, study PRJEB34461) | soil metagenome | biome: terrestrial ecosystem; feature: Peninsula; material: soil | place: Antarctica | collected 2016
ATCTATGAAAAATATGGTTCGATGATTGAAGTCTTTCCAGGTGTCATGGAACGAATAAAATTTCATTTAACTTTGAATCCACAAGGAATCCTGATATCTACTGATTTTACCCCCTATTTTGGAAGGTTAAAAGTTCAGCTGAATCCAAAAGATTATGAAGAATATTTGCAAAGATTTACTCCTTACCGCAAACTTTTACTTGGCCAATAATGACGGTAATATAAAATTCAACTAACAATGAAATCACGATTAGCGCTTCTTATACTATTTTCCATAGGTACTTTCCATTGTGTGACAGCACAGCAAATCGATGTCGCCACCAGTTATGATACTGTTTACGCTGGTAATATGCTGGCGGTTCGGTATTCCATGGAAAATTGGCAGGCAGACCTGGCAGAGCCGGATTTTGGAAAGTTTGAGTTCGTTGGTGGACCGCAGATGACTTCTTCGACATCCTATGTGGGCGGTGAAAGGTCTTCTTCTAAATCTATTACATTTTATCTTAAGCCTCCGGAAAAAGCGGGAGTGTACAACCTACCTAAACAGACTTTTCGAGGTGAGGGGAAAGAGGCGGTGGCAACTGAAAAATCAATCACCGTGATGACCAATCCGGATGGAATACAACAGAACCCTGCTTTTGAAAAGAACCGTCCAGGTGTTACTAATAAGCCATTGAGAAAAAAAGCACCTCAACGAGGACAAACGCAACGATTTTAGTTATTAAACCATGAGTCAGCTCCAGAAACTCTAAGGTCTTGGATTTTCACCTTTTCCGCCCTCAGCCTCTTCCGTTACGGATCCGTCTTGGGAGGATATTTAGGGAGGAGGGCTTTTGGAAGTGGACTCAATTATATTTATTCTTATGCGAAACTCATACATCTGGATTTCTGAATTACTATGGTGGGCGGGATCTCTTCTCATTGCCGTGGCAGTAATCTGGCCATTTTATCCGGAATTGATTGTGGAAGTTCCATTCCTTGTACCCAATGTAATCTTGGTCATTGTAATGGTTCAATGCCTTCGATTGACCTTTTTCCTGCGCCAATCTCCGCTACTTCGGATGCGATGGTTAATTTATGTCCTCACTTTTGCATTTATCCCGATTTCCTTGTATACTATAATACATTACAGCGAGATGTCCGGTTTTTTTGAAAGTTCCAGCTGGGTCCATTCCTTTTCGTATCTGCTAACTTTGACTGAAAAAAGCGACCTGGCTGCCTATATCCGCACAGAGTTCACATTGATCGCTGTGATAGCGTTCTTCTCCGGGTTTACACTTTCAGGCCGAATGATTGTCGCGTCATGGCGGATATTGAACAAGCGACCCAAAATATAATGCTGTCCGGGAGGACCGGGAGGTAGGTGTAAAAAAAAAGCCATTTTGAATAAATTCAAAATGACTTTAGGCATGAAAAGATTATTCTTAAAGACTGAGCGTACTCAATCTTCCTTATTCAACTCGAAATGAACTTTCATTTGATAAATACGGTTTAGTTCAAGGTTCTTCACGTCTATCTTGTGATAGTTCAGTCTTTCTTTGATAAATCCGTCAAGTACTTTAGTGCGCGCATCAGTCTTCAGCACAACCACTTCTCCATCCCCCGTCACAAAAAAGGAAATACGTACTTTCTCATCCAGAGTGGTATGAAGTTGTGGGCCTTTCAACATTTCAGTAATGGTAAACCGAAGATCCACACTAGGGTCATCCATTGATTTTGCAATAGAAAGTTGACTGGTAAATGTAATAAACATGAGTGTCACTGCTAAAAATTTAAAAAATTTCATAGTTGATAGATTTGGTTGTAATATAATAAGTAGCTTATGCATACTTTTTTAAGAGAATTGTTTTAATTTTTATTTACTTTAAGGCGGTTAAATGTATTGTTTTGTTGCATTACAAAGATCGTTCAATAGTTAAATATGAGATTTTTTGGATAAAAGGTAGAAAATACCCGACAAATGGTATAAATTGATACTTATAACTCCAAAGAAGGATACACAAAGAATATCAATGTCCGCAATTAGGGATTATGTGTATATTCCAGAACTAGATGTGTTATACATCACTGTTCACTTAGCTCCTTACAGGTTTTAATTTAACAACGTCAATGCCAACCCTTTAAATACGAATTCTTTAATAAGGAATATTTTCTGTTATACTACAGTAAACAGGATGAATCGCTGAGACAAAAATGCGATCAAACAGCAATGGTTGACGATGAAGATTGAGATATACTAAAATTTCTATTCGGTCATAAAAAAAACAGTGAGTATATTTGAGCCCCGGAAGCCCAAATTGGATGTACTAAATGATTTTTAAATGGACGGAAGAGATCAAATAAACGCAGATCTTACTTTTTATAACAAATGGATCGACATAAATGAATTACCGCTTATAGAAGAAGCGGAATTTGTGGGGTTGGAATCAGAATACGTTTATGTAAGACTAAGCAACGTGCTCATTATGTCCATCTTAGGTGGTGTAACCTTAGCGATCTTTATCTTTTTATCTTCCCTGACATTAATTGCCAAATTTATCTTCTTAGGAGTTTTCGTTCTCTTAATGGCTTTTTGGGCATTGATTATCATCCTGGAATTCAGAATCAGGGGTTATGCCATCCGGAGCCATGATGTAGCCTACAGAAGTGGCTATCTTTTCCGCCAGCGACAGTACCTTCCTTTTCGTCGCGTGCAGCACTGTAAGATTACCGAAGGCCTGATAGAACGGCTGTTCAATTTTTCAACTGTCATAATTTCAGCTGCAGGAGATGATATTGTCATCCATGGTCTTCGGCCGGATGAAGCATTGAGACTCCAACAGTTTGTCAATGAGAAAGTAGATGAACTGACGAAAGAAATGCACTATGGTAGAAAATAAATGGTCTACTCTCGCACCCCCAGCGATGCTGATAAAGATCCTAACCGCCATCCGGAGTTATGCATTGCTTATAATTTTCTTTGCATACCGGACTTACAACCGTTTCGATGAGATTTCCATCTTCAATAGCTTTGATCTCTTTCTTGATTTTTTACTAAATATCCTCCCGGGGATACTGGTTGTTCTTTCGGGGATCATGGAATACAAAAAATACCGTTATCGGCTCACTGAGGAGCATTTTCATATCAATCGTGGATGGCTTAGAAGGGAAAAAAAGAGTATCCCGATAGACAAGATCCAATCGGTTCAGATCGAGCAAAACTGGCTATACCGGTTGCTCAATGTATATCTCGTGAAAATTGATACTATTGGAGAAGACAGTCTCGAAGTAGAGATAGGAGGTGTATGGGAACCTGAAGCATTGGAATTAAAAAGCAAGATACAGATCATAAAGAAAAAGGTTCTTGATCAGGACTCCGGTTACGAAGGAACCATCGATTCTGAGCCAGCCATTGATTTTTCCTATACGTTGACGACCAACCAGGTTTCGCGATATGCATTCACGGAAAACCTGCTTTGGTTTCTACTTCCTCTATCCCTGTCTATTGTACTTATTTATCGGATATACAATTCTGCAGATGTGGAGCATTTAACCTGGTCTTTAGTATTTGATCTTGTATTTAGGAATTTTGATCCTGCAGAAAGTACGTTTAACCGAGGTGAATTTTCACTCAGCTATATTATCTTATATGGGTTGCTTCTGGCTTCATTTTCCAGTGGGATGGTCTTTTTTAATAAGGTATTTGGATTATTCAATTATCAAATGACGCTTCAAAATCAGGAAATTCATATCCGCCGAGGGCTGATAAATAAGTTTGAAACCATAATTCCTCAACGCAAGATTCAGTTCACCACCTGGTACACGAACCTGCTACGGAGAAAGCTAGGAATTTTCACGCTTGCTTACAAGTATGCCGGTGGAAGGAAAACATTGGGTTCGGATGCTATCGTACCGTTTTTCGACCCTGCCATTTTGCAGGAATTGAACCAACCCTACATCCATATATCTCCAATGGAAGAGGCTATCACCTTCTCGATAGATCCGGTATATATATGGCGTAACTATATGTTCGTCAAATTGCCTTTAGGAGCACTTATCATTTTTATATGTTTCTGGATACATCCCTGGTTATTTTATCTCTCGTTCGGCATGTTAGTCTATTTTTGGATTCATAACTATCTCTTTGTGCGAAATTTCAAGCTGCATTTACATCAGGATTATTTCTTCATCCACAAAGGAGTGTGGGGACGAAGACACATATTGGTGAGCTGGGAGAAACTTCAAAAGATGGATCTTCGGCAGACTCCTTATCAACGGCGAAATGGATATGCCCATCTTTCATTGAATACCGCCGCGTCGAATCTTACTGTCCCATACCTGGATGTGAAGATTGCTCAGGAAATTATAAACTATGGGTTGTATAAAACAGAAACAAGTCAGGTGTTCTTGTTCTAGCCTGTCATTCCAACCATGGTGCGTATCCCTTGAGGGTAGACAAACTCTGCGGCACGCTATACAATTCGTGGATTTACCTCTCTATCTATGCATTGCAACTATCGGTAGGAACAATGTTTTTGTGTCCTTCATATCTAGGCATGGTGTGTACCAACATTCACGCTGAACAATTCCATTCTACCCATACCTCGTATCTATCAACACGGATAATATAGCTGCGTCCTTCTTTTCTACCCAATGTGCAGATCTTTCGGAAAATACGCTCCGCAATATTTTTATTGTTTTTTGAATCCTGGCAGAAACAAATTGATACTCTTGTACGTCTATGACCTAACATGACGCCTACGGATTACAACGAATGTGTGGATGACCATTCTGATCAATTGTTCAGATACTGTATTGGCCTGACCAGGAGCCATGCAGATGCGGATGACCTGGTGCAAACTGCATTTAAAAAATTATGGGAAAATCATAAAACCCTTGAAAAAAAAATCGCAAAATCCTGGTTATTCAAAACAGCCTACAGGTCCATGATTGATGATTACAGGAAGGTAAAAAGAGACAGGGAATACCGCAATCGTCAAGAGGAGCAGAAAACGGAGTTTCATAGCTCGATCGAAAATCAAGACCTGATCCGAAAAGCCATGGAAGTATTGACGGATGAACAAAAAAATTTAGTTATGCTACGTGATTATGAGGGCTACTCCTATAAGGAGCTGTGCGAAATCACAGGCATGTCGATGCCCAATGTGAAATCCTCCCTGTTTCGCTGCCGTAAAAAATTGAAAGAAAAGCTACTTGAAATGAACTTCACAAAATTCAATGTAAAATAAAATGAAAATCACGCTTGAAAATTATGAAGAATATGTACTGGATTACCTGGAAGGCAATCTGAAAGAAGAGGATGAAAATGTTTTCAATACTTTTCTTGACCACCATCCGGATATCGGAGAAGAAATTTACGGAGTTGAAAAATTTATCCTGATCCCGGATTACCAGATCCAATATCCCGACAAAAACAGTCTATACCATAAGAACAAAGTCATCTTCCTTCCTTTCTGGAATATGAGTCGCCTGGCAGCTGCTGCAGTGGCATTGCTTCTGGTATCAACCGCTTCATTCTTCATTTGGAAATCTTCAATTACTGAGGATCAACATACTCTGACTGTTGAAAATGAGATCTCGAATCCCAATCTTTATATCGGTCAAACCAATATTCCAACTTCCAAAATGACGACTCCCAATAACCTGACAGAGCTTACTCCCATTGAGGAAGAGCCAGGTAATAAAGCTATAGCACATAAAACACCAAACTACCCGGATAAACTCAGCCCGACTTCCAGAGTATTAGCTTCTGGATCTCATCAGGAATCCACAAGTATTGAACAGATCAGCGAAAAAGCAGCTGATGAATTGTTGGCCAATGAACTAACGTCAATAAATCAATCCATAGAAATAGAAAAGGAAACCAATCTTCAGGATCAGAGATTCTGGAGCAATTCGGATCAAAGAGCTCAAGAAAGTGTGGTAGCTTTTCTACCGGTAAAAGCTACAGAAATTACGATGGATCAGAAATTAAAAGCTCCCAGTCTTCCTGTATTATCTTCCAGTCCTGCTACTCAAACATACAGAATCCACATACCGGGTGAATTTTTATCAGAAACCTGGACAGACATGAGTCTTGCCAATTTCAAGAAAAAAGCAATACCTGGTTTTTTAATAAAACAACTAAATCTATAAAAATGAAACATTGGAATATAATCTTCGCCATTGTGATGGCAATTTTGTTTGCAGGATTTGTTTCGGTCTATGGCCAGGACACCACCTCACGATCACAGGTAGACAGTCTGGAAATCATAATCAAGGATAATGAAAAGACCATGGAAGAAATGGCAAGGAACCTGGAGATTTTGATTAAAAGAACAGCAGAGAAAGCCACCAAAGAATACGGAAAAGAAATAGCCCGGGAGCTTGGGAAGGTGCTTGAAGAACTGCAGAAGGAAATTAAAGAACTGGGTGAAGAGCTCGGAGAAGAAGATCAGGATGGAAATCCAAAAGCAAAGGAACAGAAAAGTGGACAAGTGAAAACCGAAAGAAACAAAGAAAAGAGTGAAGGAGAAGAAGAATTGGACGACCATGACGGCCACTGGAGTGAAATCCTCGATGGGCTGGATATCAAGTTCAACAAAAAGAAAAGTAAACTGAAAGATGTAAAGACACGGTGGTTTCTGGTGGATCTTGGATTTGCAAGCTATATAGCACCCGATGCATTGCCTGAAATCAATGGGATCAATCCCATGGAACCAGACCTTATTAACAGTATCAGCTGGCGATTGCACATATTTAACCAACGGATTAATATCGCAAACCATTATCTAAACCTGGTATATGGCGCAGGATTTTCCTACAATTTTTATGGATTCTCCAATCCCAGCACATTGGTCGCCGCCAGTCCGCAAGTCAACTTCACTTTACCAGATGGAAATGAAATTTCATATAAAAAGAATCATCTTCGAGCTACCTATCTCCACATTCCTCTCATGCTCAACCTCGAAACAAATCCGTATCAGAAGAGCAAGAGTTTTCATATCAATGCCGGTGTATACGGCAATGTGCTGCTGGGAGCCAAAACTTCACAAAAGACAAACAACAGGAAAATAAAAATGAAGGATAAGTTCAATCTTGAGAATTTCCAATATGGATTATTAGCCCAGTTAGGCTACGGGCCGGTTACATTTTACGGCACATATGGATTGAATGAATTGTTCAAACCTGAAAAAGATAATGGCTATAAGGTGAATCCTATAACTTTCGGAGTGAAGTTATTACCATTTTAAACCTGCATAGAGGAGTCGGAACAATCGTTGCTGATACTGCGTAAAATCATATATTAAATTTAAATATTGAGTCCACTCTGGAAAGTCATTACTATAAATCTGTATCCCCGGCGTCCCGATAGCTATCAGGGCCCGGGGTGGAAATCGTATCGAATAAATTGGCTTTAGCCATTAAAATAGGCGCTATTAAGGGCTAAAGCCCATTTTTATGGTAACCACTCCCACGGGTTGAAACCCGTGGCAAATCACCACGAACACGTGCATGGAAAAACAGGAGGATGGTTTAGATATCAGACAAATATTTGTGTTTTCACACAGTCTGTAAAGGCGCGGGGCTACTCATACAGGAGGATGGTTTAGATATCAGACAAATATTTGTGTTTTCACACAGTCTGTAAAGGCGCGGGGCTACTCATTCATTAATCCGATTTTCCGGAGCAGACTCAATATTTACTGCGAAATTACGCAGTAAGTAGGAGGAGATATTGTGTAAAAAATGATCTCCAACAGCTCGTCTCTTTACATTTTAAGATAGCAGCCTCGAGTAGGATAATCCTCCTTGTTTTGCCCAGTAGCATTAAATCCGCTAAACAATAAATAAGAATGACTGGAACTAACCAATAATTTTTATATTTGGACGGCAAATAAAATAAAAAGTAGAAAAGGATATTTTGCAAACTCATTTTATGTAATCTCAAATTGAACACTCTGAACTGCACGGCAAAATAAAAAACAATATGAGTAACACTCTATGCATCTCCATTCTCCTGATATTTTCCCTTTATTTTGGGAGATGGGAACAAGCCAACGCACAAAAAATTACTACCGACCAGGCATTCTTTGCCGGATCCGCCATGAGTGTGATCACACCCTCAATTGGATACTCGATCAATGGAGGCATGCAGGATCGGAATGTGAAGAATGTCCATGATGAAACCCATGCACGAGCGATCGTAATGGATGATGGGCAGACAAAACTGGCCATTGTAGTATCAGATCTGTGCATGGTTTACCGGGAGACTCTGGACAAGGCCAAACAACGGGCGAGTAAATTTACCGGTATTCCTGCAGAGAACATGATGATGTCTGCCACGCATACGCATTCTTCCGGCACGGCGTGTTCAGTGTTTCAGAATGATGCGGATCCAATCCGAAGGGGCAGAGATTTATTTTCGACGGGTCGATTTAATTCCATTATAGATTAAAACAATCAATTCCGACCTATTGAAACTTAGCAATATATTTTTGGTTCTATTCTTTGCTCTACCCTTGACAGGGTATGTTCAGACTATTTCGAAAAAGCACAACGCAGAATATGTTTATCATGCCAAGCTAATCCAGGAAGAGATTCGTGTGGATGGGGTTATCGATGAAGCAGCCTGGCAGAAGGCAGAAGTTGCCGCTGACTTTCTTAAGGTATTGCCCATTGATACGGGTTATGCTACGCAACCTTCAGAAGTGATGCTGGCCTACGATTCTGAAAATCTTTATATAGCGATCATTTTTTACGATACGATACCGGGGAAACGAGTGATGGAATCCTATCGGCGGGATTTTAAATTTGGCAAAAACGATAATTTCCTTGCTTTTATCGATCCGTTCTTGGATCAGACAACGGGATACTCATTCGGAGTATCTGCATCCGGAGCCAAGTGGGATGGCACGATGTCCAATGGTTCCAGCGTCAGTCTGGATTGGGATTGCAAATGGATATCTGCCACTAAGAATTATCCGGACCGTTGGGTTACGGAGATGCAAATTCCTTTCAAATCGATCAATTATCCGGAAGGCAGTCAGCAATGGAACATCAATTTCAGCAGGCTGGATTTGAAAGCCAATGAAAAATCCTCCTGGGCACCTGTGCCCCGGCAATTCCCCACAGCTTCACTGGCATACACCGGAACACTAATTTTTGAATCCCCCCTACCACGCCCTAAAACCCAGCTTTCTCTTATTCCCTATGTTTTCGGAAGTTATACCCAGGATGAAACCGAACATCCGAAGGGAAATTTTAAACCAGATTTTGGATTGGATGCAAAAATCGGTATTTCTTCCGCTATGAATCTTGACCTGACTTACAATCCCGATTTCGCACAGGTAGAAGTAGATCAGCAAATCACCAATATTGACCGGTATGAATTGTTTTTCCCTGAAAAGCGCCAGTTTTTCCTGGAGAACAGCGATTTATTTGCTGGCTACGGTTCCAGCGCCACCACCCCGTTTTTCTCCCGTCGGATTGGTCTGGATGCTCCCGTCATAGGCGGTGCCAGATTAAATGGAAAAATAGGCAACGATGTCCGTGTGGGAATGATGAACATGACAACTAAGAAAACGGCAGATCATTTTGCACGCAATTACACGGTAGCTTCTATACAAAAGAAAGTGTTTACCCGGTCGAGCATCGGTGTTATTGCAGTGAATAAAGAATACCTGGGCCAGCCGGATTCTCTTCACTTATACAACCGGGTGCTGGGCATGGATTATAATCTGGCCAGTAAAGACAACACCTGGACAGGGAAGGTTTATTACCATCATTCCTGGCAGCCAGGTGAAACGGATCGTTCCCATTCACAAGGAGTTATTCTCAACTATAAGACAAAAAATCTCCAGGCAGAATTATCGCAAGCTTCTGTGGGTGAGAATTACGATGCCGAGGTGGGCTATATACGGCGCAAGGGATATCAGTTGATCCGGCCGACGGTGACCTGGCTATTCGTGCCCAATCGATGGATTGTCAACCATGGCCCTACCTTCTCCAGCGAAAATTATTTCTCAAGCTCGTTTCACAAAATGGAGCAGAATAATATGTTGTCATACATCGTGGTCTTCAAAGACCGGTCCGAATTCACTTCGGGCTACGAACGAAGTTCTGTAAAATTGGAACGGGACTTCGATCCTACACAGCAAAATGATCACTTTCTTTATTCCGGCTCAGAATATACGTATGGATCCTTTATGGCTGGTTTTCAATCTACAGCCAAAAAATCATTGAATTATGCCGCACAATTCAGAAAAGGAGGATTTTACAACGGTGACATAGAATATATTTCTGGCCAAATAGGGTATCGAATCCAGCCTTATGTAAATATGTCCATGAACATCAACTATACCGATATTGAACTCCCCGATCCATTTAAGCGAAGTACATTTTGGTTGGTTGGGCCTAAATTCGATATAACGTTCACAGATAAGATTTTCTGGTCCCTGTTTGTTCAGTACAATGAACAGATAGACAATATGAATCTGAATATGCGGTTTCAGTGGCGGTACCAGCCAGTATCTGATATATTTCTGGTATATACCGATAACTATTCCATTGATGGAGGAAACTCAAGAAACCGAGCGTTGGTTTTTAAAATGACTTATTGGTTAAATTGATTAGGTCCGGAGATAATGTCATTATCTTTGTAAAAAACGAAACCGGAGAAGATCCTCCATAGTCCATAATTCACGATAAAATTCAGTGACTCAGGTGTCTATTTTACCTGGTAATTTGCTTCCATTTTACAATCATAATTAAGGATTTATGCATCCTTAATTAAACTTTTATTTTATTTAGATTTCTTCTAAAGAATTTTTGCTCATAAGTAAGCTTGTTATATATTTGCAGCCTACTTATAATCAGTCTAAATAAACACTATTTGAAAAACATAGCGATAATATTCTTTTTAACTGTCGGATTTTTGATTTCTTCGTGTGAAAAAGAATCTCAGAATCCGAAATATGAGATTCCTACTACTTATCAATTTGAGAACGTCTCCTATTCCGGCCAAACAGACCGGCTAGGTATGCTATTCGAATTACAGGCAGAAATTAAAAAAGCTGCTACAGATAATAAAAAGCTAAGCCAGGAGCAACTGATTGCGATGTATACGAACGACTCCCATAAGGCCGGATGGCAAGGAATGTACAGTGACTCTAAGCAACTCAAAGACAAGACATTCCCTGCTTATCAGGAATTGTTCACCGCCGTCTTAATTGATGCGGCTGATAAAAGTCAAAATTTACAAGATGCTTCGGAAGGACAAGCGGGTATCATCAGCAACGAAGCTCAAGACGGACAATATTTCGTAAATGAAAACGGCCTCGAATATGCACAAATCATAGCCAAAGGCTTGATGGGCGCCGTACTCTATTATCATGCGACAAATTACCTGAGCGATGCCAAGTTAAATGTGGACAATGAAAATGTAACCCCGGGCAGAGGTACTGACATGGAGCACCACTGGGACGAAGCCTTCGGTTACTGGGGTGTACCTACTGATTTTCCTCAAAATACGGATGGATTGTATTTTTGGGGATCCTATACCAAAGGCCGCAGCGGCCATCTGGGAATTAGTCAACCTCTAATGGATGCATTTATTAAAGGTCGTGCCGCTATTTCTGCCGGTGATATAGATACCCGTGATAAAGCGCGTAAGGAGATCAAGAAACTATGGGAAAAGGTGGCTGCTTCTTCCGCTATTCACTACTTGAATGGTTCCTATGCAGATTATGAAGATACAGGTGCGCGTTTACACCAACTATCCGAAGGGACAGGTTTTATATTTTCATTGCTGTTTAGTGACCAGCGATCAGTAGATCAAGATGAAGTATTTTATTTAATTGAAAAACTGGGTGGTTCCAGAGACCTGCTAAACATCAACTTATATAAGGCTTCTAAGGAGTCGATTCTCGAAGTCAGAGACTGGCTTTCAGAACGGTTTGATATGGAAGAGGTAAAAGCAGAATTATAAAATATCGTTTAGATGAAAAAACAATTCCTATACAGCAGCTGGTTACTGATGATACTCATCCTGGCCGGATGTGATAGCAAGTCAGGTTTAAACAACCAATGCAGTGTGGATTATGATCAGAAGGGTTTGTTTGAAAATGTCTTAAAACAACAGATTCGGCCCGGTTATGAAACACTATTGACTAATCTGAATAAGCTAAAAATAGATTTCTCAGCTTTCCAATCCAGCCCAACTACCGGCCTGCTCAACGATGTAGAATCTTCTTTCACCGATTCGTACCTGGCGTGGAAAGGTGTGGAAATATTCCGGTTTGGACCTGCCGAACAGTTACAGGCACAAAGCTATTTCAATTTTTATCCGATCAATATCTCATTGGTTGAGAAACAACTTGATTCTGGATTTGATCCCGATAACAGTACGTTATTTGACAAAGGATTGCCTGTTCTAGACTATTTTATATTCAAAGAAGAAAGCCCGGAAGATCGTATTCAATTTCTCACACGACCGGATGTTCAAGAATATTTTAATCAAGTCGTCAACAAAATGATTTCTGTGGCCACGGGTATTCTGGCGGACTACAGCAATGGATATGCGGATACATTTATTTCATCAACGGGGACAGCTGCAGGAACCACACTCAGTCTACTAATAAATGCCTTGATCCATTATTTCGAAGATAACCGTCGCAATCAATTGGGCATCCCATCCGGAGCGCTGACACTGGATATCCCCAATCCCGATAAGACAGAAGCTTATTACAGTTCTACTTCCTTAGCTTTGTTAAAAAAAGGAGTGGAAACATCCCGGTTGTTATATAATGGTAAGATGAAAGGGGGAGGAATCAAGGATTACGTCACTGCGTTAGAAACAGAAACAAGTGGCGAACAAATAGCCAATGAAATCAGCAATACCTTCAATACTATTCTTTCCGCTTCAGAAAAAATAGGAAAACCTTTATCCCGCGCCGTTACGGAAGACAGAGAGGATGTTGCTGCTTTATACCGAACCATGAGCGACCAGGTGATTCACCTGAAAACCGACCTCCCTGCAAGAACCTGTATATCGATCACCTATGTAGATAATCCCAGTGATACGGACTAATGCATATGCGGAAAACATATCTCAAGAAACTGGTGACGGAATCAGTTTCTATCGCTCCGTTAATTGTTTTCCGGATTCTGGCTGGTTCTCTAATGGCATTTGGAGGGATTCGCTTTCTTTTTTCGGGCTGGATCCGAAAACTGTACATTGATCCTGATTTTTACTTTAAATTCTACGGCTTCGAATGGGTGACTGTGCCGGAATCCCATTGGATTCTATATGGACTGCACATCATCATAGTATTGTCGGCGATCGGCGTGGCTTTGGGCTGGAAATACAGAATTTCCGCTATCACGTTTTTTCTTTCGTTCGCCTATGCTGAATTTATGGATGCAACCAATTATTTAAACCATTATTATCTGGTTATTCTGGTTGCTTTTCTTATGATTTTTCTGCCTGCAAACCGGAAGTTCTCGATGGACGCCCTTTCAAATCCTTCCATCCGTAGGGATTCAATTCCAAGGTTGTACATCGATCTGCTAAAATGGCAAATTGGGATTGTTTATTTTTTTGCTGGTCTGGCAAAAGTCAATTGGGACTGGTTATTTCATGCTATGCCCCTGGCTGTATGGCTTCCTGCCCGCGTAGATATACCGGTTCTAGGTCTAATATTTGAACAACCCTGGGCTCCTTTTCTATTCAGTTGGTTTGGTGCAATCTATGAC